>Ga0209536_100008037_pt1 | contig 15902 bp, 6 predicted proteins | sample DeeMarSeWOR28_12_FD_187461 | JGI IMG/M metagenome (GOLD analysis project Ga0209536, IMG submission 187461) | Marine sediment microbial communities from White Oak River estuary, North Carolina - WOR-2-8_12 (SPAdes) (version 2) | ecosystem: Environmental > Aquatic > Marine > Intertidal zone >...
GTTCGCAGCCTCTCGACGGCCGCTGGCCTGTTGCTGCTCGGACTGCTGGTCGCGGCGGGGACCGCCCGGGGTGCGGCCTCGACGAACCGCAAGGCGGAGTTGCCCGAGCCCACTCGCGTGGAGGTCGAGGCGCAGCCCGGCGGCTTCGTCATGACCCAGAAGGTGAAGGTCAGCGCGGCCGTGCAGTCCGATTACGACGCTGCGGTGCGGATGGTCGAGCAGGAACGCTACGACTCCGGCATCGCCACGTTGCAGCAGGTCACCGAGCAGGCTCCGCAGGCGACCGCGGCGCACATCAACCTCGGGATCGCCTACGCCCGCCGCGGCGAGCTCGACCTGGCCGAAGATAGCCTGCGGCGGGCCCTCGAGCTGAATCCGCGCCACCCGGTGGCCTACAACGAGCTTGGCCTCGTGCAACGCCGCAAGGGCGAGTTCGCAGCCGCCCGGCGGAGCTACGAGTCGGCGCTCAGCGTGTTCCCCGACTTCCACTATGCGCACCGCAACCTGGGCGTGCTGTGCGACCTGTATCTCGGCGCGCCGGGCTGCGCGCTCGAGCACTACGAGGCCTATGCACGCGCTGTGCCGGGCGACGAGGAGGTCACGAAGTGGATCGCGGAGTTGCGCAACCGGACCGCGCAAGGGGGGAACCCATGACCGCAAGATGGATCGTTGCCGCGCTGCTGGTGCTGCCTTCCGTCGCGATCGCCGATGAGGCGCCGTCGGAAGAGCAGCCGGAGCGCGTGGCCAAGGCCGAGACGCCGGCACAAAGCGGCCCACGGAGCATCTCGGGAATGTCCATCCTGGGCAACCAGGAGGCGCCCAAGTCGCTCGTCATCGTTCCGTGGAAGAGCTCGGAGCTGGGCGAGTCGATCGCCGTCGAGTCGATGCTCGACGATTCCAGGCGACCGGTGGACAAGGACGTTTTCACGCGGGAGCTCGGGTACTACGAGATCAGTACGGAATGAGGCTTTGGCGGGCCGTCGGCCCGCAAGGCGGCGCGAGCCGCCCGGTTGGAGAGGCTTAGGTACAGGAGGGTTTGAAGATGGACGGTTTCTATTCGGTGGTGAGGTTCTTCGTGACCGGGGGTGCGTTCATGTACCCGATCCTGATCGTGTTCGCGGTCGGCGCCGCGATCGCGGTCGAACGTTACCTGACGCTGGTGCAGATCCGGCGCAAGAACGAGGCAACCTGGGACAAGCTGCAGCCGACGCTCGCAGAGGGCAAGTTCGACGAGGCCCGCGAACTCGCCAACAGCGACGACTCGACCGTCTCGCGCCTGCTCAGCATGGGGCTCGCACGGCAGGGCGCGGTGCGCCGTCGCGAGGACATCGAGATCGCGATGGAAGAGAGCATGATGGAGATCATCCCGCAGCTCGAGAAGCGCACGGCCTACATCGCGCTGGCGGCTTCCGTGGCCACGCTGCTCGGCCTGCTCGGCACGATCGTCGGCCTGATCCAGGCCTTCACGGCGGTCGCGAACGCGAACCCGGCCGAGAAGGCGGACCTGCTGTCCGCGAGCATCTCGGTCGCCATGAACACGACTGCCTTCGGGCTGATAGCCGCGATCCCGCTGCTCGTGCTGCACTCGGTGCTCACTGCGAAGACGGGCGAGATCGTCGACGGCCTCGAGATGGCCTCGGTCAAGGCACTCAACGTCATCACGGCGATGGCCAAGCGCCAGGTCGCGGTATAGCAGCCATGGCAAGGAGGGCACACCACTACAGGCGCACTCGACACGAGGCGTCCGAGCTCGACATGACCACCTTCATGAACCTGATGGTGGTGCTGGTGCCGTTCCTGCTGATCACCGCGGTGTTCTCGCGGATCACGATCGTCGAGCTCGACCTGCCGAGCACCCAGGACTCGTCCTCGGAAGGTCCCGCCTTCCGGCTCGAGGTCGTGGTGCGTGACGAAGGCCTGGAGATCATGGACGGCCACCAGGTAATCGCGGCAATCCCGAACGTCGACGGCGGCTATGACCTGCAAACCCTCTCCGAGTACCTCGTGGCGGTGAAGCAGCAGTATCCGGACAAGCAGGACGCATCCGTGCTGCTCGAGCCTCACATCGCCTACGACCACCTGATCCAGGTCATGGACACCGTGCGGACGATCGAGACGGAGGACCCGGCCGGGCAGCTCGCCCGTGCCGAACTGTTCACGGCGATATCCATCGGAGACGCGCCATGAAAAGCTCACGCCGCATCAGGCGGATGTCCCGCAACCGGCGCGCCATCCCGAAGCTGAACCTCACGTCGCTGATGGACGTGTTCACGATCCTGGTCTTCTTCCTGCTGGTCAATTCTGCGACCACCGAAGTGCTGCAGCAGCCGAAGCAGATCACACTGCCGGACTCGATTGTGGAGGCCAAGCCACGCGAGACGGTCGTGATCTTCGTCGGTACGGAAGACGTCCTGGTGCAGGGCGTGCCGGTGGCGCGAATCGCCGACATCGCTGCGACCAACAGCGAGCGCATCGAGCCGATCAGCGTTCGGCTCGCCGAGCTCGCCGGGAACGTCATCGGGCTCAGCACCAAGGCCGTGGCGGAGAGCCAGGAGGTCACCGTACTCGCCGACAAGACGGTGCCCTTCAACGTGATCAAGAAGATCATGGCCACCTGCACGGGCGAGGGCTACACCCGGGTCTCGCTGGCGGTGATGCAGAAAGCGACGCAGACCACCTCCTGATGGGGAGCGGCCACGTGGAAGACTTGACTCAGCAAGAACAGGAACTGCGGGCCCAGGCCGCCGAGATCCGCAGAAAGCTGCAGGAGCTCGCGACCGAGTTGCGCGAGGTCGACGACGACCTCGAGGCGCTGGCACCGCGCCGGGCCCAGCACGAGCTGCTGGATACGGCCTGTACCTCCCTCGAGCGCCTGGGCGAGCTCGGTGCAGCGTCGCTGTTCTGGGGCGATCGGGTGGAGCCCGAGCAGGCGGCCGGCATCCTGCACCGCGTGCGCGAGCGGGCGAGCGCGTTCAACGCGGAGCTCGCCGCGCTCGACACGCACCGGCAGGGGGTCCTGGACCGCATGGCGGACCACGAGGAGTCGCTCGAGATCCTCGGCGAGGACCTGTACCAGCTCCGCGAGCAGGAGGAACGGCGCAAGCTCGAGTGGATCGTCGAGCGCGAGATCAGCGAGGTGCCGGCGCGTCCCGCAGTCATGCCGTGGTCGCGCGGCGGCGAGGACGACTGGCGCCTGCGCAAGTCGCTGGTCGCGGCGCTGGCGGCGAGCCTGCTGGCGGCCGCCATCCTGCCGATGGTCGACCTGCCTCTGCCGAAGCGTTTCGAGCCGGAGGACGTGCCGGAGCGCCTGGCGCAGCTCGTCCGCAAGGAGCTGCCCAAGCCGCAGCCGGCCCTGGCGGAGGCGACGCCGGAGCAGCCCAAGCCGGAGGAGCAGAAGGACCAGCCGAAGCCGGAGGAGCAGCCCAAGCCCACCGAACAGTCGCGCGATCCCGTGCCCGATGCGCCGATGTACGCCGCGGCGGACCCAAAGCCGCAGAGGCGCGTGGAGAAGGCCGGCATCCTCGCCTTCAAGGACAAGTTCGCGGGACTCGCCAAGGGCGACGTCGCACCGAAGCTCGGCGAGGGCGCGCGCTTCAGCGGCACCGACGACTCGAATGACCAGCCGCCCGCACGGGCGATGCTGACCAGCAACGCGCCGGGCTCGAGCGGCGGCATCAACCTGGCCTCGCTCAGCCGCAACGTCGGCGGGGGCGGCAACGGTGGCGCCGGTGGCGGCGGCGGCGGCATGCACGGCGTGGCGGTCGGCCGCGCGACGAGCGCCATCGGCCAGATCGGCGGCGGCGGAGGCGGCAGCGACCGGCCGCGTGCGAGCGGCGGGCCGGGCCTGTCCCGGACCGACGAGGAGATCCAGATCGTCTTCGACCGCTACAAGGCGGCGTTCTACCGGCTCTACAACCGCGAGCTGCGCAAGGACCCCACGCTCAAGGGCCAGATGATCCTGCGCCTGACGATCGAGCCCGACGGCAGCGTGTCGATGTGCGAGCTCTACGAGTCCGACATGGACGCGCCGGTGCTGGCGACCCAGGTGGTCGACCGCGTACTCGGCATCGACTTCGGGGCGAAGGAGGGCGTACAGGCCCTCACCATTGTCTACCCGATCGACTTCCTGCCGGCGGCCTGAGCGAGGCACCGGGCGGGGGTCGGTCGAGGTAGGCCCATCAACGGAACCCGACAGGGACACGGATAGCGACGACAGAGAACACATAGCCGCGACGCGATTTTGACAAAGGCAAAGCCATCGAAAGGTGGCGACGCAAAGTCACCGGTCTACAGGCCCTCCTCCGGGGCCCATGACAGCGGGACCGCCGGAATCCAGCCCTACACAGGCAGGTTGCCACGGTCCCCTCGGCGAGCGAATCCAGCGCGCAGGCGAGAGGAACGAGGGCAGCGATGACTTGTGGCGAGACGAACGACGTGACGAGGAGAGGCAGCTGGATCTGGCTGCAGCTCGCTGCGTTCGCGCTCCTGCTGGGGTCGGCCTTCCCCGCGCTCGCCGTCAACTGCTCCGACGCGCCGTACTTCGGCCTCATCGACGGCGACGTCGTCGCGGCGCCGAGCCAGATCCAGATCGACCGGAACTGTACGGTCAGGAACTTCCCGGCCGGCAACCCGCTGACCACCAACTTCAGCTTCCTGACCCAGCCCGGCCAGACGGACGAGCGCTGGATCATCATCTTCGACAACGTCGTGCACATCGGCCAAATGGCGTGCAACGCAGTCGCCGGGCACCGCATCTGGTTCGTCAACAGCTCCTCGAGCACGATCAGGGAGAAGTGCCAGAACCTGCTGATCCCGGTCGAGAAGATCGACAAGCAGAACCCACCTGGACCGGCGACGGCCACCCATGGCGTGCCGTTCACCTACCGACTGGCCATGCCGGTACTGCTGGATCCGGCGACCGGCACGATCATCAACTCCGCCGGGTCCAACAACGACCTGCACGGCGTGACCGTATGGGACGACCTGAACGCGACCGGCGCCGACCTGAGCTACGTCAGCCACGTCGTCTACTGGGAGGACAGCGGCGAGGCCGTGCCGCACACTTTCTCGAACGCCGGCGGCTACCTGACCTTCGACAACTTCCCGATCATCCCGGCCGGGCGGCAGATCGTCATCGAGCTCACCGTCGTGCTCGAGGACACCCCGGCGAACGCGCCGGGGACGCAGTTCGTCAACACGGCCAAGTGGGACTTCGGCCGGCTGATCGACGGGACCTTCTACGAGCCGCTGCCGGGCGAGTGGGGTATCAGCGAGCCCATGACCATCGTGGCGCCGGTGCTCACGATGACCAAGACCGGGCCCGCGACGCTCAACTTCACCCAGTGGGGTACCTTCACGCTCGACGTGCGCAACACGGGCGACGGGGACGCCTGGAACGCCACCCTGCTGGACCGGCTGCCCGACGTTGCGACGGGCGGCATGTGCGAGCTGTCCCCCGAGCTCCTCAGTGCCCGCGTGTACGCGGCCGATGGCACCACGCCCGTGCCGGGCAAGGGCCCGCTCACGGCGGGCACCGACTATACCCTCGCCTGGACGGCGGCGCCGGCCTGCGAGCTGCGCCTCAGCGTCACCAGCGCGGCCGGTGCCATCGGTCCGGGAGAGCGGCTGATCGTCACGTATCGGACGCAGATCGACGCCGACACGCAGGATGGTGCGACGCTCACCAACGTCGCCGGCGCGATCGAGTGGTTCAACGGCGACGACAGCAACGTCGACCGTGCGTCGTACACGCGCAGCCTGACGAACGGCACGGTCGGCACGCTCGACCACGAGGACGCGCACACCGTCCTCGCGGCGCTCAGCGGCAACTTCTTCGAGAAGACGGTCGCGAACCTCACGAGCGGAGCCGACCCGGCCGCGACGGCCGCACCCGGCGACACGCTGCGCTACACGCTCAGGGTCGCGACGACCAGCGAGCCGCTCAGCGACGTCCGCGTCTTCGACGACCTCGACGTACTGAACGACCCGGCTGCCTTCGTGCCGGGCAGCCTGGCGCTGGTCAGCTGGCCGGCGGGCGCCGACGTGAGCAACACGAGCCCCACCGGTGGCTGGCGCGGCACCGGGTTCCTCGACGTCCGCAACATCGACGTGCCGGCCTTCGGCGAGGCCTTCATCCAGTTCGACGTGACGCTCGCGACGACCCTGACCGAGGGAACGGTCGTGACCAACCAGTCGGCGCTGCGCCAGGCCGACGGCACGTTGCTGCTGCCGAGTGACGACCCGAACGTCAACGGCACGGCGAGCCCCCTGGTGAGCGGCGACGAGGATCCCACGCGGGTGACGATCGAGTTGCCGGAGCCCACGGCGCTGGCCAAGGCCAACACCCAGCCGACCGCCTCGATAGGCGAGGTGTTCACGTACCGCATCACGGTGCCGTCGGTGCCCTTCCGTTTCCCGATGTACGACGTGCAGATCCGCGACGACCTCGCCGCGTCCGCCGCCGACCTACGATTCGTGGGCGTGACCCGCATCTCCGGCTCCCAGCCCTGGACGCCGGTCAACACCGGGACCGGGACGAGCCTCGTCATCGAGGACCCGGCCAACGGCATCGATATTCCCGCCGGCGAGCAGGTCGTCCTCGAGATCGCCGTGCTGCTCGAGAACACGCCCGACAACGTCATCGGGCTCGAGTTCACCAACACGGCGAACTACAGCTACAACTGGACCGATGGCGACCCGGGAACCGGGCAGCCGGGTGGGCCAGGCACGACGGAGCCGATGACGATCGTCGGTCCGCAGCAGCTCACGTTCGACAAGTCGGGCCCGCCCGCGGTGAACGTCGGCGAGCCGGGGACTTTCGTGCTCGACGTCGCGAACCCTTCGGACGGCACGGCCTGGGGCGTGGTGATCACCGACCAGCTGCCCGACACGGCTGAGGGCGGCATGTGCGATGTGCCGCCGACCCAGTGGACCGCGCAGGTGTTCGAGTCGGACGGCACCACGCCCGCTTCGGCGCCGCTCGCGGAAGGCACGGATTTCTCGGTCGGCTTCACGGGCGCACCCGGCTGCACCGTGCAGGTCGCGATGCTCACGCCCGCAGGCGCCGTGGGCCCGGGCCAGCGGTTGATCCTCACCTACCAGGCCCAGCCCGACGCCGATAGCCTGCGCAATGCGCCGCTGACCAACGTGGCGGGCGCCACCGAGTGGCTGAGCGCCGACCCGTCGGTCCCGGCTGCAGCCGGCCAGATCGTGAGCTACACGCGCACGCTGACCGACGGCACGGTGGACGTCCTCGACCACGAGGACGCGCACACGGTCCTGGTGGGCCGCCCGGCCCTCGTGTTCGAGAAGACCGTGATCAACGTCACCACGGGTGCGAGCCCGGCGACGACGGCGACGCCCGGCGACCGGCTGCGCTACACGCTTCGCGTCGAGAACGTCGGGGACGTCGACGTCGACGACTTCGCGCTGACCGACGAGCTCGACGCCCTCAATGCCGCACCGGCCTTCGAGCCCGGCACGCTCGCGGTGGTGACGCTGCCGGCCGGGGCCGACGCCTCCGGCACCGACCCGACGGGCGGCCTGCAGGGAACCGGCCTGCTCGACGTCCGCAACCTGAGCCTCGGCGGCGCGGGCGGCAGCGTGCTCATCGAGTTCGAGGTCACCCTGGCCCCAGTGATCGCCAACGGCGCGCAGGTGGCCAACCAGTCCTCGCTGGTGACCAACGGCGTCGTCCTGGCGCGCAGCGACGACCCGTACGTGAACGGCGCCGCCGATCCCGACGTCGCAGGGGATGAGGACCCCACCGTAGTCACGATCATTTCCGCGCCCCGCTTCGTGGTCCAGAAGACCTCGACCGACCTGACCGGCGACCCGCTCGTGCTGCTGGCGGGCGAGACGCTGCGTTACACGATCACCATCCGCAACGTCGGCAACGACCACGCGGTCGACGCCGTGCTGCGCGACCAGGTGCCCGTGAACACGAGCTACCTGGCCGGGACGACGACGCTGAACGGGACGCCCGTGCCTGATGCGGCCGGCCTCTCGCCGCTGGTGGACGGACTGCAGCTCAGCTCGCCCGCCAATGCCACGCCGGGCTACCTGCCGGCGGACGCCACGGGCACGCTCGACAACGTCGCGACCGTCACCTTCGACGTGGTGGTCGACGCGAGCGCGGTCGACGGCACGATCATCTCCAACCAGGGCTTCGTCGCTGCACCCGCCGGTGGCGTGACGGGCCAGCCCTCCGACGATCCGGACACGCCGATCGCCGACGACCCGACGCGGGACATCGTCGGCGCGCTGCCGCTGCTCTTCGCGGACAAGCGCGTCGAACTCGTCGACGACCAGGTCTCGCCGGGCATCGTCGACCCGGGCGACACGCTGCGCTACACGATCACGGTGTACAACAACGGCTCGGTGGACGCGACCGGCGCGCTGCTGCGCGACGCGGTCCCCGCCAACACGACTTACCTCGCCGACTCGACCTACCTGAACGGCCTGCCCGTCGGGCAGCCGGATGGTGGCGCCTCTCCGCTGGCCGCCGGCATCGACATCAGCTCCGCCGACCTGACCCCGCCGCTGCCGGGCGCGGGCGCCGGCACGCTGACCGCCGGCCAGTCCGCGGTGCTGGTCTTCGACCTGCAGGTCGACGCCGGCACCGCGCCCGGCACGGTGATCAGCAACCAGGCCGTCGTCCAGTCGATCGAGCGGCCCGACCTGCTGACGGACGGCGACGGCGACCCCGCTACCGGGCCGGAACCCACGGTCGTGATCGTCGGCGACGTGCAGCGGCTCGGCATCACCAAGGAAGTGCTGGTGGTGGGCGGCGGCCCGGCGGTCGCCGGCGCGACGCTCGAGTACACCGTGCGCGTGACCAACATCGGTTCGGTGCCCGCGTTCTACGTGGTGCTCACCGACGACATCGCGATGGCCTCGCCCGGCTACCTGGCCTACGTCGACGGCACGGCCACGCTCGACGGTTCCTCCGCGGGCGTGACGGTGGCGGGCACGACGATCACCGCCGACTACTCGGCCCTGAACGGCGGGCTCGCGCCGGGAGCTGCCACCGAGCTGCGCTTCCGCGCCGTCATCGACCCGGACCTCGCGATCGGCACGACCGTCACCAACACCGGCGTCGTCACCTGGAACACGCCGGAGGAGACGGCGACCGCGAGCGTGTCGATCCAGGTCGGCGGCCTGCCGGGCGTGGGTATCCTGGGCGGCGCCGCCTGGCACGATGCCGACTTCGACGACACGCAGGCACCGGGCGAGCGGCCGCTCGCCGGCTGGTCCGTCGAGCTCTACCTCGGCGACCGGATGCTGTTCACGGGCCTGACCGGCACCGACGGGGCCTACCTGATCAGCGGTCTCGAGCCGACCGACCCGACGAGCACCGTCTACTACGAGCTGCGCTTCCGCGCGCCGGGGGCGGGCGCGCGGACGGCGGCGCTCGGCGTGGCGTCCTCGCCGTTCACCAACTACCCGCAGCGCATCGCCGACATCGTCGTGGCCGGCGGCAGCAACCTGCGCAACCTCGACCTGCCGATCGACCCGAACGGCGTGGTCTACGACGCAGTGACGCGCGCGCCCGTCGGCGGCGTCACGCTGACGCTGCTCGACGCGGCGGGCGGCGCGCCGTTGCCGGAGGCCTGTTTCGACGACCCCGTCCAGCAGGGCCAGGTGACGCTGCCGGGCGGCTATTACAAGTTCGACCTGAACTTCACCGACCCGGCATGCCCGAGCGGCGGCGACTACCTCCTCGGGCTGACCGTCCCGGGCAGCACCTACCTCGAGGGCTTCTCGGAGATCATCCCGCCGACCTCGGATGCGACGACCCAGCCGTTCGACGTGCCGCTCTGCCCGGGCGGGCAGAACGACGCGATCCCGGGCACCCTGGCGCACTGCGAGGCACAGGCGTCGGAGATGGCGCCGGCGCCGTCCATCCCGGCCCGGAGCCCGGGCACGGCCTACCACGTGCACCTGCGGCTGGATGACAGCCAGCCGCCGGGCTCGAGCCAGCTGTTCAACAACCACCTGGCCATCGATCCCGACCTGAGCGGCGTGGTGGCGATCACCAAGACCACGCCGTCGCTCAACGTGACGCGCGGCCAGCTCGTGCCCTACACGATCGCCGTCAGCAGCTCCGCCGGGTTCGACCTGACGGACCTGCGCCTGGTCGATCGATTCCCGGCGGGGTTCGCCTACGTCGAGGGCTCCGCGCGAATCGACGGGGTGCCCGCCGAGCCCACCGTGGCGGGGCTCGAGCTCGCCTGGAGTGGGCTCAGCATCCCGGCGTCCTCGACGCGCACGCTGCAGCTGCTGCTCGCGGTCGGCGCGGGCGTGACCGAGGGCGAGTACGTCAACCGCGCGTTCGTGCAGCACGAGGCGACCGGCAACGCGATCACCGGCGAGGCCACCGCGACGGTCCGCGTCGTGCCCGACCCGACCTTCGACTGCACGGACGTGACCGGCAAGGTCTTCGACGACGCCAACCGCAACGGGCTGCAGGATCCCGGCGAGCGCGGGATCGCCGGCGTGCGCCTTGTCACAGCGCGCGGGCTCGCCGCGACGACCGACGCCTACGGCCGGTACCACATCACCTGCGCGACCGTCCCGAACGAGACGCGTGGCAGCAACTTCGTGCTGAAGGTCGACGACCGGACCCTGCCGAGCGGCTTCCGCCTGGCCGACGACGCGGTGCAGGTGAAGCGCGCGACGCGAGGTAAGGCGCTGCGCTTCAACTTCGGGGCTTCCATCCACCGCGTCGTGGGCATGGACCTCGCAGATGCGGTCTTCGAGCCCGGTAGCACCGAAATCCGGATCCAGTGGCGGCCGCGCCTGAACCTGCTGCTCGAGGAGCTGCAGAAGGGGCCGGCCATCCTGCGCCTGTCGTACCTCGCCGACGTCGAGGAGGAAGCGCTGGTCGAGCGGCGCATGGAAGCCGTGAAGAAGCAGGTCGCAGAGGCCTGGGAAGCGATGAACTGCTGCTACCAGCTCACCATCGAGCCTGAAGTGTTCTGGCGCCTCGGCGGGCCGCCCGGCAAGCCGGACGTGCCCAGGCAGGAAGCGAGGTGACCGGCATGGGCAAGACCATCACGCTTTCGATGCTGGCCTGCCTGCTGCCCGCGCTGGCGGCGGCGGATGCCGTGGGCACTGCGCCGATCGGCAATCCCGCCGAGCGGCACCTCTCCGACGACCAGGCGTTCCGGGAGTGGGCACACGATCCCGCGCTGCTCGACGTGCAGCGGGGCGACCGGCTGGAAGTGCAGCAGGTCGAGGGCGAAGAAGTCGAGACGGTCAAACTCCGCGACGTGATCCCGCCGATCCGCTTCGCATCGGGCGTGGCACAGATCCCGCGCGACTACGTGGATCGCCTGGCGCAGGTACTCGACGAGCTTCGGGACCGCGAGAACGTACGCCTGCACTTCGTGGGCCACGCGGACTCGCAGCCGCTGTCCGACGCGCTCGCCCGCGTGTTCGAGGACAACGCCGGCCTCTCGCGCGAGCGCGCCGGCGAGGTCGCCGAGTACTTCCAGACCGCCCTCGGCCTGCCGCCGGAGGCGATCGTCTACGAGTGGGCCGGCGACACCCGGCCGATCGCCACGAACGCGACGGAGGAGGGCCGCGCCCTCAACCGTCGCGTCGAGGTGGAGGTCTGGTACGACGAGCCGCGCACGGCACTGCGCGAGCGCGAGGTCGTCGTCGCCGAGGACATCAAGCGCATCAAGGTCTGCCGCATGGAGACCGTGTGCAAGCTGCGCTACAAGGAGGGCCATGCCCGGCGCGCACGCGTGCGCAACCTGGTCGCGCCGCTGCGCTACGTGGACGAGGAGACGAGCCCCAGCCCCGAGTTCATCCAGCAGGTGCAATGGGCGCTCGAGAACCTGAGCAACAAGCAGAGCGTCGCGGTGCGCTTCATCGGCCACACCGACGACCTGCCGCTGAGCGGGCGGAACGAGCGGATCTACGGCGACCACCTGGCGCTGTCCAAGGCCCGCGCGCGGCGCGTGGCGCTCGCGATCCAGGAGTCGCTCGGCCTGCCGTCGTCGATGATCCAGAGCGACGGCCGCGGCGCGAGTCGTCCGCTGGCGTCCAACGACACCGCACAGGGGCGGGCGCTGAACCGCCGCGTCGAGGTGGAGTTCTGGTACGACGACCCGCTGCAACAGTTTGCGGACGAGCCGCAGCTCTGCCCGGGCGACGGCGAGGAGGAAGTGGTCACCCGCGTCTACGACCCGCCGTGGGGCACGCTCCGGCCGCTTGCGCTCGAAAACGGCCAGCCGGTCATCCCGCCGGGCTATGCCGCGGACCTGAAGCGCGCTCTCGGCGACGTCGCGGAGCGGACCAACGCGCGCCTGCGCTTCATCGGCTACACCCGCAACGAGCGGCTCGACCGGCGCACGGCGTCCGTCTACGGCGACGACGTGGGCCTCTCGTCGGCGCGTGCGCGCCGGACGATGGAGACTGTCCGGCAGGATCCCCTGCTGGCAGACGCGCCCGCCGAGCACGAGGGTCGCGGCTACGTGCACGCGGACGACGTGGTCAACGCCGGCTTCATCCAGGGCGAGGAGTCGTTTGTTCGCGTCCAGGTCGTCTACGACGAGCCCGCCCCGCTCGACGACCTCGAAGGCATCGACGTCACCCGCATCACGCGCGAGCTCGAGCCGAAGACCCCGTACGCGCTCAACCTCATGCGCATCACGGTCGACGGCAAGCCGATCGACGACCCGAACCGCAGCCGTTCCGACGTGCAGCGCTGCACCGACGTGGCGCTCGAGGACGCTCGCATACACTTCAGCTTCGACAACCTGCAGTCGCGGCCACGTCTCGGCGTCGCGGCCCACCCGGCCGCCGTGCCGGTGGTCCGTCTCGACGACGAGTGGGTCACCTCCGATGTCCGGTTCCGGATGTACGCCAACTACGGCAGCTTCATCGACCGCGCCGAGGTCAGGATCTTCGGGCACGGGCAATCCGTGCAATCGGCGCCCGTCGCCGTCGTGCCGGTCGACGAGGCCGGTCTCGCCCGGTGGCAGCCGGTCGTGCGGCAACTCGACGGCCCCACGCAGGAGCTCAAGTTCGTGCTGCGCGCCTACGACTCGCGCGGCAACTTCGACGAGACGCGCGAGCAGCCGCTGTGGCTGTACACCGAGGAGCCGCCGGAAGAGGCGCTTCTGGCCGAGGCTGGTGCGCAGGAATTGCCGGCCGACGCTGATTCCGCCGGGCCGGTGATGACCGAGCCCGGTGCGGGTGCGGATGCCGCGGCCGGGGGCGAAGTAGACGGCTCCGCCGGCGTCGAGGTCCCGATGGAGACCGGCGACGACGGCGAGGACGCGCCCGCGGATGAGTTGCCGGAGAGCGAGCCGCGGCCTGCCCCGCCGCCGCGCGAGCTGCTCGCCGCCTACGGCGAGGACGAGCTCGCCCTGCGCAACATCGCCCTGGGCAGCGGCACGGTGCGCGTGCAGGGCAGCGGCATCCCGGCGGGCCACAGCGTGTGGGTGGCGGGGCGCGAGGTGCCGGTGGACGCACGAGGCAACTTCGCGGCCGAGGAGATCCTGCCGACCGGTGCGCACACGGTCGAGGTGGCCGTGCTCGACCCGGACGGCAACGGGCAGCTCTACCTGCGCGACCTCGAGTTCGAGCGCCAGGACTGGTTCTACGTCGGGATTGCGGATTTCACCCTCTCCGAGACCCGCAGCAACGGGCCGGCCGAGCTGCTGCAGGGCGAGAATGCGCCGCAGCCCTTCGACTCGAACATGGACGGGCGGCTCGCGTTCTTCGTGAACGGCAAGTTCGGCGAGCACTGGAAGCTCACGGCCAGCGCCGACACGCGTGAAGGACCGGTGGAGGAGCTTTTCAGCAATTTTCTCGACAAGTCGCCCGAGTCGCTGTTCCGGCGCATCGACCCGGACAACCACTACCCGACCTTCGGCGACGACGGCGTCGTGGAGGAAATGGCGCCGACGCTCGGCAAGCTGTACCTGAAGCTCAGCCAGGGCGAGAACTACGGAATGTGGGGCAACTTCAAGGTCGGCTACGTCGACAACGAGCTCGCCCACGTCGACCGCGGGCTATACGGCGCCAACCTGCACTACGGTTCCGAGGTGACGACGTCCTACGGCGAGCGTCGGCTGAGCCTCGACGGCTTCGCGGCCGAGCCCGGCACCATGCCCAGCTATGAGCAGTTCCGCGGCACGGGCGGTTCCCTGTACTACCTGCGCAACCAGGACCTGCTGACCGGCTCGGAACGCGTGCGCATCGAGCTGCGTGACAAGGACTCGGGGATCGTGACCGGCGTGGTGAACCTGCGGCCGGGCGCGGACTACGACATCGACTACCTGCAGGGGCGGTTGCTTCTCTCGCAGCCGCTGTCCTCGACGGCCGACGACAACATGCTCGTGCGCTCGAGCGGGTTGAGCGGCGACGAGGCCTGGCTCGTGGTGCGCTACGAGTACACGCCTGGCTTCGACGAGCTCGACGCTGTGGCCCTCGGCGGCCAGGGTCAGTACTGGTTCAACGATCACGTGAAGCTCGGTCTGACCGCCAGCAACAGCGACGCCGGCGGCGCGGACAGCAGCCTGAACGCGGCGGACCTGACCGTGCGCCTGACGCCGGATTCCTGGGTGAAGGTCCAGGCTGGCCGAAGCGACGGGCTCGTGTCCGGCGCGCTCAGCTCCGACGACGGTGGCTTCGGATTCTCGGGCTACGACGACCTGTCGTTCTCCGACGCGAGCGCGGATGCCTACCGCGCCGACCTGAGCGTCGGGCTCGGCGACTTCTTCGCCGGCAGCGGCGGCCGGCTCACGCTCTACGTCCAGGACGTCGAGGCGGGCTACTCGGCGCCGGGCATGGCCACGATCAAGGATACGCAGTACTACGGCGGCACGTTCCGCATGCCGGTAGGCAGCCGCCTGACGGTGGGTGCGAAGGGCGACCGGCGCGTTCAGGAGCTGGGCCTGGAGACTTCGGCGATCGAGCTCAACGTGGGGTACCAGCTGAACGACCGGTGGAGCGTGAGCACGGGCGTACGCAACGACCGTCGCTTCGACAGCTCGCCGGACGTGCCGCTGACGCAGCAGCAGGGTGATCGCACCGATGCCGTGCTGCAGACGACCTTCAACCCGGGCACCAGCTGGCACGCCTACGGGTTCGTGCAGGACACGCTCGCCGCCGACGGCGACCGGGAGAGCAACGGGCGGGTCGGCGTGGGCGGCTCGTTCCGGGTCAGCGAGCGGCTGCGGCTCGACGGCGAGGTATCCGAGGGCGACCTGGGGACGGGGGCACGCCTGGGCAGCAATTTCCTGTACTCCGACCGCACCAGCCTGTACCTGAACTACTCGCTCGAGAACGAGCGCACCGACAACGGCCTGCCGGCTCGGCGCGGCAACCTGGTGTCGGGCGTGAAGACCCGGCTCTCCGACAGCGCGAGCGTCTACCTGGAGGAGCGCTACCAGGACACCGAATCGCTGACGGGACTGACCCACGCCACGGGCGTCAACCTGGTGGCCAGCGAGCGCTGGAACCTCGGTGCGAATGCCGATTTCGGCACGCTCACCGACTCGCTCACCGGCGCCAAGACCGACCGCATGGCAGGCGGCGTCCGGGTCGGCTACGGTTTCGAGACCGTGCAGTTCTCGAGCGCGGTCGAGTACCGGCTCGACGAGACCCAGCAGCCCGACCTCGCCACCAACGAGCGCACGACCTGGCTGTTCCGCAACAATTTCAAGTACCAGCTGACTCCGGACTGGCGGGTCGTCGGCAAGCTGAACCACTCCATCAGCGACAGCTCCCTGGGCGCGTTTTTCGACGGCGGCTACACCGAGGCCGTCGTCGGCTATGCCTACCGGCCGGTGGCGAACGACCGCCTGAACGCACTCGCCAAGTACACGTACTTCTATAACGTCCCGACGACGGATCAGGTGACGCAGCAGGCCGTCGCGGCC
>Ga0209536_100008038_pt1 | contig 15899 bp, 10 predicted proteins | sample DeeMarSeWOR28_12_FD_187461 | JGI IMG/M metagenome (GOLD analysis project Ga0209536, IMG submission 187461) | Marine sediment microbial communities from White Oak River estuary, North Carolina - WOR-2-8_12 (SPAdes) (version 2) | ecosystem: Environmental > Aquatic > Marine > Intertidal zone >...
CGCCTCGCCCGCGGTGGAGGCGGCACGATGACCGGCGATCCGCTCTGGTCGGTGTTCGTCAACGCCTGTCTGATCAACAACTTCGTGCTGGCCTACTTCCTCGGCATCTGCCCCTTTCTGGGGGTCTCGGGCAAGCTGGCAACCGCCGGCCGCATGGGGGGCGCCGTCACCTTCGTGATGGTCGTCAGCTCGATCTGCGCCTATGGGATCAACCACGCCCTGATCGCCCTCGACGCGCCCTATCTGCGCCTGATCTCCTTCATCGCGGTGATCGCCTCCACCGTGCAGCTCGTCGAGATGTTCATCAAGAGGGTCAGCCCGACCCTGTTTCGCGCCCTCGGCATCTTCCTGCCGCTGATCACCACCAACTGCGCCATTCTCGGGCTCGCCCTCTTCCAGACCAACAAGGGCTACGACTTCGCGCAGTGCATCGCCTACGCGCTCGGCGCGGGGGCGGGCTTCAGCCTCGCGCTGGTCCTGATGGCGGGGCTGCGCGAGAAGCTCGAGCTGGCCCGGATTCCCGACGTGGTGAGGGGCACCGCGCTGTCGCTTCTGCTGGCCGGCATCCTGTCGATCAGCTTCATGGGATTCGCCGGGCTGGGAGGATGAGCGTATGTTCGCGTCCTACGCGACGGGACTGATCGGCATCGCGGCCGTCTTGCTGCTCTGGGTGTGGGTCCAGAACGCGTGGCGGAGGACGTTCCCCGGGGTCTTCGACGACCCGGACGTCCTGGCAGAGCGATTGGGCTGCGACGCATGCGACCAAACGGACGGCTGCGAGCGCGCCGCCGGGGCAGTCGCGTCGGGCGAGACGGAGTGCACATGAGCGAAGCCACCCGGTATCTCGCGGAGTACGACTCCGCCGAGCGTTACAGCGCAACCCTCGTCTCGAGCGAGCGCATCACGCCGGAGGCGTCCGGCGAGGAGGTCCGCGAGCTTGTGCTCGACGTGGATCGGCCCCGGTTCAGCTTCCAGATCGGACAGAGCATCGGGGTGATCGTCGCCGGGTCCGAAGCCTTCGGAAAGGAGCACCACTTCCGCCTCTACAGCGTGGCCGACCTGCCGGAGCGAGGCGAGTCCGGGATGCCGCGCATCAAGATCGCGGTGCGTCGCTGCAGCTACATCGACCCCTACAGTGGCGAGGAGTACCCGGGCGTCGCATCGAACTACCTCTGTGATCTCGTCCCGGGCGACTCCGTGCTCATGACCGGGCCCTTCGGGATCGTCTTCGAGGTGCCCGAGGAGCACGATGCCAACCTGATCCTGATCGGGAGTGGCACCGGGATCGCACCCTTTCGCGCCTTCGTGAAGCACATCTACCGCGACGTCCCGGACTTCAGGGGCCGCGTCTGGCTCTTCTACGGCGCCCGAAGCGGCCTCGAGATGCTGTACATGAACGACGAGAAGAACGACTTCAGTCAGTACTACGACGAAGAGACCTTCCTGGCGTTCAAGGCGCTCTCCGTGCGCCCCGGCTGGAGCGACGCGATCGCCTGGGACTCGGCACTCCAGGAACGCGGCGAGGAGCTCTGGGCGATGCTGTCGGACGCGAAGACCTACGTCTACGTCGCAGGCCTGGCGAAGATGCTCGAAGAGCTCGACGCCGTGTTCTCGACCATCGCCGGGTCCAAGGAGCGGTGGCAGCGCCGCAAGGCCGAGCTGATGGCCGGCCAGCGCTGGGTCGAGCTGGTCTACTGACGCTCGGGCGCGCCGGCGGCCCCAACTCCTCCCACCACCCCGTGCGATGGGCATCGCCCGCCCATTGGATGCTATCAGTCAGCGAGTTGAAGGGACGAGCACGTCCGCCGCCGGTCCGAGGCGTCTCGCCACGGGATGCCCGGATTTGGCACAGATCTGGCAGATGAAATGCGCAAGGAGTCCGCATCGATGGCGAGCCCGGCTGGACGCGGACGGAGCGTGCGGTGCGGAACGTCACGGGCGGGAGGGCTCAGCTGATGGATCGAGAAGCGGCCGAGGCGCAGCATCCCGCCACTCCGAACGTCCTGCGTATCGAGGGCTCCCACCGGCGGATCCGGAGCGACCTCGAGGTGCTCGAGAAGCGCGACGACCTCGCCCAGATCGGCGAGGCGGTGGGCGAGCTCCCGGATCTGCTGAAGCAGCACTTCCGGGACGAGGAGAAGCCGGGCGGCCTCTTCGAGGAGATCCAGTCCCTGCGCCCCCGCCTCGGCTCCAAGCTCGATATACTGCGTCGGGAGCACCGGGAGATCATCCGGGCCCTGCAAGGCCTCCAGGGACAGCTCCGCGAGGTCGACGAGATGACTCGCCGCGGCGAGCTGCAGAGGCTGCACGACGACATCCGCTTGAGCAAGGCCGCCTTCCTGAAGCTGATCCATCAGCACGAGCGCGTCGAATCAGGCCTGGTCGCCGACACCTACTACATGGAGGACGGCGGCTCGGGATGATCCGACCCAGACCCCCAGACATCTCACCCCATGGGTCGATGTGCCCCAGAACCTGGGGGCTTTCGCCCCACCCGCCTACGGTTCAGGCGGATCCGCTCCCCGGCCCACGGGGGATCCACACCCCCCTGATCCGGAATCACCCCCCCCTCCTTCGAACGAGATGACAACCATGTTTCGACCCTCTAGTGCCCACACCGCTGGCGAGCCGGCCACCAACGCGCCCATCGCCGCCAACGGCGAGGTGCGCGCCCTTTCCGTTCCGGAGCAGATCGTCGAGATCGTCAGCGACTCGGGCGAGGGTGCCCAGACCGCCGGCCAGCTCTTCGGAACGGTCTGCGCGAAGATGGGCAACGGTCTCTGGACGGTGGAGATCATTCCGGCCGAGATCGAGCCCCCTGCGCGCTCCCGCGCCGGCGCGAGCGGCATCCGCATCCGCTTCGGAACGAAGTCGATCGCCAACATGGGCGACCAGGCCGACCTGGTGGTCGCCTTCAACGAGCAGGTGCTCTACAGCCGCATCGATCAGGGAGCGTTGCGCCCGGGCACGCTCCTCCTGATCGACGACAAGTGGGGCGCCAGCGACGACCCGAAGATTCGGGAGCCCTACCAGAAGGCGCTCGAGGACTTCCACGTCGCGGGCTACATCGTCCGCGAGATCCCCATCCACGCCGAGACCAGCAAGCTCACCGACAACCCGCAGCGTGGCAAGAACATGTGGGTCGTGGGCATGCTGTGTGCGCTCTACGGCCGCGATCTCGACCTGGCGAAGCGCGAGGTGCAGCTCATCTTCCAGCGCAAGCGCAAGGGCGAGGAAGTGATCGCGCTGAACCACCAGCTGCTCGATGCCGGACACGCATGGGCCGTCGAGAACTTCGACACGTGCTTCCAGATTCCCAGCGAGACCCGCAGCGAACCCATGGTGGTGATGAACGGGAATGCGGCCATCGCGCTGGGCGCCATGGCGGCCGGCATGGAGGTGTGCAGCATGTACCCCATCACGCCGGCGACCTCGGCCTCACACTACCTGGCCGCCGACTTCCATCACGCCGGCGGCATCGTCCATCAGGCCGAGGACGAAATCGCGGCCGTGGGCTTCGCGATCGGCGCTTCCTATGCCGGAAAGACCGCTCTCACCATCACGTCGGGACCCGGCATGGCGCTGAAGAGCGAGTTCCTCGGGCTGGCGGTGATGGCGGAGGTCCCCCTCGTAGTCGTCGACGTTCAGCGCGGCGGCCCGGCGACCGGCCTCCCCACGAAGGTGGAGCAGGGCGACCTGATGTCGTCGATCTTCGGGCAGCCCGGCGACGCGCCGAAGGTGGTGATGGCACCGTCGAGCCACGAGGAGTGCTTCCACTTCATGATCACGGCGCGCAAGCTCGCGGAAAGCTTCCGCACGCCGGTCTTCGTGCTCTCGGACGCAAACCTCGCGACGGCCCAGGCCTGCCTCCCGCGCCCGACCGTGAGCGAGGAATGGCTGTCGCCGCCCATCGACCAGTCGCCCTGGAAGGAGGGCTCGCCCGCCTATGGATGGGATCCGGAGACGGGCATCTCGCGACGGCCCATCCCCGGCCAGCCGGGCGGCGCCTTCGTTCTCACGGGCCTCGCGCACGACGAGTACAGCCACATCGCCTACGAGTCGTCGATCAACCAGCGGGCCATGAACATGCGCAGCCGCAAGATCGCGGCACTCCAGACGGCGCTGAAGCCCCCGGAGATCCACGGCGACGAGGAGGGCGACCTGCTCGTCGTGGGCTGGGGCTCGACCCGCGGCGCGATCGAAGAGGCGGTAGATCGCGTCCGCCACGACGGACACCGCGCGGGCTCGATATGCCTGCGCTTCCTGTCGCCGCTCGAGCCGGGCCTCCGCGAGATCTTCGCGCGCTACCGGCGCGTGATGACCGTCGAGATCAACTACAGCGATGATCCCAGGGATCCGATCACGGCCAGCGAGCGGCGCTATTCGCAGCTCGCCTGGCTCCTGCGTGCGACGACCCTCGTCGACGTGGACTGCTGGTCGCGCGTGCCGGGCCAGCCCCTGCCGCCGCAGATGATCGAGGAGGCCCTTCGCAGCCGCCTCGAGGGAGCGGACTCATGTACGGACTGAAGACCGACTGGATCGACGAGTCGATTCCCCGCTACTACACGTTCGAAGACTACGAAGGCGCGAAGGCGCGCTGGTGCTCGGGCTGTGGCGACCACGGGGTGCTCACCGCCGTGCAGCGGCTCTGCCGCGACGAGCAGCTGCCGCCGGAGAAGACGGTATTCGTCTCGGGGATCGGGTGTGCCAGCCGCTTTCCGCACTACGTGAAGGCCTACGGCTTCCATGGCCTTCACGGGCGCGCCCTGCCGGTGGCCTGCGGCGTTCGCGCGCGGCGGCCCGACCTGCACGTCTTCGTGGCGACCGGTGACGGAGACTGCTGCTCCATTGGCACCGCCCACTGGATCCACGCCCTCCGCTACAACATGAAGATGGTGGTGATGCTGCTCGACAACAATGTCTACGGCCTCACGAAGAACCAGACCTCGCCGACGTCGAAGAAGGGCTCGAGCTCCAACACCCACCCGCGCGGAGCGATGCTCGACCCGATCAACCCGATCCAGGCCTCGCTGGGAATCGCCAACGCGTCCTTCATCGCGCAGACCGTGGATTGGAACCCCGCCCATCTCTACGCCACTCTCGCCGCCGCGCACCGGCACCCGGGTCTCGCCTTCGTGCGGATCCTGCAGCGCTGCCCGCACTTCAAGTCGGGCCTCTTCGATTCGCTGATGAACGACCCGTCGCAGCTGATCCTGATGACCCACCCCGACGGCATCGAGGTCGATGACGCGGTCAAGAAGCAGCTCGTGAACCAGCGCGTGCACGATCCGTCCGATCTGCGCGAGGCGCGAGACCTGGCGGATTCGCAGGACGGGACCGCCATCGGGCTCTTCTACCGGAACGAGGCGGCCGACCGTTACGACGACTTCACCGTCTCGGGCATCGCGACCAGCCGCGACACGAAACTTCGAGCGCTCGAGACCCAGCTCGACCGCTACCAGATCTGACGCGAGGGAGGTTCTGCGTGGGCGACCCGCCCGCGCGGCGACCCCAGGCGGTTGCCGCGCCGACCATCGCCGTCTTCAGCGGCGCCGAGGCCGTGGAGCGTGCCGAGCGCATTCTCGTAGGCCACGCCCTCGCTCGCGTTCCGGCCGTGGCCGAAGGCCTGGCGTTGGCCGGGGTGCGCGCGGCCAGCGTGGGGGCGCGCATCGCTTCCTCACCAGGGGACGAGTCCAGCTCCGGAACGGCCTCGTGCGTCCACCACGTCACGGCTTCGCCCGGGCGCGCCAGGGGCGGCTGCTTCGAGCTCGCCGCCGCGTCCGTCCAGGAGGCGGTCGACGACTGCCTCGCCGCGCACCTGCTGAGCCAGCGCCTGGGGAGGCCCGGGCTGTGCTCGCTCGCCCCGAGCCTGGCGGACGACCTCGCCGTGGTGCGGCTGCCCGAGGCAGAGGCCAGCGCGGAACTTCTCGCCGAGGCCGCTCCCTCGCAGCCGTCCCCCGCAGACCCGGAGCGGATCGCAGAGCTCGCGTGCGAGGCGCTGAACGCGGCGGGCGCCTGCTCGGGGCGCCCCGCGGCGCCGGTCGTGATCCACGGGGACGCAGACGCCGACCTCGTGCTGGTGGCCGCCGGCGAAGGCGCCGCGGCGGCACGAGCCGCGGTGCGAGCGCTCGCCGAGGCGGGCATACGAGCCCGAGCGGCGAGCGTACGGCTGATCCGCCCCTTTCCCACGGAGCTGACGCGCGAGGCCCTGGCGGGTGCGCGCCTGGTCATCGCCGTCGATGCGCCCGTCGAACCGGCGCACGGGCTCCTCACTGCGGTGCGTGCCGCCAGCAGCGACGAGGCGGAGGTGCGCGGGGTCTTCGCGACGGATTCGACCGAGCTCCTCGAAGTGCTCCGCGCGATCCTTCCCGCCTGTGGCTTCGACGTCGCGCAGCTCGCGGCATCCCAGGATCCGCCGCTCCCCCACCGCCTGGTCATCGCACCAGACGACTCCTGGGGCGAGGCGACGGCGCGGCGGGCACTGGCGCTGCTGGCAGCCGAGGGAGACCTGCGTCTCCGCCGACGCAAGCGGCCTCAGCGGGGCGCGGCACTGTTCGCGTTCGGCGGCGGTGCAGTCGCCGACGCTGCGCGGGATCTCCTGATCGCATCGCATCCGGGGGCGATCGAGGCCGACGGGCTCGCGCTGCTGCGCCCCCAGAGCCCCGTGGTCGTGCTCTCCGACGCCTCGTCTTCGGAGCGACTGCTGCGGGATCTCTCTCCCGAGGCGCGCAGCGCGCTCTGCGAGCGGGAGCACCCGCTCTACTGGGTGACCTCCGGCCCAGGCGACGAGCCTCCGGCGCCAGGGTCGGACGACCGGGACGCCTCGCGCGCGCTGGCGACCGCGGCGTTCGCGACGCTGGCCCACCCCGAGGCGCCCGAGGCCCTGGCCCTGCGCTCGGGCGCAGCCGGGTTCCAGCGCGTCGACGACGCCGACCTCGCCACCGCACCGGTTCCGCAGGAGCTCGACCTCAGCGCCGGGTCGCCGCTACCGCGCATGCCCGAGGCGAGCGACGACCCCGAAGCCCGCGATGCCTGGGCACGCTGGCTGCGGCGCTTCCGGCGCGGAAGTGCTGCGGGAGCCGAGCATGCGCCCCTTCGCGCCGCGCAGCCGGCAGTGTTTGCGGCACTCGCCGGGGAGCTGCGTCGCAACCCCGTACAGCCCTTTGCGCTGGTGCCGGACGCCGACGCAACGCCGCCGCTCGCGACTCGCCCGCTACGAGACGTGCTCGCCGAGGCGCTCGCGGCCAGCGGCCGCGAGGCGCGGACGCTCGAGCACGACCTTGCGCAGCTCACCGTCGCGACGGCGCGCGCACTGGCGCGCACCACCTCCGGCTCGCTCCTCGAGGGCCTGCTCGTCGAGGCCAGCGAAGAGCTCGCAGCCGAGCTGGCGCTGTCCGATGAAGAGACGGCCCGCCTGCGCGCGGACCTGGCGGCGTTGCGCGCGGCGCTTCCCGACGGCGTCCGCGTGTTCGACCTGCGGCCCGACACGTCCGTGCGCGTATACCTCGAGGTGCTCGCAGCCGTCCGCGCTCCCTTCGAGCGGCGCTTTGCCGAGGAACTCGCCCAGCTGCGCGAGGCCCTGCTCGACGAGCTGCAGCTCGACCGCATGAGCTCGGACCAGGGGCACGCAGCGGAGAGCCTGGCATCTCAGCTCGGCAGCGGTGCCACCCGACTCTTCGACCCGGACGCACTCGCCCGCACCCTCCCCAAGGACCCCAGCGGGGCTGCACTCGACGAACGACAGCGCCGGAGCCTGAAGGAGGCGCTGGAACTCATCGAGCAACAGCTCGGGAGCGCGAATCCGCTTCCGAACGCCGTGTTCCTGCGTCCGCCGGGCGTTGCGCTCCAGGTACCCGGGAATCCGCCGATCGAGCACCCGGACCCGCTGGTCGCCGCCGTCGGTACCTTCGACGGCGTCGCGCAATCCCTGATGCCCCTCTTTCGCGCGGTGCGACTCGCCCGGCGGGTGGTCGCACGCAAGGACCCCTCCGAGCTGTACGACGAGATGCCGGACGACTTCGACTGGGAGGCCCTCACCACCGACGAGCTGTCCCTGCTACCGGCCGTCACGGTGGTGACGACCGGCTGCCGCCTGCGCAGGCGCGGCCATGACTCGCTCTCGGAGCTGCTGCGCTCCGGCCGGCCCGTACACGTGATCGTCCAGGACGACATCGCCGCCGCGGACGAGGCGGAGGACATCTCGCTCTACCACCTCGATCTGGGCCACCTCGTCATGGCCCACCGCGAGGCTTTTGCACTTGGCACGACACTCGCCCGGCCGCAGCTCCTGGTCGAACGCCTCGCCCGGATGTTCTACGAGCCCCGTCCGGGCGTCGTCCTCGTATCGCTGCCGTCGGGCGAGTCCACGCCGGCGCGTCGGCTCCTGGCCGAAGCTGCGCTCTGGGGGCGGGCCTGCCCCGACTTCCTCTACGATCCGGACGCCGGACAGAGCTGGGCCGATCGCTTCGATGTCGGGGGCAATCCGCAGCCCGAGTGCGCGTGGCCGATCCATCAGATCGAGTACGTGGAGAACGACGCGGAGCATACGCTGGAGACGGCGTTCACCTTCGCCGACGCCGTGGCCCTCGAGCCCGCCTACCGGCGACACCTGCGCGTCATCCCACGCCTCGCCTGGCAGGACGACGCGCAGGTGCCCCTTGCCGACTTCATCGCTCACCTCGACAGCGAGCGCGGCGCGCGAGGGATTCCCTTCCTGTGGGTCGTAGACGACGCGGGCTTCCTGCAGCGGGCGGTGGTGTCGCGCGAGCTCGCGCTGGCCTGCCGCGATCGCCTGCGCGGCTGGCGCGTGCTCCAGGAGCTCGGCGGCTTCGAGAACGCCTATGCCGAGCGGGCGGCGGCGACGGCCCGTGAGGCGGCGGAGGCCGAGGCCGCGCGCGAGCGCAGCGAGCTCGAGCAGAAGCACGTCGAGGCGCTCGCGAACGCGAGCCGGGACGGTGTGCGCGAGGCGATGCAGCGACTGGCCGTGACGCTCCTGAATCCCGACGCTCTCGCCGCAACCGCGCAGAGCCTGGTGGCTCCCGCCGCGTCCGAAGACGTGCCCGCCGCTCAGGCGGTGCCGGCCGCCCCAGCGGTGTCCCCGGAGCCCGCGGCGGCCGCCGAGACGGCGAGCGAGGAGTCGCTCGCTCTCGAGGATCCCTACATCGACACGATCCTCTGCACTTCGTGCAACGAGTGCACCAATCTCAACTCCCGCCTGTTCAACTACGACGAGAACAAACAGGCGTTCATCGCCGACGCCAGCGCAGGCACGTTCGCGCAGCTCGTGAAGGCCGCGACCCTGTGCCCTGCGAAGTGCATCCACCCCGGCAAGCCGCGCCCGGGCGACACCACCGCGACCCCCGCTCTGATCGCACGGGCTGCGAAGCTCAATTAGCAGCCCCGGGGCGCTCACCGCGCCCAGATCACGAGCGATGACGGAGGCTTGGCCCGGATCCCGAGCATGGAAGCGGCATTCCCGCCCCGTGCCGGGCCTACCACGAGCGAGCCCGTGGCGTAGAGTCTGAGATCATCCACGGTGCACCGGAGTCCGATGGGTTTTCTGGAAACACTCGAGAGCGCACGCGCCTTCCTGGAGCGGAACGGACGCGTCTCGCTCCGCGCGCTGAAGCGCGAGTTCGACCTCGACGACGAGGCCCTCGACGAGCTCATCGAGGAGCTGACCGAGATCCAGGAAATCGCCGTGCGGGAGGGCCGCGCCCTCACCTGGCGCGGCGGCACGCCGGAAGCCCGGGTCAATTCCCCGGAGACCGCGCGCGCCCCACGCGACTACACGCCGAAGCACCTCGCCGACAAGATCCTGCAATCGAAATCCGCCCTCGAAGGCGAGCGCAAGCACGTGACGGCGATGTTCGCCGACGTGAAGGGCTCGATGGAGCTGGCCGAGCAGCTCGACCCGGAGCAGTGGCACCGCATCCTCGAGCGCTTCTTCGAGATCTTGGCCGAAGGCGTGCATCGCTTCGAGGGCACGGTGAACCAGTACACCGGCGACGGGATCATGGCGCTCTTCGGCGCACCGATCGCGCACGAAGATCACGCGGAGCGCGCGTGCTACGCGGCCCTGCAGCTGCGGGACGCAGTGCGCGGTTATGCCAACGAGGTGAGGATGGAGTACGGCATCCCCTTCGGTGTGCGTATCGGGCTCAACTCGGGCGAAGTCGTGGTTGGCCGGATCGGCGACGATCTGCGCATGGACTACACCGCCCAGGGTCACACCGTCGGACTCGCCCAGCGCATGGAGGCGCTCGCCGAATCCGGCCACATCTGCCTCTCCGAGTACACGGCCCGTCTCGTCGAAGGCTACTTCGAGCTCCAGGATCTGGGGCGCACCCGGCTCAAGGGCATGTCGGAGCCCATCGGAGTCTTCGACCTCGAAGGCGTGGGGGCGTTTCGCACACGCCTCGATCGATCGCGGGCTCGCGGGCTCTCCACCTTCGTCGGGCGCGACCGCGACATGGCCGCGCTCGAAGCGACGCTCGAGCGCGCGCGCGGGGGCGAAGGCCAGGTGGTGGGCGTGATGGCCGACGCGGGTACCGGGAAATCGCGCCTCTGCTCCGAGTTCATCGACGGCTGCCGCGCACGAGGGATCCCGATCTACGAGGGACGCGGCGTCGCCCACGGCAAGTCGATCCCGATGCTGCCGATGCTCGAGCTCTGGCGCGCCTTCTACGGGATCGCCGAGAACGACACACCCGAAGCCACTCGCGCCAAGATCGCCGGACGCCTGCTGCTCATGGACGACAGCTACCGCGAGACCCTGCCCCTCGTCTTCGACGTCTTCGGCGTTCCCGACCCCTCGAACCCGGCGCCCGCCATCGGCGCCGAGCAGCGACACAAGCGCATCCACGGCGTCCTGAAGCAGATCCTCCACGATCCGAGCTACGGCGACGGCACGCGGGTGATGCTGCTCGAGGACCTCCACTGGTTCGACGGCGCCAGCGAGGCCTATCTCGAGACCATGGTCGAGAGCGCACCCGCCACCCGCGACCTCCTGCTCTTGAACTTCCGTCCCGAGTACCAGGCGCGCTGGATGCAGCGCTCGTACTACCGACAGCTGCCGCTGCAACCGCTCGGGTCGGAGGCGATTCGCGCGCTCCTGCGCGAGCAGCTCGGCGAGGACCCGAGCGTCGACGCGTTGCCCGAGATGATCCACGAGTGCACGAAGGGAAACCCCTTCTTCATCGAAGAGGTGGTACAGACGCTCGTCGAGAACGGTCACCTGGTGGGAACACGCGGCGCCTATCGGCTGACCACCGAGATCGACGCGCTCCAGGTCCCGCCGAGCGTGCAGGCCGTACTCGCGGCCCGCATCGATCGGCTGACGGAGCGCGAGAAGCATGTGCTGCAGACCGCGGCGGTGATCGGAAAGACCTTCGCCGAGGCGCTGCTGCGCCAGGTCATCACGAGCATCTCGGAGCTCGACGAGACGACGCTCAGCCAGGCGATCGCGGCGCTGGTCGCGGGGGAGTTCCTCTTCGAAGCGTCCCTCTACCCCCAGCTCGAGTACTCCTTCAAGCACCCGCTGACGCAGGAGGTGGCGCAGGGCTCTCAGCTGCGCGAGCGGCGCGTGCGCGTCCATGCCGCCGTGGCGTCGGCGCTCGAAGCCGCGGGCGGAAACCAGGACGAGCGCGCCGCGGAGATCGCGCAGCACTGGGCCGAAGCCGGGGAAGGGAGCCGCGCAGCCCGCTGGTACCGCCGCGCGGCCGAGTGGGCGGAGCTCTCCGACCCGCGCGAAGGGCTCGCGCACTGGCGCCGCGTGCGCGAGCTCGCGCCCGGCATCGAGGACGAGAGCGCGCGGGAGGAGCTGGCGTTGCAGGCCTGTGTCCAGCTCTTCTCGCTCGGCTGGCGGATGGGCGGCAGCGAAGCGGAGTCGGAGGCCGTCTTCGCGGAGGGCCGTGCGCTCGCCGAGCGCCGCGGCAATCGCCACGAGCTGGCTCGGCTGGTGGCCTTATACGGCCTGATGCGCAATCAGCTCACCGGATCCGCGCTCGACTACGTTCGCTACGGCGAAGAGGGGGCCGCGATCGCGGCCGAGACGGGGGACCCGGTGCTGCGCGCCGGGATCGGCACGCTTCCCGCCTACGGACACTACTTCGCGGGCGATGGCCGCGCGGTGCTCGACTGGGTCGAACGCGTGCTCGCCGTCGTCGGAGCGGACGACGCGCTCGGCAAGCAGGTGGTGGGGTATGGCCCGCGGGCGGCGATGTACAACGCCCGGGCGTCTGCCCTCATCTTCCTGGGCCGGCTCGAGGAGGCCAGGATCGCAGGCCTCGAGGCGAAGCGAATCGCAGAGGAATCGCGAGAGCGCGAGGTGCTGAGCTGGATCGAGTTCGGCCTGTCGTTCCTGGCCTACACCTGCGGCGGTCCAGAGTCCGGCCTGGAGCACGCTCGACGCTGCCTCGAGCTCGCAGAGGAGCTCGACATCGAGTCGTCTCGAATGCTCGCCCACGCGGCGCTCGGGCAGTCCTACCTGACCGACGCCCAGCCCCTGGCGGCCCGCGAGGCGCTCCTCGAGAGCGTTGCGATCGCGCGTACGCACAGATCACAGCTTGCAACCCTCCCCCTGGTGCTCGCGCTGCTCTCCGAAACCCACCTGGCACTCGGCGAGCTCCCCCTGGCGCTGGCCGCGGCGCGCGAGGCCATCGAGCAGGCGGCGGCCGGCGGAGCCGCGTACTTCGAAGCGCTCGGGCAACTCGCCTTGGCGACGGCGTTGCTGGCCGCGGCGGAGAGCGTGCCCCGAGCCGAGGTCGAGTCCGCGCTCGAACGCTCCGAGGCGCTCGTCGAGTCGGTCGAGGCCGGCGCGCTGTCGCCCCGGATCCTCGAGCTGCGCGGGCGCCTGGCGTACGCGCGCGGCGACGCGACCGCTTGCGAAGACATGCTGCGCCGGGCGCTCGATCTCTACCGAGCCATCGCGGCCACCGGACACTCCGAGCGACTGGCGCTAGAGCTCGGCGCTTGAGCGCCGCCTTTCCACGAGAGACGCAGCGCTGCCCTCGCGCTGCGGCGGTCAGTCGCCGAACCGGGCGACCACGTTCTCTCCGAACTCCGAGAGGCGATCCAGGCCGCCCGGTCCCGCAAAGAAGAAGGCCGGCACCATGGCGCGCGAAACCCCGAGCTCGGCCATCCGCTCCGCGCCGGCGACCGGATCGCCCATCTGCGCGCCGAGGATCGCACTCACGCGGACCGCATCCGGAGGCCGCCCTGCCGCGGCAACCGCCTCGCCGAGGTCGCGGATCAGTCCGGCGAGGACCGCGGGATCGCCCGTCCCCGGGAAGTAGCCGTCGGCGAGTCGGGCGGCGCGGCGAATCGCCGCGGGCGTGTCCCCCCCGACCATGATCGGGATCGTGCCGCCGACCGGCCGCGGCGAGCAGGTGGCCGGCTCGAAGTCGACGAACTCGCCGTGGAACTCCGCCTCCGGACCCGCCCAGAGCGCGCGCAGGGCACCGATGTACTCGTCGGTCCGCGCTCCGCGCCGCGCCCACGGGATCCCCAGCGTGTCGAACTCCTCCTTGAGCCAGCCGACGCCGATGCCCAGCTCGACGCGACCACCACTCAGGTGATCGAGGGTGGCGAGCTCCTTCGCCAGAACGACCGGATTCCGCTGCGGCAGGATCAGGATGCACGTCCCCAGCCGCAGCGACGGTGCAGCCGCAGCCACGTAGGCCAGCCAGATCAGCGGATCGGGGATCGGGGTCTCGGCGTCCCCCGGCATCTCGCCGTCTTCGCTATACGGATAGGGGGAGGCGATCCTGGCAGGACGCACGACGTGCTCTCCCCCCCAGATCGAATCGAAACCCAGGGACTCGCCGAGCCGCGCGATCTCGAGGGCCGATCGAGGATCCGTCCCCACGCTGCTGGCGAACGCGAGCCCGAACTTCATGGCGATGCTCCTTCTGCGCGGCTCCGCGACGACCGGTAGGGAGGCGACCCTCGGACGACACGGCAGCGATGGGACGAGACTTCGACTACCGGCCGGCGCCCTCGGCGGCCGGCAGAAGCTCCCCTTGGATCGACACGTCGCCGCGTGAGGAGCGAGACACATCGACCCCCGCCAGCTCTGCGAGCTCGGCGAAGGAGTCTTCGATGAGCTCGACGAAGTGCTCGAGATCGGGCACGAGTTCGTAGTCGGCGGTGAAGCCCCAGAACACGCGACCGTCGTAGCTCATCAGGGCGATCCCGAGACCGATGTTCTCGATCAGCGGCACCTGGGGGATCAGCGCCAGCATCCGGCCCCCGAGCATGTAGAGCGGGAACTGTGGGCCCGGGACGTTGGTCACGATGATGTTGATCGGCCCCGAGGCCATTCCGACGCCCAGGCCCACGATCCCCGACGGCGCGACCTCAGCCGCCGCCATCAGCATCTCCATTCCCATGGCCTGACGCGACTCCTTCAGACGCCGGGTCTCCGCGTGGATGGCCTCGATTTCTGCCTTGCGATCGGCTTCGCCGACGGGGAGCTCCACGAACCAGCTCGACACGCGATTGCCCGCCTGGCTGTGGTCGTCCTCGGCCCGCAGGCTGACCGGCGTGGAGGCGCGAAAGGCGATGTCGTCGAGTGCCACGCCGCGGCCTTGCAGGTACTCGCGACAGGCACCCGTGACCGTTGCCAGGAAGACGTCGTTGACGGTGCAGCCCAGCTTCCTGCGCACGGCCTTCACGTCCGCCAGGGACATGCCGAGCCAGTCGAAGCGGCGATGCGGGCTGAGCGGCCCGTTGATCGGCGTGTCGGAGGCCATGCTCGTCGTGGAGGTGAAGAACTCGCCCAGGGCGCGGGCCCGGGCCTCGATCTCGGCGCCCACGTCCTCCACCTCATCGCGGAACTCCCGCCACCCGCGCACGGCGCGGAGCGGCAGCGTCGCGTAGCGCCAGGCCTCATCGAGTGCCAGCTGCTGGGGAGTCGGCATGGGACGGGGCGTCCACGGCTCCGGCTCCTCCACCTCGGCGTCCGGGGAGGGGGAGAGCAGGATCTGTGCCGCTTCCACCCCCGCCGAGCCGTCCAGCATGCAGTGGTGGGTCTTGGCGATGATCGCGAAGCGATCGTGGTCGAGGCCTTCGACCACCCAGATCTCCCAGAGCGGTCGGCGGCGATCCAGGTGGGTCGCGATGATTCGCGAGACGACGCGCCGGAGCTCCGCCTCTCCCCCGGGCCGCGGCAGGCTCACGTGTCGTACGTGGTAGTCGAGGTTGAAGTCCGGATCGTCGACCCACACCGGGCGGTTCTCGATCGGAATCCAGGTCAGCCTCTGCCGGTAGCGCGGAATCCGATGCAACGCGCCCGCATAGGCGGCGCGGATCCTGGCGCTGTCGATCCCACCGGCCGCGGTCCGCAACGGCCCCGCTTCGAAGATCTCGACGGCCGTGACGTGCATCGGAGTCGTCGGCGTCTCCGAGAGCAGGAAGGTGTTGTCCATGGCGGAGAGGCGGTCGTAGAAGTACGCCATCACCGAGCCTCGGTCCTCGCCTCCAGGGGTCGGGTCCATCGGCGTGGGTACCCCACCCGCACGTCACCCCGAATCCCCGAATCCGCCTCGCGTACCGCCATCCTATCAACGAACCCCAGGGTCGAGCGACGCTTTTCCGGTGGGGCAGCGTGCCATGCCCGCCTCGGCTCCCTGCACCGCGAGGATGCGGGCTCCGAGATCCCCGCAGCCATCCGAACGTACCGGAACGGTCATTGCCCGGGCGCCGATCTCGGCGATCCTGCTCCGCGGCGGCGACCCAGGGCGGATCTCGAGCAGGCAGCGCGGATCGGCAGATGGAAGAGCGGGTCGTCGCCACCTCGGCGACGCGATGCGCCGCGAGCACCGGATGCGGCGGGGCCTTCCCGAGGTCCGCCGCGTCGAGGATCGGCCCGAGCGCGACTGGTGGGGCGGGCGGGGGGG
>Ga0209536_100008039_pt1 | contig 15895 bp, 18 predicted proteins | sample DeeMarSeWOR28_12_FD_187461 | JGI IMG/M metagenome (GOLD analysis project Ga0209536, IMG submission 187461) | Marine sediment microbial communities from White Oak River estuary, North Carolina - WOR-2-8_12 (SPAdes) (version 2) | ecosystem: Environmental > Aquatic > Marine > Intertidal zone >...
AACTCGATTTCAGCCATATTCAACCAACTGCCGTGTTTCGGCGTGTAATGAAACTCCAACCGATCCAGAATGCGCTTTGCCTCGGAGGCCGGGAATGCCTTATACAGCGACGAAGGCTTGTGGGTGTTGAGGTTATCCATGACCACCACTACGCGCTTGGCGTTGGGGAAATGCACATCAACGATTTCGCGCATCAGCAAGGCCCAGTCATGACAGGTATGGCGGTCAGTAACCTTAACATGACGCCAGCCGATCAGCGGCGCAGAGACCATAAACAGATTGCTGACCCCGTTGCGCTCGTATTCGTAATCGTACTTTTCCACATCCCCGGCACGACATGGCAGGGGCAGGCGCGTCTCCTTCACATGCTGTTTGCTCGTCTCGTCCATGCATACCAGCGGTTCGGACTCCGAGACCGGCCGTTGGTACACCGACAGGACATCCTCCATCGCACACACAAACTCTGCACTCTGTATTGCCGGGATGCACCAACACGACTTCAGCCAAGGCTTAAGTTCGTTTTTTTTAGGGTCTGGCGCACCGTTTCGCTCGATATCGATTCGAACACCTCAAGTTCAACCAGCCGCTCCGCTAACAGTCGCAGGGTCCACCGCGTGCGTCCCTCTGGTGGTGATGAACAGGCCAAAGCGACCAACTTCGCCTCGCTCTCGCCATCGAACACTGGCGGGCGCGTCTGCCGGGGGCGCTTGGCGTTTAATGCCTGCTCCAACCCCTCTTCGACAAACGCCTTGCGAACGCGTTCGACGGTCGGGCGACTGACGTGAACGGCATCTGCAACCTCGGTGTCAGAAGCCCCACGGCACTCGTCGGTTTCATCGCAGGCGAGGAGGATGCGCGCATGAGCCAGCTTTCGTGCCGCCGACTTGCCCTTGCAGATCAGTTCCTCAAGTCGCTCTCGTTCGTCTGCGGTGAGTGTCACCTTGAACTTTTTCGCTGGCATAGTTTTCTCAAGCTCCTTCAGTGCATCACGGATGGATCTTGAGATTCTACTTTAATTTACATCAGTAGTTTACTGTTGGACTACTAGACTGCGGCTTCCGGTCATAGCCCCCTTGCTCGTGCTCGCCGCATCGGTTGTGTATTGGCTTCCGGAGGGCAATCCGCTGTTCATCTATGACCGGGACCAGATATTGAACGGTGAAGTCTGGAGACTGATCACCGGCCACCTGGTGCATCTATCGCCAGAGCATTTTGGCAATAATCTGGTCCTATTTGCCTTAACCGGCTGTTGGCTCGAGTATCGTATCGGTTTGCCCTGTGCCTGTATGCCGGCTCTGACCAGTGTTGTTGCTGGTGTGTATTTCCTGTTCTTCCTCCCGGATATGGCACATTATGGCGGCCTGTCGGGCCTGGCCAGCGTGAATGTGGTGTATCTGTGCCTGCTTGAGAGCGCGCGCAACACAACAGCGCGCCCGTTGTGGCTGTCAATGCTGCTGTTGTTTGCAGCGAAGGTCGGCTATGAAATCCTCAACGGGAAAGCGCTGTTCGTCGACGGCACGCGGTTTGAAGTCGTGCCATCGGTACACATCATCGGGGCTGTCGTTGCGCTCAGCGTATTTATTGCGTCTGTGAGAGCAAGGGGTCAGCGTACCTGATTGAACTCTATGGGTGGCACAGCGCTCCTGCCGGGTGCGACCTGGATCGGGCACGGCCGGCGCCCGGCCGCTCCTCCCTGCGGCTCGGTTGGAGGGCCCATGCGTGGTTCGATGCCCGTTCCTCGCTCATGGGCGAAGGATGCCGCGATCGCAATGAGCACCCCCAGTCTACCGAAGCCCGGTCCACCGCCGCGGTGATGCACCTTGTGCCGAGCAGCAGCCCCCGCCGCGGCCAGCATCGATGTCCATCTGCGGGTGACCACCAGCATCATGCCGGTGACGATAATCGATTGAAGTCACTGAACATAAACAAACCCCCACCAAATCGTTCACGCCGGTTGAAGTTACAGATACTCGGCCATTTCCGAGAGTGGTCGTAGCTCTCTGTATTGAGGATTAATATTCGACTGTCGTATCTGGGATAGGAGGTGTCAATGTCCAGTAGAATAGTATGAGGAGGGCGTCAATGAAAAAGACAGTCACCCTACCCGGCTACCCCCGATTCCTGCGCCGATTGATCGTTCTGCTGGTGGTCATTGCCAGCTTGACGGATCTCGGCTGGGCGGCCAGTTGGTCGACCACGGGCAACCTGGATAGCCCCCGCCGAGCGCATACGGCGACGCGGCTCAACGACGGTCGTGTGCTCATCGTGGGTGGACTCGCCACCAGCTCCAACTCCTTGCAGAGCGCCGAGCTGTTCGATCCCGCCACCGGTAACCTCAACACCGCCCGTACGGCGCACACCGCGACAAAGCTCAACAATGGACGTGTCCTCGTCGCGGGCGGTTTTACCCGCACGGCGGAACGCTTCGACTTTGCTACCGGTACCTTTACTGCTACCGCCGAACTCAGCATTGGCCGCACGGCACACACCGCGAACAGGCTCGACAACGGGCAGGTACTCGTCGCGGAGGCTTCAACGGCGCACCCTTACTCTGCCGAGGGCTAACGCAAGCGCGGCCTTCGCGATAGCGACGGTGGACGTCGACACGAGTGGCGACATGATGCTCACAGCCGATACAGGAACGGCTAGCCCGCCGGTCGCCCTCTGCCTTTGTGAAACCGATCCAACCTCTGGCAATTGCATCAATCCGAGCGTGCCCACCAACAACCCGGTCACGACCACCATCAACGCCAACGCCACGCCTACCTTCAGCGTGTTCGTGACAGCCACCGGCGATGTGCCATTCGACCCGACTAACAATCGGGTGTTTGTGCGGTTTGGGGATGCGACAGGCGTGGCCCGCGGCGCCACCAGCGTGGCGGTACGAACACAGTAGGCGTGCTGGCGCCGCGACCTTTGGCCCAGCGCATTGGCCGATATCTGGATCGGCGTGCCAGCGTACCGACAGGCCGCGAAAAAGCCTTCCCTCGCCAGGCATCACTGAGAAGATCGCTCTAGCGCGCCCGTTTCAGGCTGTTGCGATCAAAGTCGCGATCGGATAATCCGGTCCCGAAGGCATAATCGTTCCAGATCAGGAGAGTCGATTTGCCGGTCTGATGATTGTCCATGAACATCCGGTCCGGTCGCCAGTAGCGATCGGCATACTGTTGGTACTCCTGGAACGTGAGTGTTTTCAGCAAGGCGTCCTTGCGGTCGTAAAACTCGATCTTGAGCGGCCGCCAGATGTCCTTGTCGATCCACACAGTGCTGCGTGTGTAGCCCGAGAATTCGTACGACGGGCGGCGTTCCACGACATAGGTGTCCTTGCCGTCCAGTGGTTCTTCGCGAAGCAGTTTGTAGGTATATTTTTCGACTTCCTGTGAGCTCAGATCCTCGAAGGCAAACTCACTGCCCATGAAGGGGCCGGATTTGTTACGTGATGAGATGCGCTTGACCCGCTTGAGTGCCGGCAGGTACAGCCACTGGTCGTCGGGTGTCAGTGCGTGGGTGTAGCTGAGGAAGGCGGTGCCTTTAACATCCTTGGGCGAGTCGAATACGGTAAGGCTCTTGTCGCCGTCGCCATCGACCTCCAGTACTTTGGTGCGGATCTCGCGCGTGCTTTCCTCGCCCTGGCGATTACGCAGAATCATCTGCATGTCCGCGGTCTGATCACCCCAGCCGGTATCGCGTTTGTCCATCTCAATGGCAATCGCCAGGCCCCGTTCCTCCGGGGTCTCTGCCATCGCGCTAGGGCCGAGCAGGATCGCCGGCAGCAGGAGTGCGAACAGTATTCTCATCTTTGTTACCCTCGATCGTAATCAGGAGCGGCGGCAGGAACAGGAAGTCGGCCAGCAACGCCAGCCCGATCACAATCGCCGTCAGCAGGCCCATGTCCGCGTTGAGTTGAAAGCTCGACAGCGCCAGCAGGCCGAAGCCGGCCATCAGCACCGCGGAGGTTACCCAAAGCGCTGTGCCGACACTGGCAAACGCGTAGCGTACAGCGTCCTCTGATCCCAGTCCCTGCTCGCGCCGGGCACGCAGGTACTTGCTGAGGAAGTGGACAGTATCGTCGACGACGATGCCTAGCGTCATACCTGCAACGACAGACAGCCCGAGTCCGACCTGGCCGTTCAGCAGGCCCCATATCCCGAAGCCCATGGCGGCGGGCGTCAGGTTGGGAATCATGCTGACCAGGCCTATCTTCACTGATCTCAGGGCAACGACCAGGATCAGGGAAATCAGCACCAGTGCTGCTGCAACGCCGCTGAGCATGCTGCGGATATTGCGCGCCCCGATATGGGAGAACATGATCGTCGGGCTGGTGCCTTCGGCGTCTGCCAGTTCGGGTGCGTGCGCCTCCAGCCAGTCGCTGGCCCGCTTCTCCAGTGCCAGCACCGCGTTGGTCGACATCAGCTTGATCGTCACGGCGAGACGCGTGGCAGACTTGTCCACATTGATCTGGTTGTTGAGGTCGAGACCGTAGGGCAGTGACATTTCATACAGCAACAGATACTGGGCGGCCAGATCCCGCTGGTCGGGGAGCCGATACCAGTCAGCATCGTCACCATGCATGTTCTTGTTGAGGCGACGCAGGGTGTCGGTGAGGCTGTGGACGTGGATGGTTTCAGGTTGCTGTCGCCACCACCGTGCAAATGCATCCACGCGTTGCAGGAACTGTGGTTCACTGATGCCACTGCTTTCCTTGCTGTCGAGCGAATAACCGAAGCGATACATGCCGCCGAGATTCTGGTCTACAAAATCCGAGTCGACGCGGAACTGCACGGACTTTGCGAAATAATGCGGAAAGACGTCATTGAGCTCGTTTCTGGGAACGAGTGCAATGAGTGCGATCATGAGGGCGCCGACCCCCCACAGCAAGGCTGTCCGCCGGTGTATGACGAACTCCGCCAAGCGCCGCATTGCCCGACTGTTTTTCTCATGGTCGTGGTGGACACGCACCGGCAGCAGGGTCATCAGTGCAGGTAGAAAGGTAACGCTGTAGACGAAGGAGGCAGCCACGCCCATTGCCACGAGATTGCCGAGGTCGCGGAAGGGCGGGGCCTCGCTGAAGTTCATGCTGAGGAAACCCAGGGCCGTGGTCAGGCTGGTCAGGAATACCGGCTGCAGATTGATGCGCAGGCCTTCGGCCATGGCGGATTTCTTGTCATGCCCCTGACGCAGGCTGTGATAGAACGAGACCAGGACGTGCACCGAGCTCGCGATCGCCAGGGTGAGAATCATGATCGGCGACGAGGCCGAGGGTGGCGTGAGCGGGATGCCGAGATAGCCGCCCAATCCCATGCCGGTCACGATCGAGAACAGGATGACGAGGAGCGTGGAAAAGGTTCCCGCAAGGCCGCGCAGCAGCAGTGCCAGACTGACCAGCATGATCACGAAGCTTGCCGGGAGCAGCGTTGCCCAGTCTTTCAGCGAGGCCTCCATGAAGGCATTGTTGAGCATGGCCACGCCGGTCAGGTAGACATCGACATCCGGGTGGCTGGAGCGCACCGTCTCGGCAAGCTCCCGTACGAAGCTGACCACCATGGGAACTTCTTCCGCCTCGTTCTTGCGCGGATACTCGATGGTGATGTTCACGCCGGTGACATGCCACTCGGGCGACACCAGGTGATTGACCAGCAAGGGTTCCGAGAGCGCCACCTGTCTTACCTTGGCGATGACCTCGGGCGTGATCTCGGTCTCGTTCGCCAGCAGGTCGGCGACGATCAGGTCGTCTTCTTCGGCCTCGGTGTGCTGGAAGTTGGTAATCGAGTCGACACGTGTGGAGAACGGGGTCTGCCAGGCCTGCTCCGTGAGCTGCCGCACCAGCGCAAGCGTGTCTGGCGTAAAGACATTACCGTCCCGGGGGGCTAGGACGATAAACGCGTTATCCTCTTTGTTATAGGTGTTCTCGAGTGCCTCGAAGGCACGCAGTTGGGGGTTGTCGGGGCTGAAAAAGACCCGGTAATTGGTGGTGAACTCCAGGAATCTGGCACCGCTCGCCGCGGCCGCCACCACCATGAGTGTTGCCAGGATGATTGGCCAACGGTAGCGAATCACCCAGAGGCTGAAGAGGGTTTCGAACCTATGCACGGCAGGGCCCGTTGCCTGGCTCGTCGATGATGATTCGTGAATAATTCATCAGGTATTTAGTCGTTTCGCCAATGGCTGTTCAGCGCCTTGCCAGGCCACGCACCAGCAGCTCGGCGACTTTGACCGCCTTGTCCTCGAAGGTTTGCAGGGGATAGGACTGCATGAACAGGGGGACGCTGAAAAGTGCCAGCGTCGCCAGCACGGTCTCTGCGGTGGTAACGACGTCCGGTATATCGAACTCACCCGAGCGGTTGCCCTCCGCCAGTATCTCGGCGATCAGCGCCTGCTCGCCCTGGTGCTTGCGGGCGACGATATCGGGACGGTGACCTGCCACAGCTTCCACCAGTTCATGGATACGCGGCTGGTTTGAGCACTGGCCGTGGATATAGCGCACCAGGGTCAGAATGAATTCCTGCAGCCGCTGGGCGGCCGTCAGACCAGGCCGTCGGAGCACGCCGCGTAGCAGGTCTTCCTTCTGGGCGAAGCAACGCAGTGCCAGCCCGGCGCCGATGTCCTGCTTGTTCTGAAAGTAACGGTACAGGTTGGCGGCCGACATGCTGACGTCGCCGGCGATTTCGGCCATGGTCGTCTTACCATAGCCGTATTGCTGAAATCGGCTGTTGGCGGCATCCAGGATCTGCTCGCGGGTGTGGTCGGGCGCTGGGTGGTGTGCCGGGGTGTTCATGGGGCAAGTATAGGGGGGTGGAGTAAATAATCAACGAAATATTCACTGTTCAGTTATTTCTCTGCGCGGTGTGGTTGCGCTGATACGCGGTGGGCCCGGCGCTTTGCGCGAGAGCAGATTCCCGGCTTGCATTCAACATCAGGCTGTATATACTCACAGTTACTGTATATGCATCCAGTCAATTAATGCCATGCTATCACTGACACCCAGACAGGCCGAAATTCTTCAGCTGATCCGTGACTACACCGTGGAGTGGGGTTGCCCGCCAACACGGGCGGAGATCGCCGAGGCCTTTGGCTTCCGCTCCCCCAATGCTGCGGAGGAACATCTGAGGGCGCTGGCCCGCAAGGGCGTCATCGAATTGCTGCCCGGTGCCTCGCGTGGGATTCGTCTCCTGGAGACAGGTGGTTTGCCAGTGGTCGGTCGGGTCGCGGCAGGCGAGCCGATTCTGGCGGAAGAACACATCGAAGATTACTACGATGTGGATGCCGCTCTGTTCCATCCGCGTGCCGATTATCTGCTCCGGGTGCGCGGCATGAGCATGCGCGATGCCGGCATTCTGGAGGGTGATCTGCTGGCGGTGCATCACACCCCTGAGGCGCAGAATGGCCAGATCGTCGTCGCGCGCCTGGGAGATGAGGTGACTGTCAAGCGTTTCCGGCGGCGGGGCAACCGGGTATATCTGTTGCCCGAAAATCCGGATTTTTCACCCATCGATGTCAATCTGCGTGAAGAGTCCCTGGTGATTGAGGGGCTGGGCGTGGGCATTATCCGCAATAACCGACTATGAGCCTGGAAAAACTGTTAGAGCGGGCTGTTATCTGGCGCGGCGGGACACTTCCCGCCGCAGCAAAGAGCATCCCCACCGGCTTTGCCGAGCTGGATGCCCTGTTTCCCGGTGGCGGCTGGCCAGCCGGTGCCCTGACAGAGTTCCTGATCCCCGGTGAGGGTGTCGGTGCCCTGAATCTGGTTATGCCGGCGCTGGCACGATTGAGTCAGGAGAAGCGCTGGATTGCCTGGGTCGCGCCGCCCTATATTCCTTATGCGCCGGCCCTGGCGACAGCCGGGGTGGATCTTTCCCATGTTTTGCTGATTCGGCCGCGGGCGGCCAGCGATGGGCTATGGGCGGTGGAGCAGACCTTGCGTTCCGGAACCTGTGCCGCGGTGTTGGCCTGGCCGGTGGTGGGGGATGACAAGGTATTGCGCCGTTTGCAGCTTGCCGCCGAGGCCGGGAACTCATGGGGCTTGTTGTTCCGGCCGGAACATCTGGCCAGGCAAAGTTCACCGGCCGCCCTGCGCCTGCGTGTCACGCGGGAGCCGCGAGGGGTGATGGTGAACATACTCAAGCGCCGCGGCGGTTGGGCAGCCGGACCGGTGTGTGTGGCAGAAGACAGGGTTTGGGATCCGCAATTCAGGAGGCAGGAGTGAGACATAGGGGGCGCAGCGCGTACCGATTGCCGGCGGCTGTTGCCGATCGCCACGTGCGGGTATTCGCCAGGGAAGCAACGGAAAAATCCGGGAACACATGCTGAATTCTGACGCCTGTCTTCGATTCAGAATGCCATGCTCTGGTTGTGTCTCTATCTGCCCCAATTGCCGCTGGAAGTCTTCACGCGGGGTTGCGAGGACGGCAGTCCACTGGTTGTGCATTGTGGTTCAGCCGGTCGGCCCCGGGTTGTAGCTGCAAATCCATCAGCCCGTTCAGCAGGTATTAACTCCGGCCTGGCGCTTGCGGCAGCCCGTGCCCTGCAGACGGATCTCAGCGTGCATCCCCGGGACCAGGCTGCCGAGCGCCGGGCACTGGAAGCGCTGGCTGCCTGGTCCGGTCAATTCACCTCCCTGGTCAGCCTTGTTCCGCCGAATGCACTGCTCCTCGAGGTGGCAGGCAGCCTGAGGTTCTTTGGTGGACTGGATCCCTTGCTGCAGAAACTGAAGACGGGCATCGGCCGCCTCGGTTATCAGGCGCATCTTGCCACAGCGCCGACACCCCTGGCCGCCACACTGCTGGCAGGGCATGGTGAAGCTATCTGCATCACAGGGCACGGGAAGCTGGTCCGCGCCCTGTCACAGTTGCCGTTGACCGTGCTGGGTCTGGAAGAGGAAAAACAGGCCAGATTAACCGCTATGGGTCTGTGCAGGCTGGGTGACGTGCTGCGCCTGCCGCGCGATGGTCTGGCGCGGCGTTTCGGGACAGAGTTGTTGTCATTGCTGGATCGTGCGCTGGGACGGCTGCCGGATCCGCGTATGCCCTTTGTCGCACCACCACGGTTTGCGGGTCATCTGTTGCTGCCGGCCGAGGTGGAAAACACCGAGGCACTGCTGTTCGGCCTGCAACGATTGGTCAGGGAGCTGGTGGGACTGCTGCGGGCCCGGGTGGCCGGTGTGCGGGCCATGACAGTGCAGCTCGTGCATGGCCCGGCTTCGCTTATCGATGTGCGGGTGGGTATGGTGACGCCAGGTCGTGATGAGAAGTATCTGCTCGAACTGCTGAAAGTACGCCTGGAGCGCGTGCACTTGACAGCACCGGTACGTGAGATCCGTTTGGTGACCGATGCGATCGAGTCGCATCAGGTACCCTGCCAGGATCTTTTCCGGGGTTCGGCCACTGAGGCGGAGGCGGAGGAGATGTTGATCGAACGCCTGCGCGCCCGTCTCGGTGAGGACGCCGTGCGCGGGATCAGCCCGGTTGCCGATCACCGGCCGGAGTTCGCTTGGCGCTGGTCGGAGCCGGGGCAGGGCGGTATTCAGCCGGTATTGGCGCAGCGTCCGCTTTGGTTATTGTCAACGCCCAGGGTGTTGAGGGCATATCAGGGCCGACCCTGTCTGGAACATGTACTCACATTGTGGCCGGAGCGGGAACGTATCGAAAGCGGCTGGTGGGACGGCAAGGATATCAGGCGGGATTACTTTGTCGCGGAAGACCGGGAAGGGGTACGCTACTGGGTTTTTCGTGAACTGTCGGAGCGCGGTGGCTGGTTTTTACACGGGGTGTTTGGATGAAGAACGGAAGACAAAATCCAAAATCCAGAATCCAGAATCCAGAATCCAGGAGACAGAATCCAGAATACAGGAGACAGGAGACAGGAGACAGGAGACAGGAGACAGGGGCGTTTCCTCGTGCGGCAGGCCGGCAGCGCGCAGTCCCGGCGAAACATCGACGCGGGTTGGCGGTGTACGATTCCTGATCAAAACCCTCAGGAATATCGACTATACTTAAACTGCACACGCGGCAGCCCAAGTCTCGCGGTGGCGACTAAATCAACCCAAGGAGGACATGGCGATGTTACACAGGATTGCAACGACTGACCCTATTACCGGACATGACATCCAGGATCTCGCGGGAAGCCCCCGTATCGTCGAGCGCAGTACCGAGGACGAACTGGTAATCTACTTTGAGTCGGAAGAAAGCAAGCGGGAGTATATGAATATCCCAGTCGAACACCCGATCGATCATCATGTTAACCTCGATAACCCGACCGACATCATGATTGACGAGGGCTGATTTCAATTTATCTCCGAGGTCTGCGCAGGCTCTTACCCCTGCTGCTCACTCTTCCTATAGCGACAGGGGCTGGCGGTGCACCGCTGACCACTGCCGTGATGGACGAACTCGGTCTGCGGTTGGTCCAGTCGGAGGACCTCGACGCCTGGTTTGAAGATGACTGGGAAGAGCGGCTCCGGGCCGTGAATGAGGGCGAGCTCGAGTTTCTCGAGACGCCGCCCGATCGCAGAGTACTGTCTACGAAGAACCGGCTGATACTGACGCCTGAAAGCCTGTCAAACGGCTGGGTTGCACTCGAGCAGTGCCAACTCGATCTGGACCCGCTGCCGGCGGTCGAGATCGTCTATCGGTATGAGGGCATGAGGGATCTCCGCATAGAGTCTTCCCAGGGGATCGGGAGCGCCTGGGTCGAGGGACACAGCGTGCAGCTTGCAGGCGTCAGTCCGGGCGCAGAAATCTGTGTTCGCGCTGAGGTTCGGATCCTGAGGGTCATGCCGGACGGCGGGTTCGAGATACGCAGCGGTCCCTTCCATCGCCGTTTTCTGGATGGCTACTATCCCGTCCATCTGGAGTATGTCCTGGAGTATCCTGAGGACCTGCTGGTCGTGGAATCCGTCAGTCCGCCTCCCCGGCAGGGACTCTCCACCATCAGCCGGCCAGGCGCGCTGAGCATTGACGCCTGGTTTGAGGGAAAGCTCACGCTTGTGCTCCGGTTGCGCGAGATCAAGGCCTCTCACTAAGCCGGGCGAGTTGCCGCAATTCGACGCACCGCTCTGCTGTGAGCGGCCAGGAGTCCTGGGGCGGGAATGGCGTGCCGTGCAGCCGCAGCCCGTCTCTGCACCCAGTGTCGATCGGCTAGCCCGCATTTCTCACCGGGATAGGCAATGCCTGATTGCACGCTGTCCTTTTCCTGATCTGCACTCTGTTCCTTACCTCAGTGCATTATGTGACTCTACCGCCGCCCGGTGAGAAATGCGGGCTAGTGGCGGAAAAAAATTGAAGCCCTTGGTCGGTGCCGGGATAATATAGCGAAAGTCCGTCAGGTTCCGACAGGCTTGCGGGTTTCAAACGGAGTGCGATCGGGAATTGCCGCAGGCGGGGCAGCCGGCAGGCTGCATGCATGTATTGCCGACCTTGCTTGCCGTGTGAGCCGATGACCGCGGGGGATGGATGAGCCGCGAAACCGCCCGCAGCTGTGGACGCCACGATTGGCGCGCCGCACGATGCGGGAGTGCGATAGCTGTAAGGAGAGAACAATGAGCAAGCTACAGGACGATATCGGGGACTTGACTGTCAGCCATGTGATGCAGCGCGAAGTGCTTGCCGTTGAAGCCTACTGGTCGCTGGAACAACTGGCGGGATTCCTGGTGGACAACCGGATCTCCGGGGCGCCCGTCACGGGGGATGAGGGGGAATTGATCGGCGTCGTGTCGCTGACCGACATCGTCCGCGAGAGCAGTATGCCGAACAATAATGCGGGCAGGGAGGAGACCCACGACGTCTACCTCTATGCGCTGGAAAGGCAGATGGGTAAGGAGGAGCTGAGGCTGTTCCACACCGAGTATGAATCGCCTGTTCAGGTACGCGATGTCATGACCCCGATGGTGTTCAAGGTGAACGAACAGACCAGCGTAAAGGAGGTGGCGGACATGATGCTCAGGGGTGGAATCCACCGGGTCTTCGTTACCGATGGCAACAGGCTGACAGGCATCGTTACGGCCCTGGACCTGCTGCAAGTGATCAGGGATATGTGAGACGGACGGCGGCCATCCGCAGCCGTGCCAGCGCAGTTCGCGTGCCCCGGTCAGCCGCCCCTTGGCGGCGTCAATCCGGGTGGCGGAGGCGGGGGGGTGTTCTGGTGGACGATGAGGTGCCAGCCACGGCTGTCTTTCCGATAGATGTTGGTGGCATAGACGGGCAGAGGCGGCGGGCCGCCGGGTACGGTGTTCTGGGCGGTTTCTTCCACCAGATGGATGGCGACATCGTGCGTCTCGATCCAGTGAAGATGTGTGACAGATAACTCGATGCCGCGGCCGTGGCCGAGCAGTTGAGCGAAGGCCTCCGTGACCGCCGCCCGGCCCTGGGCCAGGGCCTGCATGGGCAGCAGGCAGCTGATGTCATCGCTGTCGTCCCAGACGGCGAGCAGCCCGGGCAGATCACCTTCCTCCAGCGCGTCGTAGTAGGCATCTTCGGCATCCTGCGGCGTGGTGAAAGTCGGGTTCATGGTAGTTGTTCCGATCGGCGGTACGCCGATGGTTGCATTCCTGCCGGGCGGAATCAAGCGCGGGCAGTCCCGTCAGATGCCCTCACCGGGGTACTGCAGGCTCGACTTTCCCGGCGCTTTGATGGTAAACAGGATCGTCGGCAGAAATGCCGCTGATTTCCTTGTCATGCGCAAACAGGTGAACGGAATATGAGCAGTTCGCTACATATCGTGTGTCCTCACTGCAGCGCCGTCAACCGCATTCCGGCGGCACGCCTGGACGAGGCCCCGAGATGCGGCAAGTGTCACGATGCGCTGTTTGTCGCTCACGCGCTGGAACTGACGTCGGCCAATTTTCAACGGCATATAGAGCGTAACGACATTCCAGTGGTCGTTGATTTCTGGGCACCCTGGTGTGGTCCCTGCAAGATGATGGCGCCGGCGTTCGAGCAGGCGGCAGGCCGGCTGGAACCCGGTGCGCGGCTGGCGAAACTCAATACCGAGACCGAACAGGGCATCGGGGCGCAATTCGGCATTCGCAGTATTCCGACGCTGGTCGTCTTCAGGAACGGGCGCGAGATCGCCCGTCAGCCTGGCGCCATGGGCGCGCCTGATATCGTGCGCTGGGTACAGTCCCATACCTGAGAGGGGCAACACGCCGGTTTGGGAATCGCCCGCATCTGGCGGTTGGTGGTGAGCACGACGCGAACGATCAAAAATTCGTGCTGGTAAGCTCTCTGCGGCTGCGCGGAACCCGTTCCGGCCCGCGGCAGCGCTGAAATGCCGATGATGGTATGCTGGATCCGGGCTGATTCAGGGCGGCGGGATCGCACCCGGGTCGCCCGATTGTGCTCTGGCGGTCACAAATGAAGATGGTCTATCCACGCTGTTGCCTGTTGCTGTTACTCTGCCTGCCACTCATTGTCGGCGGCGAGGTGCGCCACCACCGCAGTCCCGAAACCGGCTTGTCGTCCTGGAAGGTTGAAGACCGGGGTTTCAGCCTGGAACTGGTGCAGCTGGTGCCCAACTACGTGAAGGCAGTGTTTGCCTCGCGCGGGCTTCCGCCCGAGGTCGTCGCCGAGGTGGGCGGCTACTGCGTATTCGGGACGATCGTGAGAAATCTGTCCGATGCGCCGCTTTCCAACCTTGTGGCAGACTGGCGGTACATCACGGCCGACGGTGTGGCGCATGCGCCGAAGACAAAGTCGGCGTGGGTGGCGGAATGGCGCGAGCGGGGCGTGGCGTTCCGATGGCTGATGCTGCCCGAGGATCAGACCTACGAAGCTGGTGACTGGGGACAGGGTTTCACGACTGTGAAGCTGCCGCCTGGCACTGTCTTCGAGCTTGCATATGCCTGGAGTCAGCACGGCGAGACGTACAGGGGGTCGATCGAGGGACTGCGCTGCGGTCCGGCGGAGCCGGCAGATGGTTAGCCTGGCTGTCCCATTGTCCTTTTTGCGGGTGTCTGGGGAGGATAGACATGCAGGTTAGCTGGCTGCGCCGACTGGCGCTACTTGTAGGTTCCATGCTGGTGCTCAGTCCCGCGCCTGCGCAAATGGAGGTCCCAGAGCTGAGTCATACGCTGACGCGACTCGCGCAACCCGTGGCGGCGCCTGACTTCGTTATCGAGGACATGGACGGCGAGCCGCATTCCCTGCAGGACTACCGCGGCAAGGTCGTGCTCATCAACTTCTGGGCGACCTGGTGCCCGCCGTGTCGGCGCGAGATGCCGTCGCTGGAAAGCCTGTATCAGAAGTTCCGCGACCAGCCGTTTGCCGTTCTTGCCGTCAACCAGTGGGAGAGTCCGGATCATGTGTTTTCCTACATGGGTGATCTGAGCGTGTTTCCAACCTTCCCGATTCTGTTCGACCGCAAGAGCGAGGTGTCAGAGGCCTTCGGGGTGAAGGGTCTGCCGACATCCGTTGTCATTGACAAGCAGGGTCGCGTGGTGCTGAGGGCAATCGGTGGCCGGGACTTTGCTCACCCCGAGATTGAACGCACAATCCGGGAGCTTGTCGAGTAGCCATGCCAGCCAGGAGAGCCTGTCAGCGCGGCTCGTGTCGTGCTGACTGAGGCGGGACGGCAAGGGCCTGCCCAGCTGCCACGCTCGCTCTTTCGGCGGGTTGGCGTAGGCCCAGAGCGTGGCGGTCGCGGTGAGCACGGTGTGGCGCACCTGGTTCTGACGGGGGGTTGTGGGTGAGGCGCCCCAGTCACCGTCGGGCTGCTGGCTCGCGATCAGCTCGTCTTTCAGACCGTGCAGCTCTGCGTGCAGCGGGGCACCGAGAAAACGGGCCGTCATGACCAGTTCACAGGCCAGGTCGAGGTTGCGCTCGGCTCGGGCCCAGTGTACCGCGTCCACAAGGCTCGGGCGCAGCGCGGCGCGGCGTTCGGCGAGCCAGGGTGAAGGCGGGCGGCGGCCGAAATCGGTCAGGGCGATGACCTCGTGCACGAGGGCCGAGAGCAGCAGGGTCGTCATGCTCCAGGCATCTTCTGTGCCCTGGGCAGGGAGAGGGAGTGCAGGCAGCCCCGCTCGCGCGACCTGCGCGACGAGGCTGCTCGCAAGCAGGCCGTCGACGCGGGCAGCAGGGGCTTCGTGCAGGTAGTCCAGAAAGGCGGCGATGGTGAGCCGCACCGTGGGGCTGGCTCGCGGCGTCGCAAGCAGCGCGCGCTGCGCCTGTTGCACGATGATCGGCTGAAAGGCGCTCGGCTGGCCCGCGAACTGCATCAGGTGTGCCGTCAGGACGAGGTGATAGTGATCGATCAGTGTCTTATGGGGCGCATAGACCCATGCTTCGAAGGCCGGGAGCTGCTCCAGCGCTGTCAGGCGGGCGCGCAAGGCCACCGCGAAACGGCTGCGGTCGCCGAGGCGCCGGGACAGATTGCGCAGTACGAGGAAGGCCACGCCCTCGTCGACGATGTCGATGAGACCGCCATCCTGCAGCGTGGCCGGATGCCGCTCGATCCAGGCCAGCCCCCGCGCGATTGCAGCCGCAACGTCTGTTTCCGCGGCCGTTTCCATCGGGCCGGCCGCGGCCGGGGTGCTGTCCGAACCCAAGGCTGGCGCAGCGAGGATGAACACCAGCGCCGGCAGCGACCGGCATGCGCCGCGGCGCAGGCCCACAACACCGCCCGCAGCCGGCGATGACGGAACGCCAGGCGTCATTGAGGCATCAGGGGATTGCAGTTCTTGATAGTCACCTTCCCCTGGAGCAGATTCCCCTTGGAATACTCGCTGAACTGGCAGACGTTGGTTTCGGGGTCATAGTTCTCGATCCACAGGTTGTCATCTTTCCACGTGGCTCCCATGTGATGCTGTCCGGCGGGCACGGCGATGGACATCACACCGCCCCAGCGTTTCACGAAAATCTGCTGAAAGTGGAAAGCGTAGGCGGCCCAGCCCGTGATCAGCACCGCA
>Ga0209536_100008040_pt1 | contig 15895 bp, 11 predicted proteins | sample DeeMarSeWOR28_12_FD_187461 | JGI IMG/M metagenome (GOLD analysis project Ga0209536, IMG submission 187461) | Marine sediment microbial communities from White Oak River estuary, North Carolina - WOR-2-8_12 (SPAdes) (version 2) | ecosystem: Environmental > Aquatic > Marine > Intertidal zone >...
CGCCGATGATGCGGCGCACCGCGCGATCGGCCTGGTCCTCGGCGACCCTCACCAGCACGCCCTCCACCTCGACGGGCGACACGCTCATCACCAGGTCGACGTCGAACGTTCCCGCGGGATCCGTAGCGCGAAGCAGAGGCGTCTCGGCCGGCCGGTATCCGACGCGCTCCGCCTGGAGTCGGTAGCTGCCCGGAGCGGGGGCCTCCAGACGGAAACGACCCCGGTCATCGGCGATCGTGATCGCCACCTGCTCGCCATCCTCGTCCACGAGGCGGACGAGCGCGGTCGCGATCGGACCTTCCCCGTTCGCGCCGATCACGCTGCCCTGCATGACCTGAGCGGCGGCATCTTCGGCGGCGCTCGCCTGAATCGCACACGCTCCCAGGAGCGTGACGCACCATCGGCGCACCGAGAACCGGGAATGTGAACTCATGCTCGAAGAGGCCTCCTTCGCGACCGGGCTGCAAGGAGACCTACGGGCTGAGCGTCGCCGACTTACCCGCCGAGCACCTCTCGTGCGGCGTCCACCAGGGCGCCCGTCGTGACGCCGAACTTTTCGAAGAGCACCTCGGCAGGCGCCGAAGCCCCGAAGTGATCGACTCCGATCGAGACGCCCGCGTCGCCGACCCATCTCGCCCACCCGAAGGTGCTTCCGGCCTCGATCGATACCCGCGCCCTGACATCAGGCGGCAGGACCTCGTCGCGGTAAGCCTGGCTCTGCTGCTGGAAGAGGAACCAGCTGGGGAGGCTGACGACCCTGGTCGGAACGCCACCTGCTTCGAGGACCGCGCGAGCCTCGACGGCCAGCCCAACCTCGGTGCCGCTCGCGAGCAATACGACCGATGGCGCCCCGCCGGAAGCCTCCACGAGAACGTATCCGCCACGGCGCAGGCCGTCGGCCGGTGCGACACCGGAGTCCGCCCCGGCCGCCGCCCCCTCACCGGGCGCACCGAGCCCGCTCCCCTCCGCCGCACTGCCACGCCGCGCGAGGACCGGCACCTTCTGCCGGCTGAGGGCGAGGAAGGTCGGACCGTCGGACCGTTCCATCGCCACCCGCCAGGCGACTTCCGTCTCCGGTCCGTCGCACGGCCGGAGATCCATCAGGTTCGGAATGGCCCGTAGCGAGGCAAGCTGCTCGATCGGCTGATGGGTCGGGCCGTCCTCTCCGAGGCCGATCGAGTCGTGCGAGTACACGTAGATGGCCGGCTGCCCCATGAGGCCGGCGAGGCGCACGGCCGGGCGCATGTAGTCGGAGAAGATCAGGAAGGTACCCGCGTACGGGCGAACGCCACCGTGCAGCAGCATCCCGTTCATGATCGAGCCCATGGCGTGCTCCCGCACACCGTAGTGGACAACACGCCCGCCCGGTGTCGCGGGCAGGAGGCTCTCGGCGCCGTCGATGTCGGTCTTGTTCGAGCCCCCGAGGTCCGCCGACCCGCCGATCAGGTTCGGAACGGCCTGCGCCAGCCCCTGCAGCACCTTACCCGACCACGCGCGCGTGGCGTTGCCCGCGGCCGTGGCCGCGAGATCCGGGATCGAACGGTCCCAGTCTTCGGGCAGCGCCCCCTCCATCGTCCGGAGATACTCGGCCGCGAGCTCGGGGTGCTCGACCTGGTACGCCTGGAAGCGCGCGGTCCAGGCCTCCTGCAGCCGCTCACCCTTGGCGACGCAGCGGCCCCAGTGGGCCCGAGCGCCCTTGTCCACCCAGAAGGGCTCGAGCGACGGATATCCGAGATTCTCCTTCGTCGCCTCGATCTCGTCCTCACCGAGGGGGGCACCATGCGAGGACGCGCTCCCGGCCTTGCCCGGGCTCCCGTAGGCGATGGTCGTGCGCAATACGATCAGGCTCGGACGCTCGACCTCTTCCCTGGCCTCACGGATCGCCAGATCGATCGCCTCGAGGTTGTTGCCGTCGTGCACGTCGATCACGTGCCAACCGTAAGCCTCGAAGCGGCGGGCCTGATCCGTCGACGTCGAGAGGTCGGTGCTCCCCTCGATCGTGATCCGGTTGTCGTCGAAGATCCAGATCAGCTTGCCGAGCTTCTGATGCCCGGCGATGGCGGCCGCCTCGTGCGAGACGCCCTCCATCACGTCTCCGTCCGAGCAGAGCGCGTAGGTGAAGTGGTCCACGATCTCGTGGCCCGGCCGATTGAAGCGGTCGGCCAGCCAGCGCTCCGCGAGCGCGAAGCCCACCGAGTTGGCCACACCCTGCCCGAGCGGCCCCGTCGTCGTCTCCACCCCGGGCATGTGGCCGTACTCGGGATGACCGGCGGTCGGCGCTCCCCACTGCCGGAAGTTCCGGATGTCCTCCTCGCTCACGTCGTACCCGCTCAGGTGCAGGAGCGAGTAGAGGAGCATCGAAGCATGCCCGACCGACAGCACGAACCGGTCGCGGTCGAGCCAGGCGGGGTCGCGCGGGTTGTGGGCCAGGTGTCGGTGGAAGAGCACGTAGCCGACGGGCGCGAGGGCCATGGGCGTGCCGGGGTGACCGGAGTTGGCCTTCTGGACCGCATCCATCGAGAGGACGCGAATCGCGTCGATCGCGAGCTGTTCGGTCGATGACTCGATGTCCCGCTCGGTGCTCATGTCGCCCCCGCGACTGGATGTTGTAGTTGGGCGGCGCCGCTACCCGACGACGAAATTCACGAGACGATCGGGCACGTGGATCACCCGTCGCTCCGTCTTCCCTTCGAGGTGGCGGCCCACGTTCTCCTCCGCACGCGCGGCTGCGACGACGTCGGCCTCCGGTGCGTCCTTCTCCACGGTGATCGTAGCCCTCAGCTTCCCGTTGACCTGGACGGCGATCTCGACGGCGGCCTCGACCGCCTTGTCCGGATCGTGTTCCGGCCACCGGGCGCCGTCGAACACACTGCCCTCGTGCCCGAGCCGCTCCCAGAGTTCCTCGGCCAGGTGCGGCGCGAAGGGTGCCACCATGACCACGAGCGGCTCGACCTCGGCCTGGACGGCGGTCCTGCCGCCCGCACGGACCACGTTGAGACACTCCATCATGGCGGCGATCGCCGTGTTGTAGCCGAGTGCCGGGATCTGGTCGGTCACCTGCCGGATCGTCTGGTGCACCTTGCGCTCCACATCCGGATCCGGCGCCCCGTCTCCCGCGGACACGACCGTGTCCCAGAGGCGGTGGAGGAAGCCGAACGGGCCCTGGATGCCCTGCGGGCGATAGTCGCCCCCCTCCTCGAACGGACCGAGGAACATCAGGTACGTACGGAACGTGTCCGCCCCGAATTCCTCGATGATCGGGTCGGGAACGATCACGTTGCCCTTGCTCTTCGACATCTTCGCGCCGTCGGCGATGATGAGGCCGTGCGCCCGGAACACGTCGTACGGCTCCTCGAAGTCGACGTGCCCGAGATCCTTGAGCACCATGGTGAGGAAGCGCGAATAGAGGAGGTGGAGCACGGCGTGCTCGTTGCCTCCGATGTACGTGTCGACCGGGAGCCACTTCGACGTGATCGCCTCGTCGAAGGGGCGGTCGTCGAAGTCCGCCGACGGGTATCGGATGAAGTACCAGCCCGAGTCGAGGAAGGTATCGGACACGTCCGTCTCCCGACGCGCCTCCTCTCCACACTTCGGGCACGTCGTGCGGTACCATTCCTCCACACGCGCGAGCGGGCTCACCCCCGACTCGTCGGGCTTGAAGTCCTCGACGCGCGGGAGGATCACCGGCAGCTCCTCTTCCGGCACACCCACCGGGCCGCAGGACGGGCAGTGGACGACCGGAATCGGCGGTCCCCAGTACCGCTGACGGGAGATGCACCAGTCGTGAAGACGGAAGTTCACCTTCGGCTCACCCCATCCCTGCCCCGCCGCCCACTCCGTTACACGCTCGACCGACTCCTTCACGTCCACGCCGTCGAACGGACCCGAGTTGACCAGGCGCCCCGGCCCGACGTATGCCTCCTCGAGCGGCGTATCCGCATCGGCATCCGGCCCCGCGACCACCCGCACGATGGGGAGGTCGAACGCCTCCGCGAACTCGAAGTCGCGCGTGTCGTGTCCCGGCACGGCCATGATGGCGCCCGTGCCGTACTCCATGAGCACGTAGTCCGCGATCCAGATCGGGATGAGCTCGCCGGTGGCGGGATTTCGGCAGTAGCCACCGGTCGGCACCCCGGTCTTGGTCTTGTCCGTCTTCTGACGCGCGACCAGGTCCTGCTTGGCCGCGCTGTCGATGTACGCGTAGACGGGGGCGCGCAGCCCGTCGTCCGTCACCTCGTCGACGAGCGGATGCTCGGGAGAGAGCACCATGTACGTCGCACCGAAGATGGTGTCGGGGCGGGTCGTGTAGACCTCGATCGTCGTCCCCGTCTCCTGCCCCTCCTTGTCGACCACGGGGAAATGCAGCTGCGCCCCCGTGCTGCGACCGATCCAGTTCGATTGCGCCTTGCGGGTCGTGTCGGACCAGTCGAGGCGCTCGAGGTTGTCGAGGAGTCGCTGAGCGTACGCGGTGATCTTGAAGAACCACTGCGCGATGCGTCGCTGCTCGACGGGCGTGCCGCACCGCTCGCACGCACCCCCGATCACCTGCTCGTTCGCGAGCACGGTCATGCAGGACGGGCACCAGTTGACCGGCGCCTCCTTCCGCTCGGCGAGACCCGCGTGGAAGAGCTGGAGGAAGATCCACTGGGTCCACTTGTAGTACGACGGGTCCGTCGTATCCACGACGTGGTTCCAGTCGAACATCCCGCCGATGCGGCGCAGCTGCCGCGTGAAGTTCTTCACGTTCGACGGAATGAGGTCCATCGGATGCGTGCCGATCTTCAGCGCGAAGTTCTCCGAGTGGATCCCGAAGGCGTCGAACCCGATGGGCTCGAATACCGTGCGACCCTGAAGCCGCTGGTAGCGGCCGTGTACGTCCGCGCCGGTGAAGGCGTAGATGTTGCCCACGTGGAGCCCCTCGGCCGAGGGGTAGGGAAACATCATGAGGTTGTAGAACGGGTCGTCGGCTTCCTGCAGCTCCTCACGGGTGAACGTGTTGGTGCCACGCTCCTCCCAGAGGCGCTGCCACTTCTCCTCGACGTTCGACGGGACGTACCCGTCCTTCTCTTCCTGGGCCATCGCTGGGCTCGCGCATCGTGACCGGGCGCGCGCGTGCTGCGGCGCACCGCTCGGGGGTGACCGGCGGATTCCGCCGGTCGGACGAACCGAAAAAGCTACACGGCACGGGATGCCCTCCCAAGGGGCGATCGAAACCGCCGGATCGTGTATCTTCCGCGACCATGTCGAAACCCAAGAAGAAGATCTCGGGCGCGAGCCTGCGAAATGCCTTCGAAGAGATCATCTGGCCGCGTCGAGGACTGATCGGGGTCGGGCTGATCCTCATTCTGGTCAACCGCCTGTCCGGACTCGTGCTGCCCGCCATCTCGCGCTGGCTCGTGGACGGCGCCACCGGTACCGCGGCTGCCGCGGGGGCGCTCGTGGTCGGGGGCGTGGCCCTCGACCAGCGAATGATGCTCATCGCGCTCGCGATCTCGATCGGCCTGCAGGCCGCCACCTCGTACTCGCTCACGATGCTGCTGAGCGTCGAGGCCCAGCACCTGATCGCCAACCTGCGCTCGCAGGTCCAGACCCACGTCCTGCAGCTTCCGGTCCGCGTTTTCGACAACACGAAGTCGGGCGAGCTCGTGTCCCGGATCATGGACGACGTCGAAGGCGTCCGAAACCTCGTGGGAACGGGGTTGGTTCAGCTCGTCGGCGGCACGGTCACCGCGATCGTGGCCTTCGTCTTCCTCGTCAACATCAATCCGATCATGACGGGACTGGCGCTGGTCCCCCTCGCCGCCTTCGGCTTCGTGTCGACGAGGGCGTTCCAGACGCTTCGCCCGGCCTTCCGGGAGCGTGGGAAGATCCGGGCGGAGGTAACCGGCCGCCTCACGGAGGCGCTCGGCGGGATCCGGATCATCAAGGGATTCCACGCGGTGGAGAAGGAGACGGAGATCTTCCATGCCGGCGTGATGAGGATCTTCGACAACGTTAAGACCACGCTCACCACGTCGAGCCTGGTGACGAGCCTCGGCACCTTCTTCATGGGGATGGCGAGCGTGATGATCCTGGGCTACGGAAGCTGGCTTATCGGGCGCGACCAGCTCACGCCGGGCGAGCTCGTCTCGTTCATCCTCTTCCTCGGCTTCATGATCGCGCCGGTGCTCCAGATGGCGAACATCGGGACCCAGATGACCGAAGCGTTCGCGGGGCTCGACCGCACGTCGGAGCTGCTCGGCTGGAAGCAGGAAGACGACGACCCGATCCGCTCCGTCGACATGCCCCAGATCACCGGCCAGCTGGTCTTCGACGACGTGCACTTCGCGTACGAAGAAGACAAGCCGGTCCTCCAGGGTGTCTCGTTCGAGGCGCAGCCCGGCATGGTGGTCGCGCTGGTGGGGAGCTCCGGCTCGGGGAAGTCTACGATGGCCGGACTGGCGGCGAGCTTCCTGACCCCCGACTCCGGACGTGTCGCCGTCGACGGCGTGGACCTGCGCACGGTCCGGCTGGCCAGCTATCGCAAGCAGCTCGGGCTCGTCTTCCAGGACGACTTCCTCTTCGACGGAACCATCCGCGAAAACCTCCGCTTCGCGCGCCCGAGCGCGACGGACGCCGAGCTGGAGGACGCCGCCGAAAAGGCGTACGTGACCGAGTTCTCGGACCGTTTCCCCGACGGACTCGACACCGTCATCGGCGAGCGGGGCGTGAAGCTCTCCGGCGGTCAGCGTCAGCGCGTGACGATCGCGCGCGCACTGCTGGCCGACCCGCGACTTCTCCTCCTCGACGAGGCAACCTCGAGCCTCGACACCGAGAGCGAGGCGCTCATCCAGAAGAGCCTCGACGATCTGCTCCGTGGACGCACCACGATCGTGATCGCGCACCGGCTGTCCACGATCCAGCGGGCCGATCTCATTCTGGTCATCGAGTCCGGACGGATCGTGGAGCGCGGCCGCCACGAGGAGCTCATGGCCCTCGACGGACGGTACCACCAGCTCTACACGGTGCAGGCGCGTATCTAGACACGAAGGGGCTCCGGGCTGGCGCCCGGAGCCCCGTGTGACTCTCAGATCGTATCCGGCGTCAGTTCATCACTTCGAACTCGCCGGGCTTCCACGTCTTCTCGAACCACGGTTCGAGCGGCCCGTACAGCCTGAGCAGCACGTTGAACCCCTTGCCGGGGATCGTCTGGATCCAGTTGGTCTCGCTCACTCCAGCCGGCAGCTCTGGCCCGGTGTAGATGTTCACGGACGTGTCATCGTTGACGACGATGCCTTCTCGCTGGCTACCCGTGCTCGGGAACTGCTGGTCGGTCTGGAGCATCGATCGCGTCTGGTTGTCGTACAGGACGATCGACCAGAAATCGGCGGCCGGGATCCCGGCGGGAAGTGTAAGGCGGTAGGTCTTCCCCCCATCGAGCGCATCGCCGTTCTCGTCCGTGAACGCCCCGGCGTACTGGGATCCGACGCCCACCATCTTCCGGGCCATCGCCGGGGTGATACCCGTAGCGTAGAAGAAGAAGAACGCACGCGCGTCGATCAGCCGCACGCCGTCGGGTGTGATGAACTCGTGGCTGCCGCCAACGAATGGGTTGCTCCAGGCGCTGTTCTCGAAGAGGAACGTCTCCGGGTCCCGAGACCGATAGGCGAGCGTGCGCACCGTGGCGCTCCCGACCTTCGCCGCGTCCTCGAGAATCGCACGCATGCGCGCGTCCGGATCGAAGGCCTCCCCCTTCCGCAGGCCGATCGACGCGAAGAGACCGAGCGTCTCCGAATCGAGGCCGGCGAGGGGCTCGTCCTGGATGGTCGAGTTCAGCTCGTTCCAGAACTCGAAGTCCATCGCGTGGATCGTATTGAAGGAGTCGTTCCCGGACACGTTGACGAACGTCATCTCGGGCGGGTTCGACGCCTGGTCCAGACGATACGCCCGGAAGATCTCCTTGGTCGTCTGGACGGCCGGAGCCGGATCACCGTCCTCCTGGAAGCCACGCCAGACGACCCAGTGCCCATACGTCTCGGCCTGGTAGGTGAAGTACCCGTCCGGGACCGGGCCGTCGTATCCAGGTGGCAGGAAGAGAAACCGTCCGCCCTGACCCCGGTCGGGACCGGCGTTGCCGAAGTCCGTGACGTAGTGGAACCAGGCGTCGTCCACGATGCCGAGCACGTTCGGCGGGGTCTCGAGCACGATCGGACCGTCCTCCAGGTCCATCCACATCATCATGTAGACGGACTCGGTGTTCGGCGTCAGGAAGAGCGATCGAGAGTCCATCAGCGTCTCGAAGATCAGCACCGTCTCGTTCTGGGAACCGAACGAGCGGATCCCGTACTCCATCGCGGCCATCGAGGCGAAGGGCATGCCGACGGTGAATGCCTCGACCCCGCGCGTGAAGTCGAGATTGTCGTAGACGGCCTGGGCCGTCGCTTCGTCGGGAAACCCGTCGAAGAAGCGCAGTGAGCCGATGCTGGTCTCGAGCACATTCGGCGTCACGATCGACTCGGGAATGTCGGTGGCGAACGCGGGTCGAGGACCCTCGGCCGGCTCGCCGGAGCCGTCGCCGGAGGGCCCCGGTGAACAGCCGACGAAGACGGCGGCGACCGCAAGGAACGTGGAGCGAAGTCTGCTCGTCATGTGACTGTCTGGAGGGAGTGACGGGAGCGACCTGATGCGGTCGAAGGAGATGTGGTTCTGAGGTCCGGCCGGCTACCCAGGGGGAGCCGACCCGTTCCCGCCTGACGGCTGCCTTGCCAGCGAAAAGGCGGCCCCGGGCCGAAGCCCGGAGCCGCCCCATTCCCTGGGGAGAGCGGCTTTCGCCGCCCGGGCGTCAGTTCCCGACGCTGTACCCCAGCGAGAACGTCCAGTACTGGCGCTCGGTGTCGTTCGTCTCGAGACCCCAGTTGTACCGGGCACTCAGGGTCAGGCTCGTACCGCCGGGCCGCGGAATCGCGAGGCCTGCCTCACCCATGAGGCCGAGGTGCCAGTTGCTGTTCTCGATCGCGAACACGCCGGCCTCCGTGCGGTTCTCGATCCAGTAGGTGCCGGCACCCACGCCGATATAGGGCCGAACCGCCCCACGCGAGCCCGCGAAGTAGTTACCCGTCAGAAGGATCGGCGCCGAGTTGACGTACCGGAACGCCGTGCCGGAGATCGCGCCCTGATCGAAGAAGCTGGTACCGGCGTTCTTCTCGTCGAGCACGTGCCAGCCCACGGTGAGTCCCACCGAGAAGTTGTCGCTGGTCGCGCGCTCGATATCGAAGGTCGCGCCCCGCCAGGAGAAGCCCCCGGCGAAGTCGCTGGTGTCGCCCATGCCCATCACGGTGGAGTACTTCGCGTTCCACATCCACTGCCCGGCCCGCTGCGCGGAGACCGGCTGAGCGAACGCGGCGGCGAGCAGCAACGCCACGACGCCACCGAATAGCTTGCGGTGATTCATTGTGATCGCTCCTGCTCAGTTCGGTGCGGGAAGATTCGTCGCGCCGGAAAGTTCGGGCGACTGGTCGAACACCTGCTCGATGAGGTTCAGCACACGGGCGGCCGTGTTGGCGGTCGTGCTCGAGAGCAGCCCGTTGATCACGCCGGACCAGACGGCCGGGATCTGCTGGCCGGTCGACACGGATTCCAGCATGAGGATGCCCAGGCTGCCGGTCGAGTACGTGCCGCCGTAGCCCGGATACCACGGATACCATCCGCCGTACCCCGGGCCCCAGCCCGGGCCCCAGCCCGGATACCCCGGATACCAGCACCAGTAGCAGCCGCCCGGAACCCACCAGCCGAACGTCGACGTGCTCGTCCCGAGCACGACGAACAGGTCGGGAGCTTCACCCGACGTCTCTTCGAGACGCTCGTACCCGAGCGCAGCAAGCTCGTCGGCGACCTTACGCAGGATATCACCATCGTAGGAACCGTCGACGTCGCTGTCGTCCCCCTCACCGACCCGGATGATCGTGTCGGGCATGAAGTAGGTCTGCTGCGTCGGCGAGAAGTTGAAGGCCGTGTCGTACACGGTGACGACGAGGTCGGCCTCGCCGATGTCGCTGATCGAGCCGGGATAGCACGCGCCGACCCCACCCATCAGGATCGCCGCGGCCACGCCGAGCGCGATCCGCTTGTTCATGAGCTTTCCACCCATCCAGTCATCCTCCGACGAGGTTTGGTGACGATTGTGGTCGATCCTGCCGAAACAACGCAGCTCACGTACGCCATTCGATCTGACACGGCGTCGATTCTTCGACGGGTCGAGCCGAGAAAACTACTCAAACGGGCGAATCAGGTCCATCGGAGGCCACGGCAGGACGCGAGCGGTGCGCCGTCCCGGAGCCCTACGCATGTACGATGGCCCGGGAGGCCGATTTCATCGCTCGCGGCTCAGCTCCCGGTGCGCTCCAGGTGCAGCTCTCCTTCGTCGAAGTCGATCGTGAGGCGGTCGCCATCGATGCGGTACGACGAAGCGCTTTCGAGCGCGGTCAGGAAGGCCTGCTCCAGGCTCATCACGGGCTCCGGACACGCCATCATCGTCATCGCGGGCCCGCGACCGATCGCCAGACGACCGGTCCGCCCGGCGTCATAGCCACCCATGATGCGGTTGCAGCCACCGGAACCGCCGAATCGTCGCGATCCCGCGGGGTCGGCCTCGGCCGTGAACTCGAGCATCGGCTCGGCGTCGCCCGAGGGCACGAGCTCCGGACCCTCCCCCGGCGTGATCGACACCAACAGCCAGGATCCGACCAGCGCATCCGGATCGGCTGCGGGCTCGTCGGGCGTCGCGGCTCCGGATTCTCCACCCTCTCCGCCGGCGCGCCCCTCGCACGCCGCAAGAACCAGGCTCATCAGAAGGACCAGACCGGCACCGCTTCGGATCATACGCATGGCCATCGAACTCCTCTCATTCTTGTCTCACGTTCGCCGGGAGCGACACCTGCCGGCGGCGGCAATTCACGGTCCCGGCGCAAGCGCACCCTCCCAGGCGCAACCCTGTCGGATCTGTCCGCCGATGTCCACGCGGGCGGACCAGCTGTAGATCGCGCCGACCATCGAGTCCGAGCACCGCTCCGGGGTGAGCTCCAGCCGGAGCGTGATCGGCTCGGGACCCGCGGCGACCGTCTCGTAGACCCATCCCCCTCCGAAGAAGGCCGGCTCCACACTCTCGAAGACCGTCTCGGGAATCTCCGGCGTGCTGAAGACGATGGAGGCCTCGCGCACCTGCACGCCCCAGAACGGCTCCACCCCGGACGCCCGGAAGGCGAACGCGCTCACGTCCTCCTGGCACCCGAAGCCCTCCTCGGCGGGCGAGGCCCTTCGAAGCGCCGAGACGGCCAGCTGCTGGTCGTACTCGGCGCCGAACCCGGTCTCGGGAGCGGGCCCGACCTCACCCTCCAGCTCCACGAAGACCGGCGCGTACGGCTCCCGGCTGAGCGACTCGTACGCCGTCGTGACGTCCCCGATGGGGACGACCCAGAGCTCTCGATCCTCGTCGCACGGCTTGATGCTGCGCACCTCCGGACCGAGGACGAGGATACCGCGCACGACGGTCGACACCTGCCCGGACGCCACGCCCTCGCGTGACGCCTGCTCGACCGTCGCGTCGGGCGTCCCGGACGGCTGGCACGACGCGATCACCGAGGCGGCGACGACCCCGACGAGCGCCGCGCGCCGTCGCCGCCCTGACATCGCTGCCATCGCTTCCTGCCGGCCTACCGTCTGCGACAGACGCCGGCGAAGGCGACGAGGTTCTGCGGGATCGTGGCCTGGATGTCGTCGCCCGGCCCGAGCGAGACGTCGGTCGTGACGCAGCGCTGGCCGAGCGTGACGTCGAACTCCATGTGGACCGTCCGGATCTGGTCCATGGGGAAGTAGAAGGTCCGGTTCTGGTTGGGACGAACCGATCCGAGACGCTCCCGCTGGCCGTCGACCCAGAGCCAGACCCGCGCCTCCTCCAGCTGCTGGTTCTGCACCGAGATGGTGAGCACCGTGTTCGGATCTCCCTCGAACGGCTCCGGGGGCGGCGGTGCAGCGCCGGGGCCGCAGGCGGCGGCGGCGAGGATCGCGGTCAGCGCGACGATCGCGCGACCGGCTGGTACGGCGAGCTTCATGGGATCATCTCCCGCTTTTGGTTACGGAGCGCCGCGCTCGGCGCCGATGCGTTCGCTACGATGCACGGAAAGGAGGTCTTACACCCCGATGGTCGGCCGACGTGCCACGCGACCGGACCGCGCCGATCAGGGCGTTGCCGCCCCCTCCTGATAGACGTGGACGTCGCGCTGTGGGAACGGAATCGTAATGCCCTCGGCGTCGAAGCGCTTCTTGACCGCCCGCGTCAGGTCCCACTTCAACTCCCACACGTCCTCGGTTCGGCACCACGGACGACAGATCAGATTCACCGAGGAGTCCCCGAGGCTGTCCACGCGCACCATGGGCTCCGGATCGGTCAGGACCCGTTCGTCGTGGGCGACGAGGTCTTCCAGCACCGCCCGGGCCTGGTCCACGTCGTCCGCATAGCTGATTCCGAACACGAGGTCGACCCGCCGGATCCGCTCCGCCGTCGCGTTGTTGATGACGTCGCCCCACACCTTGTTGTTCGGCACGATGATGCGCTTGTTGTCGAGCGTCTGAATGACGGTCGACACGAGCGTCAGGTCCTTCACCTTGCCGGTGACCCCGCCCGTGGTGACGAAGTCGCCCACGTCGAAGGGTCGGTAGATCATGATCATCAGGCCCGACGCGAAGTTGGCCAGCGTATCCTGAAGGGCGAAGCCGACCACGAACCCCACGATGCCGAGCCCCGCGAGCATCGGCCCCAGGTCGACCCCGACGACCGAGAGCACGAAGAGGGCGGCGACCAGCCAGACGAGCTTCCCCGACCCGCTGACGATCAGGTTCTTGACCAGGCTGGACAGCTGGAGACGGGCGATCCCCTTTCGAACGGTGGACTGGAAGACCCTCGACAGCCAGACCGCCGCGACGAAGAGCAGCAGGATCAGCACCGCGCGGAACAGGAGTGTGGTGAGGTTCGACATGAGCCACTCCGTGGCGGCCACCCCCCACTCCGCGAGCAGGCCCCCGAGCACGCGTGTGTCGAGCACCTCCGTCGTGATGACCCCGGTCGTCGCGACGATGAGTCTTCGGTACTCCGCCGTGTCGAAGCCGCGGCGCGCCAGAAGCTCGGACATCGCTTCGAGGCTGGCCGTCATGCCCGTGACTCGCTCCTCGGCGGCGGCGATCCGAAAATCGACGGCCACCGTGTCGACACCGGGCTTGACGAGCCAGCTCCGGTACTCCTCGATCTCGGACTGCGCGAACTCGAGAACGGCGCTCAGGAGCTCCGCGCGCTCCACCGAGGCCGAATCGTGCGCCGCCGCCTCTTCCGCCACATCCAGCCCGAGCGTCGGGGCCAGCTCGTAGTCGTCGGCCAACGCGGCCATGAGCTGATCGATCCCCGCGTTCAGCGCACTGAACTCGATTTCCTTCTCCACGAGGGAGTCGGGAGCGGTGAAGGGAAGCTCTTCGAGGAGGGCGAACGCCTCACCCCGCACGTCGGCCAGCCACTCCCTCCCCACGAGCAGCTCGCGCTCCAGAGCGGCTGCGGCGAAGGCGACGGTCGCGCTGTCGACGTTCTCCGCCCCCACCCTGCCGATCTCCTCGCCGAGTCGAACGAGGATGTCGTGATGCTCGATCCAGCGCCGCCGACGCTGGAACTCGAACAGCCCGATCTGGGCGCCCTCCGCGACCGCGAGGTTCTGCTCGATCTCGTCGACCCGACGCTCCGACGCCGTGAGCTCCTCGACGAGGGACTGCAGCGGGGCAAGCGGGCGCGCCTGCAGAGCGTCGCCCACCGCGACGGCCGCGGAGTCCCCGCCCGTGGGCTCCTGTGCGGACAGAGCACCGGTCGCGAGCAGGGACAGCGCGAACGCACGTGTGAGGAGAGCGCAGGGCTTCGCCACTCTTGTCATGGAGGTCGCCTCAGTTGCCGGCCAGCGGGTTGTTGGGACGCGTGGTCAGGTCGGGGTCGGTCCCGTACCAGCGGCTGCGCTGCACCTGCGTGGGCCAGCCCCGCCGGTCGAGGATTCCGAAGAGCTCGGAGTAGATCCGAAAGACGATCCCCTTCGTTTCCCGCTCTCCGGTGAGCGGAAGCCCCAGATCGACGCGCAGGACGTTCGGGGCTCCGGCGGGCAGGGCGAGACGAACGCCCACGCCGACGCCCGCCTTCCACCCCGAGTCCTCGCCGAACGGCACGCCACCTGCCCAGCCACGTCCGGCGTCCGCGAACGCAGCGAAGCCGACGTCTGCAAACGCCGTGCGCCACGGAGGGGTGAAGCGCTGCTCGACCGTGGCCAGGAGTCGTCGGGCCGCAGGGTACGCGTCCTCGTTGTACCCGCGGACGGCCTCCCGCCCCCCGACGGTCAGCTGGAAGGGCCGGTCCATCGCGTATCCGGCGGAGTAGTAGACGCGACTGTACAGCTGCCTGTCGGGCCCCTGGTCCCAGTATCCGTTCCCCACCAGCTCGTACATGACGTCCCGCCAGCCCTCCTCACCGGGCCCGAGGTCGGAAAAGACGTTGCGCGCCTGGAAGTCACCTCCGAAGCGGAAGTAGGCCTCTCCCGCGCGAACGCCCAGCGACCCCTGCGCACGCACGAGCAGGTCGTTCACCTCGTCGTCGCCGAGGGGCACACCCGGCGCGAGCGTGAGCGTGAGGTCACCCCCGTCGAAGACGTCCTGCGTCGCTCGGACCGCGTCGAGGCCCACCATGTTGAGGAAGTTCAGGTTTCGAAGGCCGAAGACGAAGCTCAGACGATTGATCTCGTGATCCCTCGCCTGCGGAGCCACCTCGGCGATGACGTCGGCAGGGGCCTGCGTCGGACTCTCGAAGTCGTTGTCCGTGACGATCGCGACGCCCTCCGTGCCGAACGGAAAGCGCACGGTCTCGCGTGAGATCCCGAGTCCGCCGATGAAGCGAGCGCCGTCCTCGTCGCCGAAGCGGCGCTGGTACGTGAGCTCGTAGCGTTCCGCCTCGAAACGCAGATACGCCTGCGTGAAGCCCAGGTCGGGATCCACCGAGTAGAGGAAGTAGTCGTCTCGTGCCTCCGCGACCTGGCGGAACGCGTTCACGCCCACCTCCCCGGGGTACGGCCGGAAGAGCGACTCGGAGAAGTAGGACCCCGACCTCGTCTCGCCCCCGTGGATCGACGCGTCGATCCGGGTGCCGAAGAGGTTCGGCTGCCGCCCCAGCACACCGATCCGCTTGCGCTCGCGATAGACGTTGCGGAACAGCGCGACCTGGGTGCCCGTGCCGAACAGGTTCTTCGCGTTGATGCTGAGCCCCGTGAACTGGAACCCCTGATCCACGGTGAAGGAGATCGCCAGTGACAGGGCCCACGCGTCGATCGTGCGGATGTCCACCCGGTGCGTCCCGTCCGCGAGCCGCTCACTCGTGACCGTCGCCTCCACGATATAGGGGAGGCTGCGAAGGCTGCGGGCCGACTCCTCGAGGAGCACGGGGTCAAGGCAGTCGCCCTCCCGGAACAGCAGCTCCCAGCGAATCGCTGCGGGGATCGTCGTCACGTGGATCGCGTTCATCCCGCGGAAGAGCCAGCCGAGCTTCGCCTCCTCCGAGGTGGCTTCCGGGCCGAACGGCTTCCGCCGGTCGTAGGTGATTTCGGAGATGGTCCCGGTCGAGCACGCCTGCCCCGAGACGGTCGCGGGACCGACGCCGGCGAGCAGCGCCGCGAGAAGCCATGGGTGTGTGACACGGCGAAGGATCTTCATGTACCCCAGATCGCGAACGCGGGGACGGGCAGAGCACCGGGAATGGTACGGCCAACGGGCGGCGAGGTCGACCAGGCCGGCGGGACTGTACTCGCGTGCTCCTCCATGCGACCCTACAGCCCCGAACGAACCCCGTCGA
>Ga0209536_100008041_pt1 | contig 15894 bp, 11 predicted proteins | sample DeeMarSeWOR28_12_FD_187461 | JGI IMG/M metagenome (GOLD analysis project Ga0209536, IMG submission 187461) | Marine sediment microbial communities from White Oak River estuary, North Carolina - WOR-2-8_12 (SPAdes) (version 2) | ecosystem: Environmental > Aquatic > Marine > Intertidal zone >...
AACTCGCGCACTTCCATCTCCACCAGGTCGAGCAACTCGGCGTCATCAACCATGTCCGCCTTGTTCAGAAACACCACAATGTAGGGAACACCCACCTGGCGCGCCAGCAGAATGTGCTCGCGCGTTTGCGGCATCGGTCCGTCCGCGGCAGAGACCACCAGAATCGCTCCGTCCATCTGCGCCGCACCCGTGATCATGTTCTTGACATAGTCAGCATGACCCGGGCAGTCAACGTGCGCGTAGTGACGCTTCTCCGTCTCGTACTCCACGTGCGCCGTGTTGATCGTAATGCCGCGCGCCTTCTCTTCAGGCGCATTGTCGATCTGGTCGTAGCCCTTCTTCTCGCCACCAAACTTCGTCGCCAGCACCGATGTGATCGCCGCCGTCAGCGTCGTCTTGCCATGGTCAACGTGGCCGATCGTGCCTACGTTTACGTGCGGCTTGGTCCGCTCAAACTTTCCCTTTGCCATGATGACCTCTTGTTAGCTCTCTAGTCGTTGCCAATGATCGATTCAACGCCGCTACTTGGCGGAATCCTTGTTGATGATTCCCTCGGCGACGCTTTTCGGCGCCTCCGCGTAGTGCTTGAACTCCATGGTGTAAGTCGCCCGCCCCTGCGTCAGGGAACGCAGCGTCGTCGAGTAACCGAACATCTCCGCCAACGGCACTTCGGCGCGAATCACCTTGCCGCCGCCACCGGAAATATCATCCATGCCCTGGATATTTCCCCGGCGTGAGGACAAATCGCCCATCACGTCGCCCATCTTCTCTTCGGGCATTTCAACCTCAACCGCCATGATCGGCTCGAGCAGCACGGGTGTGGCCTTGCGCATGCCGTCCTTGAAGGCAAGAATCCCCGCCATCTTGAAGGAATTCTCCGACGAGTCGACTTCGTGGTACGAACCGTCGAACAGGGTGACCTTGACGTCCACAACCGGGTAGCCGGCGAGAACACCGCTCGTCATCGCCTCGTTGATGCCTTTTTGCACCGCAGGTATGTATTCACGCGGAACAACACCACCCTTGATGGCATCGACGAACTCGAAGCCCTTGCCCTGCTCGGCTGGCTCCAGTTTCAGCCAGACATGGCCGTACTGCCCCTTGCCGCCGCTTTGCTTGACGAATTTGCCCTCGATGTCCACCGGCTTCTTGATAGCTTCCCGGTAGGCAACCTGCGGCTTGCCGATGTTGGCTTCGACGTTGAACTCGCGCTTCATCCTGTCGACCAGAATTTCCAGATGCAACTCGCCCATGCCGGAAATGATGGTCTGCCCCGACTCCTCGTCGGTACGTACACGGAACGACGGGTCTTCCTGGGCAAGACGACCCAGCGCGATCCCCATTTTTTCCTGGTCTGCCTTGGTCTTTGGTTCCACCGCCTGCGAGATGACGGGCTCCGGAAATTCCATCTTTTCCAGGATCAGGACCTTGTCCGGGTCACACAGCGTATCGCCGGTAGTCGCCTCCTTGAGGCCGACCGCCGCGGCAATATCACCCGCCCGCACTTCCTTGAGCTCCTCGCGATTGTTGGCATGCATCTGCAATATCCGGCCAAGGCGCTCTTTCTTGCGCTTGACCGGGTTGTAGATGGTGTCGCCAGAATTAACGACCCCCGAATACACCCGGAAGAAGATCAACTGGCCGACGTACGGGTCGGTCATGATCTTGAAAGCCAGCCCGGAGAAAGGCTCGTCGTCCTTGGCGGCCCTTTCGGCCTCCTCGCCGTTGTCCATCACGCCCTTGACCGGCGGGATGTCGCTCGGCGACGGCATGTACTCGATGACGCCGTCCAGCATCGCCTGTACGCCCTTGTTCTTGAACGCCGAACCGCACATCATCGGCACGATCTCGACGGCAATGGTGCGCGCGCGGATTCCGGCGCGGATGTCCTTCTCGGACAAGTCACCTTCCTCGAGGTACTTGTTCATCAGTTCCTCGTTCGCCTCGGCGGCCGATTCGACCATCTTTTCGCGCCACTCTTGCGCCTGGTCCTTCAGTTCGGCAGGAATCTCGACTTCCTTGAAACTCATTCCCTGAGTCGAATCGTCCCAAAGGATGGCTTTCATCTTGACCAGGTCGATAACGCCGACGAAGTTCTCTTCGGCACCGATCGGGATCTGCATCGGCACCGGGTTCGCCTTGAGGCGGCTGCGCATCTGCTCGTAGACCTTGAAGAAGTTCGCACCCTGCCGGTCCATCTTGTTGACGAACGCCAGCCGCGGAACCTTGTACTTGTTGGCCTGCCGCCAAACCGTCTCCGACTGCGGCTGAACCCCGCCGACGGCACAGTAAACCATGCACGCGCCATCGAGCACACGCATCGAGCGCTCGACTTCGATGGTGAAGTCAACGTGACCCGGCGTATCGATGATGTTGATCCGGTGCTGCGGATAGTTGCCGTCCATCCCGCTCCAGAAGCAGGTCGTGGCGGCAGAAGTAATCGTAATGCCGCGCTCGCGCTCCTGCGCCATCCAGTCCATCACGGCCGCGCCGTCGTGCACCTCGCCAATCTTGTGCGACACGCCGGTGTAGAACAGGATACGTTCAGTGGTCGTGGTCTTGCCCGCATCGATGTGCGCACTGATGCCGATGTTCCGGTATCGATCAATTGGTGTCGTTCTGGCCATTTGGTGCTCTGTTTTTTCGTTGCCGGATAATCAGAATCGGTAATGGGAGAAAGCCTTGTTGGCTTCCGCCATGCGATGCACTTCCTCGCGCTTCTTCACCGCACCGCCGCGCCCCTCGGACGCTTCCTGCAGTTCGTTGCCAAGACGTGCCGCCATCGACTTCTCACCGCGCTTGCGGGCCGCCTCGCGAAGCCAGCGCATGGCCAGCGCATTGCGCCGCGCCGGCCGCACTTCGACCGGCACCTGGTAGTTGGCACCGCCAACCCGCCGGGATTTGACCTCCACCATCGGGCGCACGTTCTGTAACGCGTTCGAGAAAACCTCGACCGGGTCGCTGCCGCCTTTCTTGGCAATGTGGTCAAACGCGCCATAGACGATGCGCTCGGCAACCGATTTCTTGCCGCGCGTCATGATCACGTTCATGAACTTGGCCACTTCCTCGTTGTGGAACTTGGGGTCCGGCAGCGTCTCGCGCTTCGGTACTTCTCTACGTCTCGGCATATTTCCTCGTCAAACTCCGGTTACACGGCGCGCAAATCAGCCAGCCTTGGCCCGTTTGGCACCATATTTGGACCGCGATTTCTTCCTGTCCTTGACACCCTGGGTGTCCAGACTGCCGCGAACAATGTGATACCGAACGCCAGGCAAGTCCTTCACACGGCCGCCGCGAATCAGCACGACCGAGTGCTCCTGAAGGTTGTGCCCTTCGCCGCCGATGTAGCTGATCACTTCGAAGCCATTGGTCAGACGCACCTTGGCGACTTTTCTCAATGCCGAGTTCGGCTTCTTCGGCGTTGTCGTGTAAACGCGCGTACAGACCCCGCGCTTGGCCGGAGACCCGGCAAGCGCCGGAACCTTGCTCTTCATCTCCGGGACGGAGCGTCCCTTACGCACTAACTGATTGATCGTTGGCATTTTTTTGGATCCCTAAAAAATCTGGGACGGCGTTTCCGCCGTCCCGGACCGGTATCTTGCAAGCTGTGCCGACCGTTGCGGGGTTACAGCCGCAACGGGGGCAAAAAAAGACGCAAGATTCTATGGTTAGCACATCATGGTGTCAAGCAACCTGTTCGTCTCCGGAGGCACCTTCCACCGGGGCCTCTTCGCTCTCACCGAAGATGCCCTCTTCGGAAAACACATCCGACTCGCCCTGAACCTTGCGGTTGCGGTGATAGGCCAGACCGGTTCCCGCCGGAATCAACCTGCCGACGATGACGTTCTCCTTGAGACCACGCAGATCGTCCTTCTTGCCCATGATGGCGGCCTCGGTGAGCACCCGGGTCGTTTCCTGGAAAGATGCGGCCGATATGAAGGAGTCGGTCGACAGCGATGCCTTGGTGATTCCAAGCAGCATGTAGTCGTAAGTTGCCGGCTTCTTGTCCTCGGCGGCGAGGCTGTCGTTGACCTCCAGCACTTCCGATCGCTCGACCTGCTCGCCCTGGATGAAGTTCGAGTCCCCGGCATCGGCAATGGTGACCCTGCGCAACATCTGGCGAACAATGACCTCGATGTGCTTGTCATTGATCTTCACACCTTGCAGCCGGTAAACGTCCTGGACCTCGTCGATGATGTAACGCGCCAGCGCTTCAACACCGAGCAGACGCAGGATGTCATGCGGATCGGAGGGCCCGTCGACGATCATTTCGCCGGCGTTGACCACTTGGCCATCGTGCACCAGAACGTGTTTGTCCTTCGGGATCAGAAACTCGTGGGAAACGCCATCCAGGTCGGTAATGACTAGGCGCTGCTTGCCCTTGGTGTCCTTTCCGAACGACACGGTACCCGTGACCGCCGCGAGCACGCCGGCATCCTTCGGCGAGCGCGCCTCGAAGAGTTCGGCAACGCGCGGCAGACCACCGGTAATGTCGCGTGTCTTCGATGTTTCCTGCGGAATGCGCGCCAGCACTTCACCCACGCCCACGTCCTGACCATCCTTGACGGTGATCACCGAGTGGATCGGGAAAGTGATATTCACTGGTGTTTCAGTGCCCGCGATCTTCGCTTCCACGCCGTCCTCGTCGATGAGCTTCACGCTCGGGCGCAGCCCCTTGGTCTGGGCGACACCGCGGCGTTTCGGATCAATGACAACGAGCGTGGCAAGACCGGTGACCTCGTCGATCTGGCGGGCGACGGTCGTGCCTTCCTCGACATTCTCGAACTTCACCCGGCCGGCATACTCGGTGATGATGGGGCGGGTATGCGGATCCCAGCTCGCCAGTACCTTGCCAGCCTTGACGGTGGCGCCATCGGTCATGTTGAGCATCGCGCCATACGGCACCTTGTGGCGCTCGCGCTCGCGACCAAGATCATCGGCAATGACGATCTCGCCTGAACGCGAAATGACAACCTGCTCCCCGCGGGCATTGGTGACATAGCGCATCTGCGGCGAGAACCGGACGGTGCCATTGGACTTCGACTCGATCTGGCTCGCTACCGCAGTACGTGAAGCGGCACCACCGATGTGGAAGGTCCGCATCGTGAGCTGCGTTCCGGGTTCGCCAATCGACTGCGCGGCAATCACGCCGACCGCTTCACCCGTATTGACCATCGTGCCACGGCCCAGATCGCGGCCATAACACCTGGAGCAGAGCCCGTAACGGGTTTCGCAGGTCAAAGGCGTTCTGACCTTGACTTCATCGATGCCGAGCGCCTCAATCCGGTCCACCGCCTCCTCATCCAGCAAGCCGGTGGCCTCGACCAGTACCGAGCCGTCTTCGGGGTTAATCACATCGTTCGCGGCGACACGACCCAGAATGCGGTCACGCAAGGGCTCGATCACCTCACCGCCTTCGATCAGCGCCTTCATGGTGAAACCCTCGACGGTTCCGCAATCATCTTCCACAACAACCAGGTCCTGGGTAACGTCCACCAGGCGGCGCGTCAGGTAACCCGAGTTGGCCGTCTTCAACGCAGTATCGGCAAGGCCCTTGCGAGCGCCGTGCGTCGAGATGAAGTACTGCAGCACGTTCAGACCCTCGCGGAAGTTCGCGGTAATCGGCGTTTCGATAATCGAGCCGTCCGGCTTGGCCATCAGGCCACGCATGCCCGCCAGCTGGCGAATCTGTGCCGCCGAACCACGCGCACCCGAATCAGCCATCATGTATATCGAATTGAACGACTCCTGCATGACCTCGGCGCCCTTCTTGTCCTTCAACGGCACCCAGTCGCCCTGCTTCTCGTCCCACTTGCGTACCGGCTCCTTGCCAAGCCGTTCCATCATCGCCTTGGCGACGAGATCGCCAGCACGGCCCCAGATGTCGACCACCTTGTTGTAACGCTCGCCCTGGGTGACCAGGCCCGAGGTGTACTGGGACTCGATATCCTTTACTTCTTCCTCGGCCGCAGCAATCAACGTTTCCTTCTCTTCCGGGATTTCCATGTCCTTCACGGCGAACGACAGGCCGGCGCGGGTCGCATAGCTGAACCCGGTGTACATGAGCTTGTCGGCGAATATCACCGTCTCGCGCAGCCCGCAAACGCGGAAGCTGGCGTTGATCAGGCGCGAAATTTCCTTCTTCTTCAGCGCCTTGTTAATGATCGAGAAGGGCAAGCCCGCCGGCAGGATCTCTGACAGCAAGGCACGGCCGACTGTCGTTTCCTGACGCACGATGCTTGTCTGGATTTCTCCGTCGGGGCCGGCAATGCGTTCGGGCAGTCGCACCAGGCAGCCTGCCTGCAGATCCACCTGACCGTTGTCGTACGCGCGCTGTACCTCCTTGACATCGCTGAAGGCCATGCCCTCGCCGCGCGCCCCGACTTTTTGCCGCGTCATGTAATAAAGGCCCAGCACGATGTCCTGCGACGGAACAATAATCGGCTCGCCGTTGGCGGGCGAGAGGATATTGTTCGACGACAGCATGAGCGTGCGCGCTTCCATCTGCGCCTCGAGCGACAGGGGTACGTGAACCGCCATCTGGTCGCCGTCAAAGTCGGCGTTGAACGCCGCGCAGACAAGCGGGTGCAACTGTATCGCCTTGCCTTCGATCAACACCGGCTCGAACGCCTGGATGCCGAGACGGTGCAAGGTCGGCGCCCGGTTGAGCATCACCGGGTGCTCGCGAATGACATCCTCGAGAATGTCCCAGACTTCCGGCACTTCCTGCTCGACCAGCCGCTTGGCCGCCTTGATGGTGGTTGCCAGCCCCAACACTTCCAGCTTGTGGAAGATGAACGGCTTGAACAGTTCGAGAGCCATCTTTTTCGGCAAACCGCATTGGTGCAGACGCAACTGCGGACCGACGACGATCACCGAACGGCCGGAATAGTCAACGCGCTTGCCCAGCAGGTTCTGGCGGAATCGGCCGCCCTTGCCCTTGATCATGTCGGCCAGCGACTTGAGCGGGCGCTTGTTGGCGCCGGTCATCGCCTTGCCGCGACGTCCGTTGTCGAGCAGCGAGTCCACCGCCTCCTGCAGCATCCGCTTCTCGTTGCGCACGATGATTTCGGGCGCTTTCAACTCGAGCAGACGCTTCAGACGGTTGTTGCGATTGATCACCCGGCGATAGAGATCGTTCAGGTCCGAAGTCGCGAAGCGCCCGCCATCGAGCGGCACCAACGGGCGCAGATCGGGCGGCAGCACCGGCAGCACTTCCATGATCATCCACTCGGGCTTGATGCCGGACTTGTGGAAAGCCTCGAGGACCTTGAGGCGTTTCGCAATCTTCTTGATCTTGGTTTCCGAGTCGGTCGCATCGAGTTCCGCACGCAGCTTCTCGATCTCGCCATTCAGGTCGAGCTTGCGCAGCAGTTCGCGCACGCCTTCGGCACCCATCACCGCGGAAAACTCGTCACCGAACTCTTCCACTTTTTCGAGGTAGTTGTCCTCGGACAGCAGTTCACCGCGCTTGAGCGGCGTCATCCCGGGATGGGTGACGACGTAAGCCTCGAAGTAAAGCACCCGCTCGATGTCGCGCAGCGGGATGTCGAGCACCATGCCAAGGCGCGAAGGCAACGACTTGAGGAACCAGATGTGCGCAACCGGCGAAGCCAGTTCGATATGCGCCATACGCTCGCGGCGCACTTTCGACAACGTGACCTCGACGCCGCACTTTTCACAAATGACGCCGCGATGCTTGAGGCGCTTGTACTTCCCGCACAGGCACTCATAGTCCTTGACCGGCCCGAAGATCTTGGCGCAGAAAAGGCCGTCGCGCTCCGGTTTGAACGTGCGGTAGTTGATCGTCTCGGGCTTTCTCACCTCGCCATACGACCACGAGCGAATCTTGTCCGGAGACGCGAGTCCGATACGGATGGCATCGAACTCTTCCTCCTGTGTGACCTGTTTGAATAGATCGAGCAATGCTTTCATTGTCTGCTCCTTGAATTGCGTGTTCAGTTAGTCCGTGGGCTCTAGCTTGGGCCGGATCAGCGGCGCTCGAGATCGATGTCGATCACCAGCGAGCGTATTTCCTTCACCAGCACGTTGAACGATTCCGGCATGCCGGCGTCGATCTTGTGCTCGCCCTTGACGATGTTTTCGTACACCTTGGTACGTCCCGACACGTCGTCGGACTTGACTGTAAGCATCTCCTGCAGCGTGTAGGAGGCGCCATATGCCTCCAGCGCCCACACTTCCATCTCGCCGAATCGCTGGCCACCGAACTGCGCCTTGCCCCCGAGCGGCTGCTGGGTGACGAGGGAGTACGGGCCGGTGGACCGCGCGTGCATCTTGTCATCGACCAGGTGATGCAGCTTCAGAACGTGCATGTAACCGACCGTCACCGGCTGATCGAATGGCTCACCGTTGCGCCCGTCGATCAGCTTGATCTGACCGCTGCTGGGCAACCCGGCGAGTTCGAGCATGGTTTTGATCTCGCTCTCATGCGCTCCGTCGAACACCGGTGTCGCGAACGGCACGCCGTCCTTGAGCTTGTGGCACAACTCGGCCACTTCCTCGTCGCTCAGTTGGTCGATGTTCTCGAGCTTGCCGCTGGAGTTGTAGATCAGTGTCAGCGCCTTGCGCAGATCGGCCACATTGGACTGCAGCTTGATCATGTCGCCAATCCGGTTGCCAAGGCCCTTCGCGGCCCAGCCAAGGTGCGTTTCCAGAATCTGGCCCACATTCATACGCGACGGCACGCCGAGCGGATTGAGCACGATGTCCATCGGCGTTCCGTCCGCCATGTGCGGCATGTCCTCGATCGGCACGATCTTGGAAATAACGCCCTTGTTTCCGTGCCGTCCGGCCATCTTGTCACCCGGCTGCAGTCTGCGTTTGACGGCCAGGTAAACCTTCACCATCTTTTGCACGCCCGGCGGCAGTTCGTCGCCCGAGGTCAGCTTTTTCTTCTTCTCGGAGAACATGGCATCGAAGCTCACCCGCGCTTTCTCAAGAATGTCGCGCAGTTGCTCGAGCTGTTTGGCCGCGTCTTCGTTACCGAGGCGAATATCGAACCACTCGTACGGCGACATCTCTTCGAGGTAGCCCTTGGTTATCTTCGCGCCCTTGGCAAGCTTGTGGGGGCCACCGTTGGCAACCTTGCCAACGAGCAATCGCTCGATACGCCCGAAAGCGTCGGTCTCGACGATACGCATCTGGTCGGTCAGATCCTGCCGATAGCGTTTGAGTTCGTCGTCGATGATGGTCTGCGCACGCTTGTCACGCTCGATGCCTTCGCGCGTGAACACCTGCACGTCGATCACCGTGCCGGACATGCCTGACGGAACCCGCAACGAGGTGTCCTTCACATCGGAGGCTTTTTCTCCGAAGATCGCCCGCAGCAGTTTCTCTTCCGGCGTGAGCTGGGTCTCGCCTTTTGGCGTGACTTTGCCGACCAACACGTCGCCCGCCTCGACCTCGGCGCCGATATAGACGATACCGGCTTCATCGAGACGCCCGAGCTGGGCCTCGGACAGGTTGGAAATGTCCCGGGTAATTTCTTCCGGTCCGAGTTTCGTGTCACGCGCCACGACTGACAACTCCTCGATATGGATCGAGGTGAAGCGGTCTTCCGCGACCACCCGCTCGGAGATCAATATCGAATCCTCGAAGTTGTAGCCGTTCCACGGCATGAAGGCCACCAGCAGGTTCTGCCCCAGCGCGAGCTCGCCCATATCGGTCGAAGCCCCGTCGGCAACGACGTCCCCTCGCGCAATGACGTCGCCCGGCTTGACGATCGGGCGCTGGTTGATGTTGGTGTTCTGGTTGGAGCGGGTGTACTTCACAAGGTTGTAAATATCAACGCCGACCTCGTCCGCAGACGTTTCGTCGTCGTTGACGCGAACCACGATGCGCGACGCATCCACATAGTCGACCGTGCCACCGCGCAATGCCTGCACCGCAGTGCCCGAGTCGACGGCAACGGTGCGCTCGATGCCGGTACCGACCAGTGCTTTTTCCGCACGCAGGCATGGCACGGCCTGGCGCTGCATGTTCGAACCCATCAAGGCGCGGTTGGCGTCATCGTGCTCGAGGAACGGAATCAGCGAAGCGGCTACCGACACGATCTGTGACGGGGCAACGTCCATGAACTGGACGCGCTCGGCCGGCATCAGGCTGAATTCATTCCGGTAACGGCAGGAGACGATCTCGTCGATGAGTTTGCCCTTGTTATCGACTGCCGCATTGGCCTGCGCGATCACGTACTGCCCTTCATCGATGGCAGAAAGAAAGTCGATGTCGTCAGTGACCTTGCCATTGTTGACACGACGGTACGGCGTTTCGAGAAAGCCGTATTCGTTGGTACGCGCGTACAGCGCCAGCGAATTGATCAGGCCGATGTTCGGGCCTTCCGGCGTCTCGATCGGGCAGACCCGGCCGTAGTGGGTCGGATGCACGTCGCGAACCTCGAAGCCGGCGCGCTCGCGCGTCAGACCGCCCGGGCCCAACGCCGAAACGCGGCGCTTGTGTGTGATCTCCGAGAGCGGATTGGTTTGGTCCATGAATTGCGACAGTTGCGAGGAACCGAAGAACTCGCGCACCGCGGCCGACACGGGTTTGGCGTTGATCAGGTCATGTGGCATCAGGTTTTCCGACTCCGCCTGCGAGAGCCTCTCTCGAACCGCGCGCTCGACACGCACGAGGCCGGCGCGGAACTGGTTCTCCGCCAGTTCGCCTACCGAACGCACGCGGCGATTGCCCAGATGGTCAATGTCGTCGATTTCGCCACGGCCATTGCGCAATTCCAGCAATATGCCGATGACGGCGAGAATATCCTCGTTGCTGAGCGTACTTTCCCCTTCGGTGTCGCGCTTGCCGACGCGCGCATAGAAGCTCTTCATCCATTCCGCGGCCTTTTCGTCGATCTGATCGGGATAGGCCCGGCGGTTGAACTTCATCCGCCCGACAGAAGACAGGTCGTAGCGTTCCGGGGCATAGAACAATCCATTGAACAGCGTCTTCACGGCGTCCTCGGTCGGCGGCTCGCCGGGGCGCATCATCCGGTAGATCGCGACCTGTGCAGCCAACTGGTCCGTGGTTTCATCACTGCGCAGCGTCTGGGAAATATAAGCGCCCTGATCCAGCTCGTTCACGTACAGCGTCTTGACTTCCTTGATGCCCGCTTCGGTGAGTTTGGCGAGCAACTCCTCGGTAATCTCGTCGTTGGCATTACCGATGATTTCTCCGGTCTCGGTATCGACGACATTGTGCGCAAGCACGCGCCCAATGAGAAACTCCTCTTCGACCAGCGCTTTCTTCAGGCCTGCCTGCTCCATCTCGCGCACATGCTTGACGGTGATGCGCTTGTCCTTCTGGACGATGAGCTTGCCCTGCTTGGTCTGGATGTCGAACCGGGCGGTTTCACCGCGCATGCGCTCGGGTTCCAGTTCGAACTCGATGCCTTTCTTGATGAAATGGAAGGTATCGAACACATAAAACGTCGAGAGAATGTCCTCGACCGACATGCCGATCGCCTTCATTAGGATCGTCACCGGCAGCTTGCGGCGGCGATCGATGCGGAAATAGAGGAAATCCTTCGGGTCGAACTCAAAGTCCAGCCATGACCCGCGGTAGGGAATAATGCGCGCCGAGAACAACAATTTGCCCGACGAGTGCGTCTTGCCGCGATCGTGCTCGAAGAACACGCCCGGCGAGCGATGCAACTGCGATACGATGACGCGCTCGGTTCCATTGATGACGAACGAACCTGTCGGCGTCATGAGGGGAATCTCCCCCATGTAGACTTCCTGCTCCTTGGCTTCCTTTACTGTCGGTTTCGCGGCTTCCTTGTCCATGATGGTCAGCCGGACCTTGGCGCGCAGCGGCGCGGCATAGGTAAGCCCGCGTTGCTGGCACTCCTTGACGTCGAACGGAGGGTCGCCAAGCTGGTAGCTGACAAACTCCAGACGGGCATTACCCGAATGACTGGAGATCGGGAAAATCGTCTGGAACGCCACCTGCAGGCCTTGCGCCTTGCGCTCGTCAGGCCCGGTATCGGCCTGGAGGAAGGAGGCGAAAGATTGCAGTTGGGTCGCCAGCAAATAAGGTACCGGCAAAACACTCTCGCGCTTTGCGAAACTCTTGCGAATGCGTTTTTTCTCAGTAAAGGAATAAGCCATAGCATCTCCGAATCACGACGGGCAACGTGCCTGCCCTTGGTGCTCACCGACTGGTGATAAATGGCCTGGTGGTTGGCCTCTACCAACCGCTGGCTGACGACCCGGGAGAACCCCAAGTCCGACCAAACCTGTCCCTTGCAGTCGCTTCAAAGGACAAAGAGGAACCTGCTAGACGGTTTCTCTTTGACCTCTGATCGACAATCATTGCGCGGGGGGAGCGGGCAACCGGAGTATTCCGCCACCCCCCGCAACAAAGTCCTGATTTACTTCACTTCAACCGTGGCGCCGGCTTCTTCAAGCTGCTTCTTGACGTCTTCGGCTTCCTGCTTGGATACGCCTTCCTTGACCGGCTTGGGCGCACCGTCAACCAGGTCCTTGGCTTCCTTCAGGCCAAGCGCCGTAATCGCGCGCACCGCCTTGATGACACTGACCTTGTTGTCGCCGATACCGGCCAGCACTACCGTGAATTCGGTTTGCTCTTCGCCCGCAGCGGCGGCCCCGCCACCAGCAGCCGGTGCAGCAACCGCCACCGCAGCAGCGGCAGCAGACACACCGAATTTATCTTCCATCTCCTTGATGAGCTCGGAAAGCTCGAGGACGCTCATGCTCGAAATCGCGTCCAGAATTTCAGCTTTGGCAACAGCCATTTTCAAATCTCCTGAATATCGAATGAATTACGATCGAAAAGCCTTATGCGGCCTGCTTCTCTTTGTCATCCCTGACCGCCGCAAGCGTGCGCACGAACTTGCCCGGCACTTCATTGAGTGTCTGAACAAATTTCGCGATCGGTGCCTGCATCGTGCCCAACAGTTTTGCGAGAAGTTCTTCACGGCTCGGCATGGTGGCCAGCCTGGCGACATCCGCACGGGACATCACCTGGTCCGCCATCGCGCCAGCCTTGATTACGAACTTCTCGTTATTCTTTGCAAACTCGTTGAGTACTTTCGCGACCGCTACCGGGTCATCCGAAATACCGTAGGCAAGCGGACCGACCATTTGGTCGCCCAGCTTCTCGAACGGCGTGCCGGCTACAGCGCGACGAGCCAGGGTATTCTTGAGAACGCGAAGGTACACGCCGTTGTCACGGGCATTCACCCGCAACTTCGTCATCTCCTCCACCGCAAGGCCACGGTACTCGGCAAGCACTACCGCCTGAGCATTGGTAAGTTTGTCACTCACCTCGGCTACGACCGCTTTCTTTTCCTCTAGATTGAGACTCAAGGTCTACCCTCCTGAAGTTTCAAAACGGGCCTCGCGCCAAGCGCGAAACCCACCCGTTTCATAGCGGCCTTCGATCCAGGAGCTAACGGAGCCGCGCCAATGACTGCCACGCGATCCGGTCGCTGTGATGCCTGTTTCTTGGTTACGCTATCTGCGTAGGACGACACACAAACTGCTGCGTCGATTAAACCCGTTTCAGGCTCCTACGGTCTTTGACAGCCCTGGCCCGCCCAGAAAAGCGGCCGACCAGGCCCCAAAGTTCTTTCACACAAATTCGATCGGCTGATCCGACCCGTTACGATGCCAGGCTCGCCTGGTCAATCCTTAGCCCCGGCCCCATCGTGCTCGAAACAGAAATCTTCTTCAGATAAATGCCTTTTGACGACGCAGGCTTCGCTTTGTTCAACGCCTCGATCAAGGCCTTGAAATTCTCCGCCAGCGCATCTTCGGCGAAAGAAGCCCTGCCGATGGAACAATGAATGATCCCCGCCTTGTCGGTGCGGTATTGCACCTGGCCGGCCTTGGCATTCTTCACGGCCTCGGCGACGTTCGGCGTCACTGTCCCGACCTTCGGGTTCGGCATCAGGCCACGCGGGCCGAGGATCTGTCCCAGCTGGCCGACGATACGCATCGCATCCGGCGTCGCAATCGCGACATCGAACTCGATGCTGCCGCCCTTGATCTTTTCCGCGAGATCCTCGAAACCAACCAGATCGGCTCCGGCTTCTGTCGCCTCGCGCGCCTTGTCCGCCTGCGCAAACACGGCGACCCGGACGGTCTTGCCCGTCCCCTTCGGCATCACCACCGAACCGCGAACCAGTTGGTCCGATTTCTTCGCATCGATGCCCAGATTGACCGAGACATCGATCGATTCGTCGAATTTTGCAGTCGCGTTCTTCTTTGCAATCGCCAGCGCCTCTGTCAGGTCGTAAGCCTTGTTGCGATCGACATTCTCGCGCGCTGCCTTGTTGCGTTTTGAGATTTGTGCCATGTCAGAGACCCTCCACCTCAACGCCCATGCTGCGCGCACTGCCGGCAACGATCTTCATCGCTGCTTCCAGGCTTGCGGCATTCAGGTCGGGCATCTTCGCCTTGGCGATTTCCTCGACCTGGGCCCGGGTAAGCTTGCCGACCTTGTCGGTGTGCGGGCGCGGGCTGCCCTTGTCGAGCTTGATGGCCTTCTTGATCAGGACCGACGCCGGCGGCGTCTTGATGATGAACGTAAAGCTCTTGTCCGCAAAAGCCGTAATCACGACCGGCAACGGCAGACCCGGCTCGTAGCTTTGCGTCTGGGCGTTGAACGCCTTGCAGAATTCCATGATGTTCAGGCCCCGTTGGCCAAGCGCCGGTCCGATTGGCGGACTCGGGTTCGCCTTGCCTGCAGGCACCTGCAGCTTGATGAAACCAACTACTTTCTTTGCCACTTCATAACTCCTCTAAGTGTGGGTGCCAACGCACGCCGCTGGGACGCGCTCCCCGTTGTTGCAGCTGCGCCTGTCCGGCGCTCGCCTGCCGCGGGATGATTCATCCGGGCAGACCGGATCCGCTACACCCGATCCGGAAAACTCGACAGCCTCGCTCAGGCCTTCTCGACCTGGCTGAATTCAAGCTCGACCGGCGTTGACCGGCCGAAGATCGACACCGAAACGCGGATCTTGCTCTTCTCGTAATTGACCTCTTCCACGTTGCCATGAAAGTCGGTAAACGGGCCTTCCTTGACCCGCACGCCCTCGCCGACCTCGAAAAGAATCTTCGGCTTGGGCTTCTCAACGCCCTCCTGGATCTGATCCAGAATGTTTTGCACCTCGCGTTCGGTGATCGGCGTCGGGTGGTGAGCCGTTCCGCCAACGAAACCGGTGACTTTCGGGGTGTTCTTCACTAAATGCCAGCTGTCATCGGTCATCTCCATCTCGACCAGGACATAGCCGGGGAAAAACTTGCGCTCGCTGATCGCCTTCTGCCCGCTTTTCATCTCGACGACCTCTTCGACCGGCACCAGGATCTGGCCAAACTTGTCTTGCATGCCACCGCGCTCGATGCGCTCGAGCAAAGCGCGTTTGACGCTTTTCTCAAAGCCGGAATAGGCATGAACCACGTACCATTTCTTGGCCATCACGCCTCCACGCCCATCAGTACCCGGATGATCGACGCCAGAATCCAGTCAACACCCCACAGAAAAACCGCCATCACGAAAACGAAGGCCAGAACGAGCCCGGTACTTTGTATCGTTTCCTTGCGCGTGGGCCATACCACTTTCTTGAGTTCGATCCACGACTCGCGCACGTATGCAGCGAACGTCTTGCCGGTCCCACTGGTCAGCGCCACCAACGCGGCAATGATCAGCGAGGCGATAAACGCCCCGACCCGCACTACCTGGGGCATTTCTGCCAGCAGATAGAACCCGGATATGCCGACTGCAATGATCAGCAATGCCAGGAATAACTTGATTTTGTCTAACATCCGGCGTTTCTTCGCATTCGCGCCCCAGGACACCCGCAACCGGGATTGCGCTTACCCGATGTGGCAGGCCAGGAGGGTCTCGAACCCC
>Ga0209536_100008042_pt1 | contig 15894 bp, 11 predicted proteins | sample DeeMarSeWOR28_12_FD_187461 | JGI IMG/M metagenome (GOLD analysis project Ga0209536, IMG submission 187461) | Marine sediment microbial communities from White Oak River estuary, North Carolina - WOR-2-8_12 (SPAdes) (version 2) | ecosystem: Environmental > Aquatic > Marine > Intertidal zone >...
AAGATGAAGTTTTTAGTGGCCGGCCAGGGAAAGTTTATCGTTGGTTATGATAGAAATGAAAAAATCAAGCATCCTGATTACGATTTTGCAACCGGCAACTATGATTACAATGAACTTTTCATAATGGATGCCAAAAAAGATTCGAAAGGGAACCCGGGCCTTTTCAATATAAAGGCATTATCAGCTCCGGACAGCAAGCCTCAATGGATGAAAGGACCGCTCAATGTTGATATTCAATCCATGACAATGACATCGGATTCGAACGGCCGACGTCAGATTCTCATTGAATATAATTTATTTGGCAACAAATATAAAATGATTGATCCAATCCCGATTGAAAAATTGACCCGTAAGTGAAAAGGAACTGCAATGCATCAAAACGGGGATGATCGTCGATACGCATACACCGATTCGTGGTGGCGACCGCGTTTTCTTGATCCAGGCATCGATAAGGAGTTCAGACTTCATTTTGACGCGGCGGCCCTTTCAAACGCCCGGATAGTTCTGGTCATCCTTATTTTTTTCTGGTGTGGTTTTGTCTGGTTCGACTTACATTTGAGTCCGGCCGCAAAAATGAGAGTTCTGGAATTTCGGTTTGCCATCGTGACGCCGTTGTTACTGCTTGTGGCGGTTCTTTCTTTTCTGAAGGTGACCGCTTCGTTTTATCAACCCCTGATCGTCTTTGCGGAGTTTTTGGCGTTTGCTTCCCTTATCCGGGTTGTTGCCCTGTATGAGGATTTTGGCTTCCTCGCCCATCAGCTCGGCTTCGATCTATCCATGCCGGATCAGGATGCCAAATTTATCTTTGTTACGATTTGGATCATTGTCGTTTTTATCGCCTCGCTCGCCGCCAGAATAAGAACACCGGCGGCACTGGCACTGTCCGGGATTCTGATCCTCGCAATGCTGGCGGCTGTTTATGTATTCAAGCCGTCTGCGCTTCTGGTAGCTATTGCAGGGCCGTTTATTTTTGCGTGCATTCCGGCTGTGTTTGCCGGATCGCTGATGATGCAACGCCTGGCATTACATAATTTTCGGGTGTCCGGGCTGCTCGAAGAAAAGTCACACGAGCTTGAAAATACGTTAGAGCTGCTCAAGACCATGTTCGGTCGCTATCTTTCGACCGAGGTGATGGCGTCGCTCATCGAAAACCCGTCCGCGCTGGAGCTAGGAGGTGAAAAACGCCGGGTTACCATCATGATGACCGATCTGAGGGGCTTCACCGCCGTTGCAGAGCGTCTCAAACCGGAGCAGGTGGTTCAGATGCTCAATTCTTACTTTGAAGTAATGGTCGAAGTAGTCCTCAAATACCAGGGCACCATCAATGAAATCATCGGCGACGCGCTTCTGATTATCTTCGGTGCGCCGCAGGAAATGCCGGATCGGGCGCAGCGGGCGATTGCCTGCGCCATTGAGATGCAAAACGCGATGGCTGAGGTTAACGAACAAAATCGTGCCCAGGGTTTGCCCGAGTTGGAGATGGGAATCGGCCTCAACGAGACCGAGGTGATTGTCGGCAACATCGGTTCGAGCAAAAGAAGCAAATATACGGTGGTCGGCAGCGGCGTAAATATGACCAGCCGTATCGAATCATACAGCGTCGGTGGCCAGGTCCTGATTTCGGACTCGGTGCTCGAAAAAGCTGCAGATGTATTGCGAATTGATAATCAGCGCGAGGTTTTTCCCAAAGGCGCCGCGACTCCGCTAAAGATCTACGAAGTCGGCGGCATTGCCGGGCAGTACAACATTACCCTTGAGGGAAAAGATACGCCCCTTGTCACCCTGATTCGCCAGATCCCGGTAAAATACACGGTGCTTGAAGGCAAAACCGTCGGCAGGGTGGACCTTGAAGGCTCCGTGCTCCGGCTTTCTCACAAGAGCGCCGAAATTTCCATCGATGAACCGGCAAAAATCCTCAGCAACCTCAAGATGAATTTGATCGATGTTGACGAAAAACTGGCGGCCAGGGATTTTTACGGAAAAGTCCTCGAGCACCCGGGACAAAATGGACAGATCCATTTGATCCGCTTTACTTCGGTGCCATCAGCGGTGGATGCCTATTTCCAGTCCCACCGGCAACACGCCGATAAGCTCACTAAAGCGGTTATCGATTGATATGGGAATACGCAGATGTCAAGTTTTCGCAGCACCCTTTGCCGGATGTTGATAAAGCATTATCTGGCGCCAAATTTCCACGCCCAAAAGACCATTGGTGCACAACGAAAGGCACTGGAAAAGCTGACAAAATGGGCGGTCCTTCCGTCAGGGACCAGGATCGATGAAGTTCAAATCAAGGGGCTTTCGGCTGAATGGGTTTCCGGACGCGATGTTGCTGAAGATACCGTCGTTCTATTTCTTCATGGCGGTGGCTATAGTACCGGTTCGACCGGCACCCACCGGGAACTGGCCGCCCATATTTCCGATGCAGGCTGTGCCAGGGTTTTGCTCCCGGACTATCGCCTTGCGCCGGAAAACCCCTTCCCGGCTGCTTTGGAAGATGCCCTGTCAGTCTACCGCTGGCTGCTGGCCAATGGCTATTCAAATGAACATATTTCAATAGCGGGTGATTCCGCCGGCGGGGGACTGGCCATCGCCACATCGATTGCGCTGCGGGATGAAGGCGATCCTGCGCCTTCCTCAATTGCCTGCATTTCGCCCTGGACGGATTTGGCGATGTCCGGTGAGTCGATCAAAACTCATGCCGGAATCGACCCGATGCTAAAGCATGCAACGCTGCAGCTGATGGCATCACATTATTGCGCCCTGAATGATCCCCGCACCCCTCTGATTTCACCGCTGTATGCAAACCTGAGAGGGCTTTCGCCCCTTCTTTGCCAGGTCGGCTCCGATGAAATTTTATTGGATGATGCCATCCGCATCGTGGCAAAAGCGAAAAATGAGGGGGTGGATGCAACCCTGAAGATCCATGACCGGATGTGGCATGTGTGGCATATGACCGCCCGGATTGTGCCCGAGGCTCAAAAAGCGGTCACGGAGTTTGGTTCTTTTATCCGTAATCATTTCACGAATTGATTTTAACTATGCAGGAGCAGATTATGGCCGAAAGACCCAGCGGTATTCGGTACCTCCCCGGCAAACGCGACCTTCTGGTTATTTCCCCTCACAGCCCGGTCATCGACGGGGTGTTTGAAAACGATGCGCGCACCGGCATCATTGCCGAACATGTCCAAAACGCCCTGGACTGTCATGCCATCATCAACGACCTTTTTTTCAAGCCCAAGGGGCCGATCAAAAAAAGCTTTGAAAACTATTTTCTCGATCTTTACCGGCTGGACCATTCCACAAAGGTCTCCGGATATCTCAGCCGCATCGAAACGATCGTCAAAGCGGGCGCGAAGACGCATGTCCTTTGGGTTCATGGGATCACCGACGATGTCGCCGTCGCCCAGGGGCAGGAGCACAGGTCCCTCGGGCTGTTCGATCAAGCCCCTGAGCGGCTGCAGGCCCTGATCGGCTACGGACAGGGCGGGGATCCCAAAACCGGCGAAACCGAAAGCCGCTATACCGCCCGCCAGGAAACCGTCGAAACCTTCCGCGACCGGCTGTGCGCCGCCGGCCTGACCACCCTGCTCACCCACCCGGCCGGCTCCAATTACCGCGGCCGCGACACCAAGCGCCTCAACCAGTGGTTCAACCAGCTGGGCTATGGATTCGACCGGGTCGAATCGATGCACCTGGAACTCAGGGAGCAAGGGGTCCGCGATAATGAGGCCAATGCCGTCAAAACTGCCGGAATCATTGCCACTGCGCTGGGTTACCTTGCGTAAGATACGTCTAAGTTACAAGAAAGTTATAATTTTATGGACGTCCCCTAATTTTTTAGTCGTTCATGGTGTAGGCTTCCTTGAGGCTGAGAACCTGCTTTTTCCAGATCCGGTTGAAGCGCTCCGGATTTACCGCCGGCTTCTTGATGATTTTCATACAAATCTCCATCTGCTCGGGCGTGCTGCTGGTCTTTGAGTAAAGCTGCAGGGCGAACTTGGAAAAATCCCGCACCATGAAATCGAAGATCTGGTCCATCAGGTCGTCTTCCACCGCATCGATTTTGGCTTTTTCGATAAGCAGCTGGCCGTAAGCCACCAGGGTGAAGAGTTCCCCCAGGTTGAGCAGAAAATCGATGTCCTTGATCTGATCCTTATCCGGGGTGGCGCTCATCAGCAGTTGCGCCAGCAGGGCAATCTGCTCCTTGAATATCCGGATATTGGGAAGATCCAGGCTATTGTAGGCGATGTTGTAGTCGTGAAACTGGATTTTGCCCAGCCCCCGGGTCGGCCCCTGGTTGAACAGAAACTCGTCGTGACCCGGTAGGTCCACCTTCCCGATTTCCGGAAACTCGCCGGGGTTGAAGAAGTAGTTGGCCATGAACTTGACGATCAGGGCCATGTTTACATGGACGGTGCCCTCCAGTTTCGGCAGGGCGCGGATGTCACTGGCCGCCATCTCGAAGTAGGTGTCCTTTTCAAAGCCTTTGGCGGCGATCACGTCCCACAGCAGGTTGATCACCTCCTCGCCCTGGGTGGTCACTTTCATCTTCACCATGGGGTTGTAGAGCAGATAGCGCCGGTCGTCGGCCGAAGCACTTCGCATATAGTCCGCCGCCCGCGCGGCAAACATGCGCATGGCGCACAGCCGGGTATAGGCATCCACGAACAGCTGGCGGATATGGGGAAAATCGATCACATAATTCTTGAAAAGAAATCGGCCGGCGGCATGGTTGATGGCCTCGTAAAAAGCGTGGGTGCAGATGCCGATGGAGGCCCAGCCCAGGTTATACTTGCCCACATTGATCGTGTTCAGGGAGGAATCCCAGGCCTCGCTGCCCGTTGTGAGGATGTCGTCGTCGGTCAGGGGGTAGCCGTGCAGGGCATACTCGGAAACATACATTTGGGAATTGACCACGTTCTGGACGCACTCGTAGTTTTCGTGCTTGGAATCCACCACGAAAAAGACGAAATCATCGGTTTCGGAATTTTTGGCAAAGGTGGAGACCAGGGCCGCCTCGTTGCCGTTGCCGATGTAATATTTACCGCCGTCGGCCCGATACTGGCCGTCACCCAGCGGTGTCAATGCCATATCGCTGGCGTACAGGTCCGCACCGTGCTCTTTTTCCGATAGGCCGAAGGCAAAGATGCCGCCCGCTTCCAACAGCCGGGCCGTCTTTTGCTTGACCGCTTCATTTTTGCCCATCCAGATGGGGCCCAGGCCCAGGATGGTGACCTGCCAGGCGTACCAGTGGGCCAGGCTGTAGAAGCTGAGGATCTCGTTGAAGTCCATATTCCGAAACGTGTCCCACCGGCATTCCTCCCCGCCGTATTGGGGCGGGGTCAGCAGGGTGTAGAAGATCCCTTCCTTTTTGAGGAACTGAAGGAAATCATCGTACCAGACCCGTTCGTGGTGCTCCTCCTTGAGCCGTTTCTTACCCTTGGTTTCAAAAAAATCGATGGTCTTTTGCATGATCACCCGGGATCGTTGATCCAGGTGTTCGAACTGCGCCGTTTTCGGATTAAACAGCATAGGTGCTCCTCCTTGCATCTTTTGTTTAGCGTACATGCAAATTCAGTGCAGATGGTTATCCGGAAAATGAATACCGGTCATGCGGGCCATGGTAGCATGATCCATCTGTCTTTTCAAAAGATATGAAAATTTTTGGCAGAATAGGTAAACAGCCCTGTTTTCGGGTAGAGCCCTTGTGGTCCGGCATTCACCGTCGTCAGCCCCCGGCTCACTCCAAAGTAGCCTGCCGGCATCCCGGCCTGCAAGCTTTCCAGCTGTTTGATATAATTATTATTTAATTAATAAATTTAGACTGTTAAAGGAAAAAACTTTCCTTCAGCATTTACTGAAACCGACTTATCTGCTATGCTTTCTATTTTGGAATGTCCGATGATCTAACAATGTAACGATTCAAGTATTGGACGTATCAACTTACCATGGGCTTTAATTACGGCTTCAGCCACGGCATTTCGGAATTCTTTGTCTATGGTGAAGACGGTTTCGATGAAATTCGTCCCGGGGTAGAGGCCTATCTCAACGATCCCCGCTGGCATTATGGCAAGATGCCGATGTTGGGCAGCTGGATGGGCCGCAAGCTTGGCGTCTTATCATGGGAAGAAATCCAATCTCTGGTCGATGCTACCGTCAAAAGGGTCAAACCTCCCCGGGTGGCATTGCACTATGAGTCGGAAATCATGCTGGAGGCGTTAATGCTCACCCACGCCCAATTCAGCTAGCACAAGATCCCCTGCCGAATTTTCACCGACCTCGATAAGGCCATGGACTGGCTGTCGGAAACGCCCGAGGCCATCACCGGCCTGTACCGGTTTGAGGGCGATGTGCTCTGGATTACGCTGCGGGAGTGCAAAACCCTGGAAGAGGCGCTGCGGCCATTTGAAAGGGCGATGACAAATCCCAACTTCAAACCGGGCCTGACGGTTGTCTGGGATCTGACCCTGCAGCGCACCGTGCTGACCCAGGACGAAAACTCCCGGGGCCTGTCTGCGACTGCCGTGCTGGCCTTGAAATCCGGAAAATTCAAGCGGCAAACCTCCTTAGATCGCTTCAATTACTAAATTTCCATCCAGTGACTAATCGCTTTAGGCAACCGGGGTTTTTGCCGTATAATGGAGAAGTTTAAGATTGAGGCATGGGCCTCCGCCGCCTTTCGCTTACATACCCAATGCTCGGTGAAGGGAGGGGATGTTGACTCGAATCGGAAAGCCGCGAAGCTCTCCGATTCGGTCAACAAAACCGGCACTGTTTTCACCCAAACGATGTATCCAAAAAAATGATATGGCGGCTGATTCCATTTACGGGCCGAATGAGGCCAACCGACTTTATAATGCCAATTTTGGTGTCAAAAAAATGAGTTAAGGCCCAAATGCTAGCAGTTCAGATCTGATCGGTTCGAGAGCCAATCCTGAACAGCGGGATCTTTCAGGGTTTGGTCGAGCTCGAGTGAAAGACGCCTCTGCATGGGCAAAAGTCTGTTGGTGAAATCCCGAAGTTCCTGTTCGGTCAACTTATCGGCGTCCTCGACCCGGATTATGCCTTCTCCCAAATCGATAAGGTTATTGCCGAGACTGACGGCATCTCCGATGATGGAAATTTTGCCAAGGGATTTCGAAGCCTTTCGAAGGGCACGGCTCAGGCGATCGTTTCCGGTAAATTTGGCGTCCGACATGAGCTCTTTTGTCAGCGCGACCAGATCCCGGATCGCCTTATTGCGGGATTCGATATCGTCGGCGGCAGCGATGCGGTAGGCAAGATCGATCTTGTCGATTTTTCCTTTGATCTCACCGACGGCGCTTTGCGCAGCCTCCATCAACTCGACGCCCTGCTGCATCGTTTTGAAATCCGTCACTTTCATATCCTTCTTCAAGATATCATAAGTACCCGAGAAGCCCTGGGTCAGTGTGTCGATTAAGTTTTTGATAAACTCATCCCTGGCTTCGGTGGCCATCGCGTTTACGGCTGCAAACTCTTTCTGCCGGTCGGGCGACTTGCTGTTAATGCGATTAATGGAATCCTCCACCACCTTTAACTGCTCAGCCTTTTTCTTGGCTTGCTCGAGCTTGCGGCTCAGGGCGAGGGATTGGGCCGCATCGCAACCGGAGTCCGCGGGATCCCTTACCGTCAGGGCCTGAAGCGTTCTCTCGCCCTTCGTGGCCCGGGCCACCCAGCCGGGGGGTCGGGGCACAGGCACAACGGTCTTTTTCCTCAGTATGCGTCGCAATGTCGGGTTGTCGTATCGTTGAGGTTCTACCAGACGGGTTCCTTTCAACTCCACCACCGACGCATCCCGGGCCACGGGCAGGGGGGCCTTTCCCGATTCAGGCACTGGCGGCCCAATCGGTGGAACCAGAGAAACTCCCCCCATAGCCGTTATCGATACCCTGACATGATTGGGGGACCAGATAAGATTCACCACGCCCGGAACGCGGTCAGGCCCCTGCCACCGCAAACGGCCCTCGCGCGGAAGACTGAAATCCGGCCGTTTCGATTTTATCCACCGGCTTGCCGCGGCCAGCTTGGCCGCTTCACGCAATTCGTGCAGAACGTGAAATTCCCTCGAAAAATCATCATAAAGGGACGTCAACAGCCGCTCGTAGCCACCAACGGCGGGCGCGGTTTTGCCGCCCCCGGCGTCACGGATATTGAACCTCATTTTCAAGTCCCTGATTTCAAGGGTATTGCCTTCCAGGGACTGAAGCATGTCAATCGAATCAACCGAGATCCACATCCGGTATTGATGCGCCGACCCGCTGCCGGAAGCACCGCCACTGGCGCCATTCTGGCGGAAATAGGCATACTCTGTCAGATAACCCGGCACCTTGTTCTGCAGCCCGGGCATATTGGTTGTAAACTTGCCCAGATAGTCGGCTTCAAACATCACGCGGGCAAGCTGCGAGTTTTGATCCACACCATAATAGGTGGGCACCACCATGGGGGTCATTCCCAGAGTTGAGCGGACCATCGAGAGCGGCATGACAATCTGGTCCTGCTTTTTCAGGAGCCTCAGCTGAGCTTGCCGTAAAGAGGGCGTTATCTGATGATTGAGGTTCAGATAGGCCCTGTCCCAGGCATCTTCAGGCGAGTAGCCCTGGCCGATGGCGCTGTCATATATCGGGGTGAGTCGCGTCGATTTTAAAATTCTATCCGTTCCCGCCAGCATGCATCGAAATAATTGCTCTTTAAATTGATATCGTGACATCACTCCCCGGCTGACCTGATTCTGCATTTGTCTTACGTTGTTATATTGACCGGCGGAAATTACGACATCCCACAGCACCATTTCCCCTACCGGTGTATCGATGAGGTATTGCAGGCGGTTGTACTCATGCAGCAGCCAGCTGACGCTTCTCATTTCAGCTGCTTTAAAGATCTGAACCAGCATATCGAAGCGACTCAGATCGTTCCATTCATCACCGGAACCGGTTCCCAGTTTTACAGGGACAACTTTTTCGCCGGCACCGGGTCTGGCAATCCTGATTTTCGTGCTGGCACCGGCGCCGGTCCTCCGGACGAAGCGTTCAACCTCAATCGGGTGATAGGGCTTTTGATTTCCGATAAAGAGGATTTCGTCACCGACCATCAGCCCGGCCTTTTGAGCGGGGGAGCCGGGCGCGATCCGGATGATGGGTAATCGGCACCCGTAGCTTTGGGGTTTGATCAACTTAACCTGAACGCCCAAATAACCGGGGCCCTTGCCGTTTTCCGTCGGCTTTACGCCGAAAAGAGGCAGCATGATGCGTCCCTGGGGGGAGACCTTGCCATCGGCCCCGATTAATCCCATCCAGTTTTCCACGACTTTGCGCATCTCCTCGGTGGAGTCCATGCGGCGCAGAAAGGCATCCGTGCGGGCTTCGGAGTCCCGGGTCCACTCAAGGGAAAAACCGGGATTGGTAGACTCAAGCAGCGTTGCCAGATGTTGAAGGTAGGGAATGCGGGGGCCCTCGAAGCTGCTGTCATAATGCCCAATAAGGGTGACCTGGCCGGCTTGATCATCGAACACCACCTTGTCGAGTACATTAAAGGCAATGCGTCGTTCAAGCGCATACAGGCCGCCTCCGGATTCAAGTTTCGTGGCAGTCTGGGGGGCCCCCTCCGGCCCGGTACCCTGCCGAGGCGAACGGCTCAACACAGCCCCTTTGATGGCAACGGGGCCGGATTTTGCTGCGGAATTCACCGGCGTCCGGGAAGCCTGAGCGTCCGACGGGGAGTAGGCGCCGATTGGCCGCCTGGCCAGAAGACTGCTAACGTTTTGGCCCTTAAAATCGCCGATCAGTTGGCTTTTGATTTCGGTCATCATAAGGTTGAGGTTGGCTTTCATCAAGGCAGGGTAACTGAGGTATCCGGTGCCGAGGTCGGCCTGACGCTGGTAGCGTGCCACAATCGCCATGGTTTCCGGGTTCACCACGGACAGGGAAATCGTCATCCTGAAGGGACCCGGTTTGGATTCCTGACTCTCAATTAATACCAGGAAATCATGACGGGCAGTTGAATCCAGGCTGGTATGTGAGAAGAGGCCGGATTGGATGATATCCTCGGTTATTATTTCGCTGACGGCCGTTTTCCAGCTGATCATGTTGGCTTCCGGATTGAGCCAATCCTTCCACAGCTGGACCACTTCAGGGGCGAAAGTGTGCCGGACTTCCAGCAGAGCATTGGCCGGAATTGTGAAAGTTCCCGGAGTCGGTTCATATTTGATGCTGTTTTTATAAAAATTGGTGGAAACCGTCGGAATGGCGCAGCCCAACAACAGGGACAGAAGGATACATAAAACCGCTGTCTTCTTCATTTTGACACTCCCCTAAACGAGCATTGGTTCGAATGATTGGTGAATGAAACCGTTAAATCCGTATATACGCACACCTGGTCCGGTGTAATTGAACGTCTGCAAGAGCGGTGGTTTATCAGAGCAGCATCCTGTTGATCCGGGAGAAAGGCGGATCACCTAATCCTATTGTGTTCAATATCGTCACATTTCCCAAAAACTTAAAATGATTATTGTGAATCTTAGGGACGTCCATAAAATTATAACTTTTTGCTATTTTTATGGGTGGGGATGATTCTTATTGACTTGCAAAAAATATTACCGTACTCTTTTTTTTGCGATTCCTGGGCTCATTCAGTTCATCATCATATCGCATTCATCGCATCAATCCTTTCATGATTTTCAGCACACTGCCGGAGGAACTCCATGAAAAACGATCACGATCATAGCGGGACAAAACCCGGACGCGGTCGCGGGGTGACGCGCCGCCAATTTCTAAAAACGATGGGAAGTGGTGCGGCGATAGCGGCCGCCTCGGATGCGCTGACCGATCTTGGCACCGCCGGGGCCGCGACGATAGAGCCCGCAACCATCGTCAGGGTAAATCTTTTGGTCAACGGGCGCCAGCGCAGCCTGGCCGTGGAGCCACGCTGGTCGCTTCTACACGTTTTACGCGAAAAATTCGGACTGACCGGCACCAAGATCGGCTGTGAGCGAGGGGAGTGCGGCGCCTGCACCGTGCTGATCGACGACGTGCCGCGCTATGCCTGCCTGACCCTGGCGGTTGAGGCGCAGGGAAGCGAGATTGTAACCCTCGAAGGCCTCATGGAAGGCGAAAGGCTCGGTGCGGTTCAGCAGGCTTTTGTCGAGCACGATGCCTTTCAGTGCGGTTATTGCACGCCGGGGCAAATCATGTCGGCCGAGGGATTGTTGCGCAGCCATCCGGCGCCGAAGCCGGACGAAATTCGCCGGGCCATGAGCGGAAATCTCTGCCGCTGCGGAGCCTATGCCCATATTACCAGGGCGGTCGGGCGCGCGGCCGAAATGAGAGGCAAAAAGGGAGGTGCGTCATGACGGATCAGGAAAAGGCACATTACTACGTCGAGGATCTTCCGATCCCGGATACGCCCCGACCGGGTGAAAGCCCTGCCCCATGGAAGGCAACCCGGATTATCGGCAAGGCCGTTCCCCGGGTGGATGCTTACGAGCGGGTGAGCGGTTCGGCTGTCTATCCCTCGGATGTCTCGCTGCCCAACATGCTTTACGGAGCCATCCTGCGCTGTCCGCATCCCCATGCCCGGGTTGAGAACATCGATACCGGAAGGGCCGCAAAGCTGGCGGGAGTGCACGCCGTAATCAGTGCTCAGACCCCTGCCGCGGACCTTGCCTGGACCTATTCCAGCCGGGGAATCCGCCAAAAGTCAAAACTCTTCGAGTCCCACTGCCGCTTCGAGGGAGAGGCCGTTGCCGCCGCGGCCGCGGAAACACCTTATGCGGCCCGGGATGCGCTGGCGGCCATCGAGGTGGCCTATTCGGTCCTGCCGGCCGTATCGGACGAGCGAACGGCCCTGGATCAGGGGGCTCCGGCCATCCACGCGGAGGGCAACCGGGTCGCCCCGCCGAGTTTGTACCAACGGGGAGATGTTACCGGGGGGTTGGCAGAAGCTGATGTGGTGCTCGAAGAAAACTACCGGACCGAATGCGAAATTCACACCCCCATGGAGCTGCACGGATGCGTGGCCAACTGGGACGGTGACCGCCTGACCATCTGGGAGTCCACCCAGGGCGTCTTTCGGGTACAGCAAAACGTCGCCGAAACCCTAAACCTGCCGCTTTCCAAAGTCCGCATCATCGGCCATTACATGGGCGGGGGCTTTGGCAGCAAGCTTCAGGCCGGAAAGTACACCATCATCGCAGCCCTGCTGGCCAGGATCACCGGCCGGCCGGTGAAGATGATCCTCAGCCGGGAGGAAACCTATCTGGCAGTCGGCAATCGCCCCCCCAGCAACATGACGCTCAAGGCGGGCGTCAAAAAAGACGGTACCCTCACGGCACTGGATTTCGCATGCACCGGCACGGGCGGAGCATACCCCGCCGGCGGTACCTCGCTGGTCGACTGGCAGGTCCGGGACCTTTACGCCTGCCCTAACGTGCGTACAACCTGCACGGATGTCTATATCAACGCCGGCCCGTCACGACCCTTTCGCGCGCCCGGCCATCCCCAGGGCTCCTGGGCTTTAGAGCAGATGCTGGATGCACTGGCGGAGGCGATCGGCATGGATCCCGTGGACCTGCGTCTGAAAAACATCGCTCTCTACAGCCAGGCGCGAGACGGTCAGCCCGCATACACCAGCAGCGGATTCAAGGACTGTCTCCAGGAAGGCGCCCGGGCCTTTGGCTGGAAACAGGCTCGGCAGCAGATCGCCGCAACCGGCAACCGGGGAATGATCCGCAGGGGTGTCGGCATGGCCGGCGGTCTCTGGGTTGCCGGCGGCGGCCGGCCGCCTTCCACCATCATTCTGAAGCTTTTTTCAGACGGCAGCGTTAACCTCAACATGGGCGCCAGCGACCTTGGAACCGGCACCAAGACCGTCATGGCCCTGGTGGTGGCCGAGGAGCTCGGGGTCAAACCGGAGAACATTCAGATCGAACATGCCGATACGGGCTCCACCCAGTTTGCAACTCCCAGCGGGGGGAGCAAAACCGTGCCTACCGAAGCGCCCGCCGTGCGGGCGGCTGCGATCAGTTTAAAACAGCAGCTGCTGGAAATCGCCGCCCAGGATCTCGCCGTCGATCCGGCAAGCCTTTCCTTCAGGGCCGGTCGCATCATTTCGAAAACCGACCCGGCAAAGAAAATTGGCTTCACGGAGCTCTCCGGTCTCAAGAAGCGGGGGGTGGTGGTCGGCATCGGCTACCGGGGACCCAATCCTGAAAACAAGGTAACCAATCCCTTTGCCGCCCAGTTCTGCGAAGTGGAGGTAAACGTCGGTACCGGCGAGGTGCGGATCATTCGTTTCTTGGGTGCCCATGACAGCGGCCGGGTGATGAGCAGACTGACCTACGACAATCAGGTGTTCGGCGGCATCACCATGGGAATCGGCCTGGCCATGACCGAGGCCCGGGTTCTCGATAAAAACCACACCGGCAAGATGGTCAACCGCAACTGGCATGACTACAAGCTTCCCACCGCCCTGGATGTCCCCCCGGAAATGGTCTCCCTGCCCATCGAACCCGAGGATACGGAGGCCAACACCACCGGAGCCAAAGGCCTGGGCGAGCCGGTGACGATACCTACCGCAGCTGCGGTTGCCAATGCAGTTTACCACGCCACGGGCGTGCGAATCACCCAAACACCCATCAATCCGATTCAGCTCTGCCGGCTGCTCGCAGAGCGCAAAAAGGAGGCGTAGGCCATGGTACCCCCCTTTTCCTATCTCCGGGCAAGATCACTCGACGAGGCCCTCCGTTACCTTTCCCAGGAAGGCGCCAGGGCTCATGCCGGCGGAACCGATCTGCTCGGATGCCTTCGCGAACGTATTTTTGAGGTCACCACGGTTGTCAGCATCGCCGGACTCAAGGAACTCAGGGGCATCGCAGCAACACCGTCAGGTGGACTTCGCATCGGCTCCCTGACAACCATTGCGGAGATCGCCCGCCACCCGGTTATCCAATCAAAGTACCGGGCCCTGTCAATGGCTGCCAACGAGGTGGCAAGTCCCCAGCTGCGCAACCAGGGAACCATCGGCGGCAACCTCTGCCAGAAACCGCGCTGCTGGTATTATCGGGGGGAATTTCATTGTCTGCGAAAGGGCGGGGACCAATGCTACGCCGTTGAGGGCGAAAACGCCTACCACTGCATCCTCGGCGGAGAAAACTGCTTCATCGTTCATCCCTCGGATACGGCACCCGCCCTGGTCGCTTTGCAGGCAAGTGTCAGCATTGCCGGTCCCAACGGCCGCCGTACCGTGGCGGTGGAAGATTTCCACATGTCGCCGGCCGACGATTATACGCGTGAGACCGTTCTCGAACCTGCAGAGATCGTAACGGAAATCGTTCTGCCACCACCTGCGCCGGGGCTGCAAAGTTCCTATCGCAAAGTTCGGGCACGCCGCTCATGGGATTTCGCGCTGGCAGGCGTGGCCCTGGCGGTCGTGTTCAACGGGAACCGGGCAGACGATTGCCGGGTGGTGCTCAGTGGCGCAGCGCCTGTGCCCTGGCGTTCTGCCGAGGCGGAAAAAGTCGTCAGGGGAAGACAGCTGAACCGGGATCGCGCCGCACAGGCCGCTGAGGCGGCGTTGGAAAATGCGGACCCCATGGAGCAGAACGCCTACAAAATCCCTCTTTTTCGCAATCTTATCGAACAGCAGCTGATGGCCATTGGCTGACCCGACTCCGGCAAGCAGTCTCCCGAATGTTCGTCGGCAGCGGCGTCCTGCTCGCTGGAAAGGCTATTTTGCCGATCCGCGCCGCCGGCTGCCGGTTGAGCGCAAACAGAATAATATCAATTCCAAAAGCCCTGCTGGGCACGGTGCCGTTGGGTGCGTTTCTGACAACAACAACACACCCGTGGCCACAGGAGATGGTTCTACGATAAATCAATTCAGCCGTTGTTCACCTGATTGCGTTTGTCGGGCTAATTCTTAAATATTAAATGCAGCTCGCAATGAGTTGCCAGATATCCTGCCAGCTTAGATCCCCCTGCTTATTGAGATCACGGAGAAGCTGACATTTTTCGGCTGTCCCCTATTTCAAAAATTTAAGGCACCGGGAATCTTGAATATCAGCCGCTTTTCAGGTATGATGGCGCATCATACAGGGGCATTCCAGGGTGCGTTTAGATAACAGTTGCTGCCAGAATGACTATGCCGAACCCGAACCGGCAGGGGATGGGGTGCAATGCATCTAAACCAATCGGAAGTTTCCACCGGCCCGGGGCACACCTTCCTGAACCACACCATTGTTTACCCTGGAAACCCGACCGGCACAGGGCCGACACCCCTCTTGCCGACCAAAAAAAGAAAGGACTTTCAAAATGCAATCCGACGAAATCGAGGCGGTTCTGGCAGGCTGTGAGTTGTTCAAAGGCCTGGGCCAAAGCGAAATCAGAAACATTGCCAAACTCTGCCAGGAAACCTCATTCGACAAAGGGGAGCTGGTTTACCAGCAGGGTGATTTTGGTGAAAACATCTACATCATCGCCGATGGCCAGGTGGTACTGGAAAGAACCGTAGACATGGGGTCCCGTGAAGGCCGGGTGGTCATCGCCACCCTCGGCCGGGGTCGGGTATTCGGGTGCTGGTCCACCCTTCTGGACGAGCCGCACATCATGATGCTAAGAACCTTTTGCCAGATGCCCACCACCATTTTGGTGCTCAAGGGGGCGCAGTTGCGCAAAGGCATGGTCAGCGATACCCGCTTCGGGTTCAATGTGATGGAAAGACTATGCTTCCTGCTGCGCGAGCGCATTCAGTCCGCCTATGGAGCCATGGAAAAAATGTGAACTGCAGATGAGGACAACAGGATAAGCAACCACCTGATCATATAAGTTTGGGATATGGATTTGATGCAGACCCGGCAAAGCTTCCGGTCAAGGAGTCGTG
>Ga0209536_100008044_pt1 | contig 15893 bp, 13 predicted proteins | sample DeeMarSeWOR28_12_FD_187461 | JGI IMG/M metagenome (GOLD analysis project Ga0209536, IMG submission 187461) | Marine sediment microbial communities from White Oak River estuary, North Carolina - WOR-2-8_12 (SPAdes) (version 2) | ecosystem: Environmental > Aquatic > Marine > Intertidal zone >...
ACCATGTTTGAAATGACCTGTGCGGCCAATGCCACCGGCTGCCGCCCCATGCAACGTGGTATGTGTGGACCAGAGGCGACCCTCGAGACTGTTTCACAGGTGTTTGCATTAGAAGAGGACGGCGGCATAACCACACGTCCCGGCACGATCGACTTCGTGCAGGGCGATTCTATGGCCGGTGGTGTGTTCGTCACTGTTCGCATAGAAGATGAACGCATACGCGATGATCTGCAATATCTTAAAGTGGGTCAAGGTAAATACTTCACCTTTTTCCGGCCCTATCACCTTTGGTTTTTGGAGGCACCCATCTCAGTAGCCCGCGCCCATCTGTATCAGCAGAGGACGCTCGTGCCAAGAGATGAGCCTGTTGCGGATGTGATGACGCTCGCCAAACGCGACCTGAAACCTGGAGAGATTTTGGATGAATTTGGCGGGTACACATTTTATGGTCTGATCGAAGAGGCAGCAGTAACGCGCAAACTGGATGCGCTACCGGTTGGCTTAGCTCCCGGAGCTGAAGTGATTCATCCTGTGCAAGCTGGTCAAATCTTGACCTGGCGCGACGTAAAACTTGACGAAACCAGCCAGGTGGTACAGCTGCGTCGGCAACAAGATGCAATTTCATATACATGAGCTAGATATCAATATACGGTAAGGAGAATACTATGCGCATCGGTGTGTTCACAGTTCTATTTCAAGATTTACCATTCGAAGCAGCATTGGACAAGGCAGTCGCAGCCGGCGTAACGGCGGTTGAGATCGGCACAGGTGGGTATCCCGGCAGCCATCACTGCCCGGTAGATGAACTGCTGGAGAGTGCAGAGAAGCGCAAGACCTATCTGGAATCCATTCAGTCGCGAGGTTTGATCCTGAGCGCCTTGAGCTGTCACTATGAACCGCTGCATCCTGATCAGGCGCTTGCCAGGGAATCGGATGAGCTATTCCGCAAATCTGTTCGATTGGCGCAGATGTTGGATGTTCCAGTGGTGAACGTGCTCTCCGGATTGCCAGCAGGTTCCTCCACGGATACCCAGCCCAACTGGGTAACCTGCCCCTGGCCAGATCACTTCACCAGGATATTGGATTACCAGTGGAACCAGGTAGGTGTTCCCTACTGGAAAGGTGCTGGGGAATTCGCCTCAAAACACGGGGTGAAGATCGCCGTTGAGATGCATCCCGGGATGCTGGTCTATAATGTCGAAACCATGCTGCGACTGCGGGAGGCGGTGGGACCTGTCCTGGGATGCAATTTCGATCCCAGCCACCTGTTCTGGAACAGCGTCGATCCGGTGGCTGCCATCCGCAAATTAGATGGGGCCATCTTCCATGTTCACGGTAAGGACGTGTATGTCGATCCTTTCAATGTCATGGTGAACGGAGTCAATGATAGTAAACCTTACAGCCAGATACCCGTTCGCGCCTGGACTTTCCGCAGCATTGGTTACGGTCACGACGCAAAGACCTGGAAGGATATCATCAGTGCCCTGCGACTGGTCGGATACGACTATGTGATCTCGATCGAACACGAGGACGCCCTGATGTCTTCAGATGAAGGGCTGGCAAAAGGGATCGCCATGTTGAAAGAAGCTGGCATCCAAGATCCAGCCGGTACGCTCTTTTGGGCATAAGATCCTCCTTTTCTTGTCGTCATCCCCTCCCCAAATCGTAGTTCCTGGAGGGGATCTTTTTTTAAGTATCCTTCACGGTATATAATTATTGACACCCAGGTAACGTTGGAAGGGTTATTGAGGTGCAAAAAAGGCTGTGGCGATGAAAAAGTTGTTTGCAGGGATTGAAGCAGGCGGTACAAAATGGATCTGTGCTCTCGCTCAGAATCCACCAGATATCCTCGCCTCCACACGAATTCCGACCTCACATCCAGACGAGACAATCAAAAGGGCGATTGAATTCTTCCAGGATCGTGAAGCTGATTTCGGCGGGATGGCCGCGATCGGTATCGCCTCCTTTGGTCCGCTCGATCTGAATCCAGATTCCCCCACTTATGGCTACCTGACAACAACCCCGAAACCGGATTGGGCGAATACCGATATCATCGGTCCGTTCAAAGAAGCATTCAATATACCGGTCGACTTTGATACGGATGTCAACGGAGCGGCGTTAGGCGAAGCCTGGTGGGGTGCAGCCCAGGGAATATCAGACTTCATCTACCTGACCATTGGTACCGGAATCGGTGGGGGGGGCATGGTTAACAATGGCCTGATCCATGGATTGGTTCACCCGGAAATGGGCCATCTACGCATCCCGCATGACTGGGAAATAGATCCTTTCCCCGGTATTTGCCCTTATCATGGCGATTGCCTGGAAGGACTTTCAACTGGGCCTGCCATCGAAGCTCGCTGGGGAATGAAAGGAGAGCAGCTACCGGCCGACCATCCAGCCTGGGAACTTGAAGCCCGATATCTGGCCTTTGGCTTGGTCAACCTGATTTGTTCCTTATCACCAAGGCGGATCATCCTAGGTGGTGGCGTGATGGAGCAAGAGCAGCTGTTCCCTCTTATCCGCCAGAGCGTCCAGGAGCTGCTCAACAATTACATCCTGGCGGAAGACATTCAGCAGGATATAGATGATTACATTATTCCACCAGGTTTGGGGAACCAGTCAGGTATCTTGGGCGCGATCGCTCTTGCCCGTCAGGCAGCAGAAGTAAACAATTAATCCATTAAACTTTAGGTCGACACGACCAAAGACGAGCTGTTAAACCAAATCAAGGTCGACCATCGGTAGCTTGAGCAATACCTGTTTTACTTTGGTAGAGGCAAGAACGGCGATGTCTGGAAAAGAGCCTGGCTCTGCTCAGCCAAAGTGAAATGACTAAACCGGGAGTGATTAGTGAGTGGTCCGTCAATGGTATCCTGGTACATCTGGTCGATAATGAATGCTTTTATGCCATCCATGAGGTATACTCCCTTCACCATTCTCTGCAAGTAGAAATACAAATTATGACATCATGATTCAATGAACCAGGAGATATCAGAGTGACTGACAGCATAAACGATCAAGTCTATGATTTCGTCATCATCGGCTCTGGCTTTGGGGGCAGCGTTTCTGCCATGCGCCTGACGGAGAAAGGCTACAAGGTCCTGGTGCTGGAGCGCGGCAAGCGCTTTCGGGACCAAGATTTCCCAAAAACCAACTGGAATATTTGGAAGTACTTGTGGTTGCCTGCACTGCGATGTTTCGGCATCATGCAGTTTTCTCTGCTGAAGGATGTCCTGGTTCTGCACGGTGATGGAGTTGGCGGCGGCAGCTTGATGTATGGAAACGTCCTTATGGAGCCTGAGGAAAAGTATTTCGATCAACCAGGCTGGAAAAATGTAACCGATTGGAAATCTGTCCTCAAGCCACATTACGATCAGGCCCGGTTTATGCTGGGAGTGAATCAGAGCCAGAATCTATGGGCAGCTGACGAAATCCTGAAGCGAATGGCGGTTCGGGAAGGCGTCGGTGATACTTTCCGCACAACTGAAGTTGGTGTTTTTTTTGGAGAGAAGGGCAAAGAGGGTCAAGCAGTCAAAGATCCGTACTTCGGTGGTGAAGGGCCAAATAGACAAGGCTGCATTTACTGCGGGGGATGTATGGTTGGTTGCAGACACAATGCCAAGAACAGCCTGGTTAAAAATTATCTTTATTTTGCAGAGAAATGGGGAGCGCAGGTATGGCCTGAATGCGAAGTCCACGATATTAAACCTTTAGATGGATCTCAACAGGATAGTGCTCGATACGAGGTCGTATACAAGAGAACAACAGCCTGGCTCACCAAACCAGAACACAGTGTGAAAGCGCGTAATGTCATCGTCTCGGCAGGAACTTTAGGGACTAATAGGCTGTTATTCAGATGTAGGGATATCACCCGATCCTTGCCAAAGATCTCTCTACAGCTTGGCAATATGGTTCGAACCAATAGCGAAACACTGTTCGGGGTGATCAATCGAGAATTAACTACTAATTATTCAGAAGGACTGGCAATCACCTCGGTATTCCAACCCGATGAGGTCACTGCTGCTGAGCCGGTGCGCTATCCAGATGGTTCATCTTTTATACGATTGCTTGCAGGACCTCTTATTCAACCTGGAGGAAGCGTTCCGACGAGAATTTTTCGAACATTGGCCAAAATTGTTTTCCATCCCATTGATTTCCTTAGAAATTACTTTATTCCAGGTTGGGCATACCGGTCAACCATATTTCTTGTGATGCAAACAGAAGATAACCAGATTCACTTGCAGCTTGGGCGCAGCTTTCTAACCCTTTTCCGACGGAACTTAATATCAGTATCAGATCAGGAAAAAACAATCCCACACACCATTGAAATTGGGCACAAGATAGTTAACGATTTTGCTCGAGAGACAAATGGTATCCCAGTAAGTTCGCTTTACGAATCATTACTGAATGTGCCAGTCACAGCGCATCTCCTTGGAGGTTGTTCAATTGGTATGGATGATTCTGAAGGTGTTATCGACCTGGATTGCCAGGTCTTCAATTACCCGGGATTGTATGTGGTAGATGGCTCGATCGTCCCAGCAAACCCGGGCATTAACCCGAGCCTGACGATCACTGCCCTGGCTGAATACGCCATGAGCCGCATGCCCCCCAAACCGGAAGCGGAGATACGCCAACCGCTAGGAGTCCCCACTGCGCTTCATGATCAAGACCCCCTCCTCATCGCTACGCACTCGATCCAAGAAACCTAGCATTCGCATAATCCTGCGGAAGTAGCGCGGCATCCCCTCCACTTCAACGGGGTGAAAATTAAATTTTTCATACATCGGACCCATCTTCGCCCGGCACATCAAGTATAGATCCCCTGAATGGGCCCCTAGGAGACGTTCAACGATTGCCCGTGCCACACCTTGTCCGCGCCAATCGGGATGCACGACGATCGAAGCCAGTTCATCCGAGCCATCGCTGTGTGATTTAATTTGGCCGCAGCCGATCACCTGCCCCCCAGGTGTCTCAGCCACAACGAAGCGGTGCCATTTCAATCCGGTGGGATTAATTTGGCCAATACGCACCAATTGACGAATGGTTTTAATATCGTCTTCTGTGGCTGGTCGCAGGTTAAACATGATCTTTGCGCAAACCAAAAATGGGAATCTCTAAGAAGGAAACCAAATTAGATCACAGAACTTAAAGTTTACTTGGAGAGCAGTTCTTCGAGGATCGATCGGGTCAGCTGCGGATCGGCTTTACCACGGGATTTTTTCATCACCTGGCCTACGAACCAACCAATGATAGTTGTTTTGCCGCCCTGGTAAGTTGAAACTTGCTCAGGATTTGCTTCGATCACCTCAGAGATGATCCCCCGCAGGGCAGCGTCATCGCTGACCACCCCCAATCCCTCTGCCGTAACGATCTCATCTGGTGACTGGTTCGTATCCTCTACCTTCTCAACTAGAGATTTGCCGGTGGAGGTGTTGATCCTGCCAGAGTCGACCAGCTTGATGATCTCCCCCAGGTACTCCGGCGTTATGCGCAGCTTTTCAGCAGGGACATTTCGATCATTTATCAGGCGCAGGACATCGTTCATCACCCAATTAGAGACGCGTTTCGGATCACCACCGTAGGCCTGGACAGCCTGCTCGAAGTAATCAGAGAGCGTGCGCTCTCCGGTCAAAATATCTGCATCATACTCCGGCAATTCGTACTCCCGCATAAAGCGCGCCCGGCGTTCTAGAGGTAATTCAGGTAATTGAGCAAGGATAGCCTCCCGCCAGGTATCATCAATGCGCACCGGCAACAAATCCGGCTCGCGGAAGTAGCGGTAATCGGCCTCAGTTTCTTTAGAACGCATCTTGCGCAAGACACCCGCATTGTCATCCCAATCCAGGGTCCAGGCCTCAATTTTCCCTCCGCTTTCAACCTGCTGGATTTGGCGATCGATCTCCGCCTGGACTGCATCGCGCAAGGCTACTATGGAGTTGACATTTTTTATCTCGGTCTTAGGATTTAAGTGATCAGCTCCCTTAGGACGGATTGAAACATTCGCATCTGCCCGTAAGTGACCTTTTTCCATATCTGCTTCAGAAATATCCAACCAGCGCAGGAGCTGCCGCAGGCGGAGAAGATATTGGGCAGCTTCATCTGCCGACCGTAGATCAGGTCCGGTGACCATCTCCACTAAAGGCACACCACAACGATTGAAGTCGATCAGGCGCTGTCCATTCTCATTCTTAGTCTTGCCTGCATCCTCTTCGATGTGCAGCTTATGAATATCAATCCGGCGCGTATATCCATCCGGCATAGGCAGGTCCAGGTAACCGCCAAGCGCGAGGGGCATATCATATTGGGAGATCTGATAACCCTTCGGGAGATCTGGATAAAAGTAATTCTTGCGATCAAAATAGGATACGGGTTCGATAGAGGCTTTCATCGCCGCTGCCAGCAGTGCGGCCTTCTCTACAACTGTATCGTTTAATACGGGCAACACACCTGGTAATCCGCTACACACCGGGCATATGTTGGTGTTGGGTGGATCATTCCATGAATCAGCTTTACACGAGCAAAATATTTTTGTCCTGGTGTTGAGCTGGATGTGAGTTTCGAGGCCGATTATCGCTTCATATTCAGGCATGGGTAGCAAGTTGTCAATTCACTGGTGTAAAAAGAAGATCAAATATTATTGTCACTTACCTTGCGCGACAACTGTTGGCCGTCGCTGGCGCCAATCTTCTCCATCGGAAGCTCGCTCGTAAGCACGACCGATTTGCAGCAAAGTCAGCTCAGAAAAATCAGGACCGAGCAGCTGGGCACCGATGGGCAGCCCTTGTGTATCAAAACCAACTGGAATGGATAGCCCCGGCACCCCGGCGTGATTTGCCGGCACTGTCAGCTGATCTGCATACTGCATGAGGACGGAATCCCCATACACTTCTCCCATCGGAAAGGCGGTCGTCGGCGTCGTGGGAGTGAGCAAAGCATTCAAGCGGTAAGGACCCTGCGGATCAAAGACTTGCTCAAAATCACGCCTAATAAGCGTGCGTACACGCAGAGCGCGGTTGTAATATTGCTCGCTGTACTGCGCAGCGCTGACGTACATTCCCATCAAAATGCGCAGTTTTGGTTGGGGGCCGAAACCCTCAGCACGGGTCTTGCGATACAACTCAGGAAGGTAATCGACTCTTTCAGGGGTGCGATAGCCATACTTGACCCCATCGTAGCGGTGCAAATTCGAAGCCGCTTCGACGCGCGAGATCACGAAATAAGCCGGAACCCCGTATTTAGTATGCGGCATGGGTATGTCTTCGACGATATCTGCTCCCATCTGTGCCAGGAATCCAGCTGTACTCAAGATAGCCGATTCGATTTCGGCGGAAATTGGTTGTTCATCCAATTCGCCAGTTGTTTCGTCGAAATAGGTAATGCGGAAATAATCGGGTGAGAGCCCAATCCGCATACCATCGATGCTTTCGCGCAGACCATTGACATAATCAGGCACCGGTAAACTCGCCGCGGTACCATCACTCTTATCGGCACCAGCGATGGTTTTCAACATCAAGGCAGCATCGGTGACATTTCTGGCAACCGGCCCAGGACAATCCAGGGATGAACCGAAGGCGATCAAGCCATAGCGGGACACTCGTCCATAAGTTGGTTTGAGTCCTACCACCCCACAAAAAGCAGCAGGCTGACGGACAGAGCCGGCCGTATCAGTTCCTAAGGAAAGCGCACCCTGACCAGCTGCCACAGCAGCCGTGCTCCCGCCAGAAGAACCTCCCGGTACCTTCTCCGGATCCCAGGGATTGCGAGGTGTAGGCTTGAAGGCCGATGATTCATTAGAAGAACCATAGGTGAATTCATCCAGGTTGACTTTACCGAGCAATACACCACCCGCGGCTTCCATTCGAGCGACAGACGTGGCTGTGTAAGGAGCGATGAAATTCGCCAAGATGCGTGAACCTGCAGTGGATGGCGTTCCCTGCACGCAGAAGATATCTTTGACGGTAAATGGCACTCCAGCCAATGGGCCTAGGTCTTCACCAGCAGCTAATTTTTGATCGATCTGCTCTGCCTGGGCACGCGCACGATCAGCCGTTAGATGGATGAAGGCATGCACCTTTTCATTATCGCCGCTCTCTTTGTCCCCAGGATCCAACGTTCCGGGGCGTCCATCCACTGCTGAGACACGCTCCAGAGCAGATTCAAGGACTTCCAGGGCTGATATCTCACCCAAATGGATCAAACGAGATATATCAATTGCAGGCAGGTCACAAAGGTCCATATACTAATCTATTTCTGTATGTGGGATATCAGGGACGATCACGTATCCATCTTCTGCTTGCGGAGCCTGATCGATTATATCCTCTGGGTTGGGACATGCAATCCACTCATCTGTGCGCGCCGCAGGAGTTATCTGCGGCGTATAAGGCACCCCATGTGAGGTGATTGGAATGCTGTCATCCAAGGGTATGGCTTCCAATTCATCGATCGCTTTCAGCTGATTGTTGAGCTCCCGTCGTAAATATTCCGCCTCCTGCGGGGAAAAATCGAGTGCAGCAAGTTGAACCAGATGCTGGAAGAGTTCTTTAGATATCGGTTGGTTGTGGGCTTCTTTGTTCATGAGGGCTCCAAATCTCCAGCCAGTATATCCCACTTTCTGAAAGTGTCAAGCAGGCATGTTAGCCACTCGGCTCAGGCATGCTATAATGGCGCAAACTCACAATTTTCTGGTGGAGGAAGATATAAATGAGCGGTGTCGGACTGTTTCCATTCACAGAAGAACACGAGATGATCCGCCAGGCTGCCCGTGATTTTGCCCAAAATGAGATTACCCCCATTGCGGCTGAATTCGATGAGAGCGGTGAATTCCCTTATGAAACGATCATGAAGATGGGCGAGATGGGCTTCATGGGTATCGAAGTCTCCGAAGATTATGGCGGCACAGGTATGGACACCTTGGCATACGTTCTTGCCTTGGAGGAGATCTGCAAAGCAGATGCATCGCACGGAGTGATCATGTCGGTGAACAACTCACTTTTCTGCTACGGGATCGAAAAATTCGGCAGCGAATATGTAAAGCAGAAATATCTGCGCGCGGTGGCCTCAGGTAAATCAGTTGGCGCATACTCCCTGACCGAACCGATGTCCGGCTCTGACGCGGGCACGATGCGCTGTACGGCTGTAAGAGAGGGGGACCAATATGTCATCAATGGTCGCAAGTCGTGGGTCACAAGTGGTCCGGTGGCAAGCTACATCGTCTTATTCGTCATGACCGCCCCAGAAAAGAAGCATAAAGGCATCACCGCCTTCGTCATTGATACCGATCAACCTGGTTTCTCTGTCGGGAAGAAAGAGCCCAAGTTAGGCATTCGCGCTTCGGCGACCAGTGAAATTTTATTTGAAGATTATCGTGCTCCGGTCGAGAATCGTCTGGGTGAAGAAGGTGAAGGCTTCAAGATCGCCATGGCTGTATTGGATGCCGGACGAATCGGCATTGCTACGCAGGCTCTTGGAATATCCGAAGCGGCTTATGAGGCCAGCCTTGCCTATGCCAGAGAACGGGAGGCATTCGGTCAGAAGATAGGGGAATTCCAGGGTATTGCGTTTAAACTAGCTGATATGAAAACTCGCATAGAGGCCTCCCGCTTGCTTGTTTACAGCGCGGCTCTGGCAAAAGAAAGGTCAAAAGAATCTGGAGAACGCTTTACCTTAGAGGCCTCGATCGCCAAGTTATTCTCATCTGAGACATCCATGTTCGTGACTCATGCGGCTGTACAGATTCATGGAGGGATGGGATACTCCAAGGAAATCCCGGTCGAGCGCTATTTTCGCGATGCAAAGATCACTGAGATCTATGAAGGCACCAGCGAGATTCAGCGCCTGGTGATCTCCCGGCTCGAATCTGGGATCAGGTAGGCAAGCGACGGGGAGAGCCGCAAGGTGGATGATAACGACTTAAGCAAGAGCTCTGACCCCAATGGATCCCAATCCAAAACGAACGATCACACAAATGCAAACGCGGCTGGGAAAGAAGGCGGGGAAAAGAAACCGTTAAGAATTGATGCCAGCCTGGCGCACGCTCCAGATGAATCACATTCAGTGATCCTTGGGGATACCGAGGAATCTGACGAAGGTATATCCCAGGTCAACATCTCATTCGATCTGCGGGACGAAACGCGGGTGCGGGTTAGCGTTGAGTCGCTCGATCCACTGGATTCATCTGCAGCACCAGCGGATACAAGAATCGTGATCGAAAGCCAGGGGGACTCAATCAAACCCATCACCGTATACCAATCACGAGATTCGTCCCAGCCGCCATCTGCCCTTCCCTGGCAAGCCTTGCAGCGTTGGCCTTATACGCTTGAAGTCACCCTGTTCGGATTGGCGCTGTTGGTTTACTTATCGACACACCTGGTAGGGCTAACCCGCTTCCCGATCTATTTCTTCACCGATGAAGCCATCCAAACTTTGGCAGCAGAGAATTTGATCCGCGACAATTTCCTCGATGAATTTGGAACTTTCCTGCCAACCTATTTCAAGAACGGTCCTTACTATAACCTCAGTGTCAGCGTATATCTCCAGGTCCTGCCTTACTTATTATTCGGTAAAACTGTTTTCGTCACCAGGGCCACCTCAGTTCTGATTAGTATGCTGGCGGCAGTTTCAGTCGGCTTGATACTGCGGGATATATTCAAGCTTTCATACTGGTGGGCTGGGGTTTCATTGCTCTCAATCGCCCCTGCCTGGTTCCTGCATTCCCGGACAGCCTTCGAGACAGTGCTGTTCGTCTCGTTTTATGCTGCTTGCCTGTACACATACCTGCTCTATCGCTACCGCTCGCCCCATTATTTGTACTATTCCCTTCTATTGGGAGCATTGGCATTTTACTCCTATAACCCCGGGCAGATAGTGATCGCCTTGACAGCGATTTTGCTGCTCATATCGGATGCACGCTACCACTGGGATAACCGTCAATATATGCTGAGAGGACTTGGGCTGGCAGTGATTCTGGCGTTGCCTTATCTGCGTTTCCGGTTGACCCACCCAGAAGCCCCGTTCGAACACCTGCGTATTCTCGATTCTTATTGGGTCCAGCCCCTTCCCTTTGGAGAGAAGCTGTCTCGATTCACCTCAGAATACCTATACGGTCTCAGTCCAGGCTACTGGTTCCTTCCCAATGAGCGTGATCTCCCCAGACATTTAATGAAAGGATATGGACATCTCTTCCGGGCAATGCTCCCATTCGCAGCAATCGGTCTTGTCCTGGCGCTGCTAAAGATACGCTCGTCTGCCTACCGCACACTGATAATCTCCTTGCTGGTCGCTCCGGCTGGAGCTGCTCTGGTGCAAATCGGTATAACCCGCGCCTTGGTTTTCATTATCCCCGCGACAATCTTGATCGCATTGGGGATCAGCCAGATCCTGGTTTGGTTAGAAAAGGTACGCCTCCCCCACAAAGTTATGGCGATCGGTTTATTCGCCGTCCTGACCACACTTAACATCATCGTGCTGCGAGATGCTCTCACCAATGGCCCAACCTGGTATCAGAATTACGGTTTAGGTGGTTTACAGTACGGGGCTCGGGAGCTATTCCCTAAAATCCAGGAGCATTTGGAAAAAGATCCTGAAACGGAAATCCTTCTTTCACCGACCTGGGCGAATGGCACCAACATTGTGGCGCGCTTCTTCCTAGGCGAGCCGCTGCCGATCCAGATTGGTAGTATCGATGGGCACCTGTTCCAGCAGTTACCCCTTGATGAGAATATGCTCTTCGTGATGACCCCAGACGAATTCCAGAAAACCCAAGAAAGCGGCAAGTTCACAGACATTCAGGTCACGGATACATTAGCCTATCCGAATGGAATGCCCGGTTTTTACTTTGTGAAATTAAACTATGTAGAGGATATAGGAGCCATCCTTGCGGAAGAGCGTGAAGAACGCCGTGAACTCCGTTCTGCGGTAATTGAATTGGACGGGGAACCCGTCGAAGTCAAACATTCCCTGTTGGATATTGGTGAAGCGAATCATATGTTTGATAATGATAAGTACACTCTCGCTCGTACCCTTGAAGCCAACCCCGCCATCGTCGAGCTCAGTTTTGCAGAGGGTAAGCCGATAAGTGGTGTCTCGGTTATAATCGGCAGCACAGAAGTGGAGATCAAAGCATCCCTCTATCCGGTTGAAAGCTCTCAGCCGATTGAATACCTAGAAGAATTTCAAGGCACGGTTTCCGAACCCGAAGTTTTATTCGACTTTGGAGAGGCCACAATTGTCCAGTCACTGCGCATAGAGGTGCGCGATCTCCGCCAAGGTGAGCCTGCCAATGTTCACATCTGGGAGATCACCTTGACCGACTGATCCATGAGATATATCGATGAAAGCGATCTTATTCCATAATCACGGTGAGTCTGGAGTTCTGCAATACACCGATCACCCTGTAGGAGAACCTGGCCCAGACGAGGTATTAGTGCGGCTTCACGCCGCTGCGTTAAACAGGTTGGATCTATGGGTGCGAGAAGGTTGGCCAGGGATTAAAATTGAATATCCCCACATTCCTGGAGCGGATGGCGCTGGCGAAGTAGCTGCTCTGGGGCACAACGTTTCGGATTGGGCTGTGGGTGATCGGGTGGTGATCAATTCCAATCTCAGCTGCGGAAAATGTGAATACTGCCTGGCCGGGATGGACAACCGCTGCCTGAAGTGGGGTCTGTTAGGAGAAACTCATCCGGGCACTTATGCCGAGTATGTGGTTGTTCCAGACCGCAATCTGCTGCGAATCCCAGATGGATTCGATGATCACGCCGCGGCAGCTGCCGCCCTGGTGTTTCACACTGCCTGGCATTCTCTGATCACACGCGGTTGTCTAAAACCCGGCGAAACTGTGCTGATCGTGGGTGCATCTGGCGGGGTCAACACAGCCAGCATCCAGATCGCAAAACTGGCAGGTGCCCAGGTCTACATTATTGGATCTGATCCAGACAAGCTCACTCTGGCTGAATCTCTTGGGGCAGATCACCTGATCGATCGATCCCAGGTTGAAAACTGGGCTGAAGAGGTTTATCACCTGACAGATAAGCGCGGTGTAGATGTCGTCGTAGATAATGTCGGCACCACTTTCCCTGACAGCTTCCGTGCAGCTGGTCGAGGTGGGCGCATTCTGACCGTTGGGAATACGGGTAAACCATTTGTGGAGATCGATAACCGCTTCATCTTCGCCAAGCACCTATCCGTGATCGGCTCCACAATGGGAACACATAATGACTTCAAGAAAGTCATGGGATTGGTTTTTGCATCGCGCTTGAAGCCTGTGTTAGATATGACTTTCCCACTCGCAGAGGCCCGTCTAGCCCAGGAAAGATTGATGCGCGGCGATCAAATGGGAAAGATAACCCTGGCGATCGATTAATTCCATGGTTGAAGAGGTTCTGGATTTGGGTAATCAAACAGGGGATCAGAAACGACCATTTCTCGTAACGCTGCTTGCAGTTTTGGTGTTAACCATTACAATTGTCAATCTATTAAGGTTGGTCAATACAGTTGCTTTGTGGAGCTTTTTATCAGGCATTCCAGGTGTATCCCCCTTTTACCTGGCAGTAACAGGATTGGTCTGGACTTCACTAGGGGCAGCACTGTTTTGGGGACTGTGGACAGGGAAGTCGAGAGCACCCAGGGCAACCCGAGTTTTAACCATATTCTATCTGGGTTATGAGTGGCTCGAAAGGATCGTATTTACCGGTAGTGGAAATGAGCTGCAGAACTGGCCATTCTTAGCTATTCTGTCAATAATCTTAATCTTATTCACCTTCTGGACGTTATCGCGCTCAGATGCAAAAGCCTTCTTTGGAGTAATGCATGAGCAATGATCATAAAATAAATGAATTGCGCCAACTCAAAGCGAAATCCCGCCAGGGAGGCGGCGAGGAACGCATTGCCGCCCAACATAGTCGCGGGCGATTAACCGCTCGCGAACGAATCGATCTGCTGTTGGATAAAGGTTCTTTCCGGGAAGTGGATGCCTTTGTCGAACACAGAACCAGCGATTTTGGCCTGGATCGAAAAAAATTTCTTGGCGACAGTGTAATCACCGGCTGGGGGACAGTTGATGATCGTCTGGTATACGTTTTCTCACAGGATTTCACAGTCTTCGGAGGCAGCCTGGGAGAGGTACATGCCGAGAAAGTGTGTAAATTAATGGATATGGCATTGAAGAATGGCGCTCCGCTCATTGGCTTGAACGACTCTGGCGGGGCTCGCATTCAGGAGGGAGTTGTATCCTTGGGTGGATACGCGGATATCTTCCTGCGAAACACTCTGGCTTCCGGGGTTATCCCCCAGATCAGCGCCATCATGGGACCTTGCGCCGGTGGAGCAGTATATTCGCCCGCCCTTACTGATTTCATCTTCATGGTGCGTCATTCCTCCTATATGTTCGTCACCGGTCCTAATGTGGTCAAAGCAGTCACCCATGAGGAGGTCTCATTCGAAGACTTGGGCGGCGCAGCAGTACACTCGGAGACTTCTGGAGTCTGTCATGTAGCCACGGATACAGAAGCAGATGCACTATACCTGATTCGCAAGTTGTTTTCTTATCTACCGCAGAATAATATGGAAGATCCACCCTATGTATCTACCACAGATGACCCCCTGCGCATGGCTGAGGAACTTGATAGCCTGGTACCTGATGACCCCAGCAAACCTTACGATATCAAAAATGCCATTCACTTGATCATGGATGATGGCCAGTTTTTCGAAATCCATGAGAACTATGCTCAAAACATCATCATTGGATTCGCACGATTGGGTGGGCACAGCGTAGGTATCGTCGCCAATCAGCCCGGAGTCTTGGCCGGTGTGCTGGATATAAACTCTTCGGATAAGGCAGCCCGTTTTGTACGCTTTTGTGATGCCTTTAATATCCCCATCATCACATTTGTAGATGTGCCCGGATTCCTCCCCGGAACCGCCCAGGAACACGGGGGCATCATCCGTCACGGCGCGAAACTGCTCTTTGCATACTGCGAAGCAACGGTTCCTAAGTTGACCGTGGTGACCCGCAAGGCTTATGGCGGGGCATATGATGTGATGAGCAGCAAACATATCCGTGGAGATATCAATCTGGCCTGGCCGACAGCCGAAATCGCTGTAATGGGACCGGAAGGAGCGGTCAATATCATCTTTAAAAAGGAGCTCGAACAGTCCGAAGATGTAGAAAGGCGCCGCGCAGAACTGGTTTCGGAATATCGCTCTAAATTCGCCAATCCTTATATAGCTGCCTCGCGGGGTTATATCGACGATGTCATCGAACCGCGCGAGACCCGCCCCCGCTTGGTAAATGCTCTGGAGATGCTGGCTAACAAGCGCGACGCTAATCCAGCAAAGAAACACGGTTGCATCCCCCTTTAATAATGAAGCAACGCCTCGAAATCAACGGTCACAGCATATATATCCAAACACATGGTCCGGACTCAGGAAATGCACTCCTGTTTTTGCATCATGGGCTAGGAGCCGTACGTTCATGGAAGGAACAGATCCCTGTTTTCGCCCGTTCCGGCTATCGTGTGGTGGCGTATGATCGCTGGGGACATGGTAAATCCGCCCCGCGTGAAAGGTGGTCCATGCCTTATTTTAAAGAAGACTTGGCGGATTTGCAGGTCATCCTGGATACTCTTGAGATCCCTGAAGCAGTATTGATTGGACACAGCGACGGGGGCAAGATCGCTATGTACTACACCATCAGCAACCCGGACAGGGTGAACTCTTTGGTGATCGTCTCCGCGCATATTTATATCGAAAAGAAAATGGATTCTGGAATAAACTCAGTCAAGCATGATTTCGAGCACGATCATCGCTTCCAGACGAAAATGCGCCGGGTGCATGGTGACAAATCCGAAGCTTTATTCTGGGGATGGTACAACGGTTGGGCCAGGAAGGATATCCTT
>Ga0209536_100008045_pt1 | contig 15893 bp, 7 predicted proteins | sample DeeMarSeWOR28_12_FD_187461 | JGI IMG/M metagenome (GOLD analysis project Ga0209536, IMG submission 187461) | Marine sediment microbial communities from White Oak River estuary, North Carolina - WOR-2-8_12 (SPAdes) (version 2) | ecosystem: Environmental > Aquatic > Marine > Intertidal zone >...
TTGGGGTAGACGATGTCGGCGCCTTCAAAGGCCTCCTCCATGCTGTCCACCACCTCGAAGCGGCCGCCCGAGCGCTGCGTGTTGTCGCGTGCGATCTGCAGCGTATGTTCCATCAGCGTGTATTCCGGCGGGTGGGCCAGGCTCACGTTCATCCCGTAGCGCGACATCAGCATGATCAACCCCTGCGGCACCGACATGGGCTTGACGTAACTCGGCGCGTAGGCCCAGGAGACGGCAATCTTCCGTTTCGACAGGTCCTTTCCGAACTCCTCCCGGATGGTCACTTCCTCCTTCATTTGTAAATGTGGCCATGTCTCCTGTCTTATAGCGGATAAGAGGCGACACGTAGTTATGAAAACCGGTCGCCACGATCTCTCCCCGCTCATTCTCTTCAGTACAACCGGTTCCCCGTTCATTCACCAGCTCCACGTATCCGTACTGGGGATGGAACTCATACCCGCTCAGATCGGAACACTCTGAGGCAAGGATACATTTTTCAGAATGCCCGTAAAAAGAGAATATCGGTGCATTCAGGACATCGCCGATGTACTCCCGCTGCCAGTCGAACAGGTTTTCCGAGGAGCAGATAATTCCTTTTACAGAAGGAAAGGAGGGAAGCGAACGCTCCCTGATAAACCTTGCCAGCAGGTAGGCGTTGGAGGGAAATGCCAGGATGAATTTCGGCTTGAATGATTGAATCTGATCGTAAAACAGAGGAAACGTATCCTCATTCAGGTGAAAAGCTGACATGATCAACCAGTTTGTCAGCAAATTCCTGTTCCAGTACCTCTCTCCCTCCTGAATACCGGCCACCTCATCCTCTCTCAGAACGATGCACCTGTCGCGTTGTCGGTATCCCAGCTTTTTCCACATGTGTCGCAGGAAAACCATCTCTGTGAGTGAGGAATACCTCTTATCCAGGAAGAATTCTGCAGGCATACCGGTGGTTCCGCCGGTCTGCACCACCTTGAAATGTTTCTCAGGGATGTTTTCAGCTTTCAGTTCTTCCCTGTTCTCCTTGATGATCTCCTTGGTCAGCAGGGGAATCTTCAGCAGATCATCCAAGGAGCGGAAATCACCGGGTCTGAATCCAATATCGCTGAATAATTTCCGGTAGTAAGGTACGTGGTGAAATGCATGTGTAACGATCTTCTTCATCTGCAGATACTGATACTGCTCCACCTGTTCCTTCGTCTCAAACACCTTGCGATCCAGCAACCTTTTGATTTTCAGGTAGTGGGGGTAATGAATGAAATAGGAGGTAAATAAGTTGCTGTATTTCGAGACCTTTCCTGCTGTACCCATACTGAATCAACCCTTTGATCGTTCTGTTGGGGTTCTTTCGAAAATATTCCCCAATATGATGATTATAAATCAGATATACGAAAATTATTGGATGAAGTTTTAAAAAATATTCAAAAGCCCGTTGCGAATGCTGTACTGTTGTCTACCTGCCCCTGAATTGTTTGGCCAGGTTCACCAGGTAGAGATGGTCCGTGGCCCTGGTGAAAGCAGTATACATCCATCGCAAGTAGTCCAGCGACAGCATTTCGTCTGTAAAATATCCCTGGTCGAGGAAGACCGATTTCCACTGTCCACCCTGGGATTTGTGGCAGGTTACGGCATAGGCAAATTTCACCTGAAGCGCATTATAATACGGATCCAGGGCGATCCTGGCACCCACCTGCCTCTGATTGACCAGATCGGGGTAGTCATCGGCCACTGCCGTATAGAGCGTCTTTTGCTGAACAGGCGTCAGGGAGGGTGCATCCAGATCCAGCACATCCAGGATGACCTTTGCGTCAAGCTCCAGTCCGTCGTGATCCGGCATGCTGATCCTGAGGTCCGCAAACCGGTATCCGTGCACCTCTTCCCAGGAACCTACCTTTTCAACCTTCACTATATCGCCATTTGCGATGAAGTCAATGCGCTGATCCTCATCCTTCCAGAAGTAATTATTCTTCACCACCATCAACAGGTCACCGGCAGAAATTTCCTCTTCACGCCACAGGATCTGACCACGAATTCCCGCATTGAAACGATTGGCTCTCTTGTTGGAACGGGTTACCACAATGGTTTCACCGGTACCATAACGGTCATAACTGTTTCCTATGGCATCCAGTAAATCTTCCCCTCCGAGCAGGCTCACATCGCTGAATGAACTAAAATCAAACGCCGGATACTGTTCCATCTGATCAGAGATCAGATTTCTTATCTGTGTTGCGTTGTAAAGTATTCCTGAATCTTCGGACTGCCTCACCACATCAGTCATTTCAATTTCTCTCACACGCAGACCCAGATCATTCAATCGACGCGGATCGAGTGCAGGACTGAGTATCAACCCGACTGGCGGCAGCTGGGCGGTATCTCCAACCAGGATCAGGCGGCACCTGGAGCCTCGCTCCACAAATTCCAGGAGGTCCCGGAGCAGGTCACCCGAACCAAAAGGTGACCCGGGGATTCCATCGCCGATCATGGATGCCTCATCCACGATGAAATAGGTGTCTTTGTGCAGGTTCCGGTCCAGTACAAATACTCCCAGTCCATCCTTACCGGATTTTTGTCTGTAGATTTTCCGGTGGATCGTCCAGGCCGATTGTCCGGTATAAGCACTCAATACTTTGGCCGCCCTTCCCGTGGGTGCCATCAATACACTTTTCAGCTTCATGGATTGCAGGGTTCTGACCACACTGTTAATCAGTGTGGTTTTTCCGGTACCCGCAAATCCTTTAACAAGCATGATTTCTGAAGGATCATCCGAGGAAAGAAAAAGGGCCAGTTCTTCAATCATTTTCAACTGTCCCACGGTAGGTCGAAACTCAAGATTTTCAGTCAATTTAGACGACACATAATTTCTCAGCATCCCCTGGAATAAATAGACAATAAAAATACATAATATATTTTTTTTGTTAAATTTGTCGCAAACGCAAAAAGCTAACCCATGAGAAGAGTTATTCAGGTTCTGTTTGTTTTCATCATCATCATTCTTGGGTATCTGATTGTAGAAAGCATCATGGAGCCGATCCGTTTTAACCAGGAGGTTGAGGTAAGGGAGCAGGCAACCATTGACAGGCTTGTGAATATCCGGGAAGCGCAAAAGGCTTACAAAGATATTTACAAAAGATACACCGGAAGCTTTGACACCCTGATTGCTTTTCTCGATACGGGATCTTTTTCGGTGATCAGAGCCATCGGAACCATCCCCGAGGAGTGGCTCGAAGAGCTGGGATTGGACAGGGCCAGGGAACGTGCACTTGATGAAGGAGTGATCAGCAGGGAAGTTACCAGAGTACCCGTAATGGACTCGCTGTTCAGCGCTGGGTACCCGGTTGATTCATTGCGTTATGTGCCCTACACAGTAGACGTGGAATTTACCATGGAATCCGGGGAGATCCTTACCAGTTCCAATCTGGTGGTGCAGGTAGTGGAGGTCTCTGTACATTATGACGATCTTCTGAACGGTCTGGATGAGCAGCTCGTAGTGAATTACAAGGATGAGCGCATGAAGATTGTCGGTTTTGATGGGGTGAAATTCGGGTCACTGGAAGAAGGGACTCTTACAGGAAACTGGGAGTAGCCTCCCTGAAATGAATGCAGGCGGATAGTATTATATCGAATACTATTTCTGAAGATATCAGCCAAAAAGGTCATCAAACCATCCGTTTTCATGCGGATGGTTTTTCCTTGCTTATTTCTGACCCAAGTTACAAACCCGTGGTGCTGAAAAGGTTCAGTATCGAATCCTCCTTTCCTTCCGACCAGATCCCCGCGGAATGCGGACGTGTACTCAAGGAAGAGATGCTGCTGGATTTTCAGGGCGAAAAGGTGCTGATCGTGGATAGTCCATGCACGGCGGTTGTGCCTAAGCAAATCTATGACCAATCCCTGGCACGGGAAATGCTTGAAAAGACATGTTCACTGAAGGAGCATGACCAAATTCACCACAGGACCATCAGGAACAGCAGCTTCTATCTGATATTTGCCGTACCCGAAAGTGTGATTGAATTACAGGAGCTTTTTCAGGGTGAAGTCAAAATCATTCACAGCCTGGAATGCCTGGTCTCACTCGCAGACCAGGTGCAGGCCAGCGATCACCAGCGTGGAGTCGTACTCATTGATGTTCAACCATCTACTCTTGAAATTCTGGTCATCCAGGGGGACCAGATCAAATTGCTCAACCGTTTTCAGCTCGGTGATCCCTCTGAATGCATCTACCATACACTGAACACCCTCAAACAGCTGAATATAGACAGGGAAGCCATTCCCATCTACCTTTCAGGGATCATCCATGAAGAGCATGAGCTATTCGGAATGCTGGGAAAATACATCCGGAGGATCAGAACCACCCCTTATTACATGGAGGAGCTTTCTAAGGTGGAGATGTTGAGGTCCATGATCCTTTCCGAAGGCAGCAAGTGCGCATAATCAGCGGAACATACAGGGGTAAACAGATCCGTCCTCCGAGGGGATTTAAAGCCAGGCCTACCACCGATTTTGCCAAAGAGGGCCTCTTTAATATCCTGAGCAACCGTTACCAGTTTGAGGGACTGGATGTGCTGGATCTCTTTTCCGGAACCGGAAGCATTACCTATGAGTTTGCATCCCGGGGAGCAGGTTCGGTGGTGGCAGTTGAGTTAAATAGCCTCTATGCCAAATTCATCAGGTCCAGCTGTATGATGCTGGGGATGGATCAGGTGACTGTGCTCCAAAAGGATGCCTTCAGGTACCTGATTCAGCCGGTACAGTCATTTGATATCATATTCGCAGACCCGCCATTCGATCATCCGGGAGCGGCCGATCTTCCCGGTCTGATCGGTTCCTCGCCCCTATTGAACAGCGGAGGGATGTTCGTCCTGGAGCACCCGGAAAACCTTTCATTTGGTGCATCCCCGGGATTCAGAGAAACACGTAATTACGGCCGGGTAAACTTTTCCTTCTTTGACCCGGCGGGTTAATCCACTTTCACCAGTTTTGTATGTGCCCTCAGGTTCTCTCCTTCAAACCATTGTACCATGTAGAGCCCCCTGTCGAGCGCACCGATATCCAGCTGGTAGATCTGGTATCCCATCGGGACATGGGTTTGCTGCACCACCCTTCCGTTCATGTCGATGATTTCTATCCGGCCATCTTCAAGTGCCTCCCTTCCCAGGTTGACATGAACCAGTGATATACCAGGATTGGGATAGAGCTGGAGGGTGCGCACACCGAATGGAGTGTCTCCGATTCCTACCTGCGGTGTTCTGTAATCTGCAGCTGCCTGCAGGACCTGATTTGTGGTTCTGTCCTGTACAAATGCCACCACTGCCAGTTCCTCCGGATCCTCCACATACGACGGGTAGGTCCATGTGTCGGTGCGCGTATCGCTGGTACCCAGGAACCAGTTGTCCCCCAGCAGCTTCCCTGTCAGGGGTATCATATCCAGAACCACATTCCTGAAACTCTGATCGCCGTTCAGGCCTGTGTAGGCAGTAACTTCAGTCTCCATCACCACGATGTATAACTGGATGTTTTCGGTGTACCGGTCGGTTCTGCAGGTGACGGTGGTGACCGTTTCCAGTGAACCCTCCATCCAGCTCACATCAAGTTCCACATCGAACAAAGGTTTCTGCAGTGAAAGCAGGTTCAGCTGGTCGTTGTTGGGAGTCGCTTTCAGCTCGCTGAAATCGTAACGAAACTCTCCGCTCACACCCCCGTCAATCACAGCGTAGGGAACACTCGGAACCCCGTAGTTGAAGCTTCTGACGGAAGCAGGATCCGGGTTGTTTTCGTTCATCGGATCAAATCCCGGGTAGCTCATGTGGTACTGCAGGTCTACCAGGTCACCCCTTTCGGAGAATGCGATGGTATCCACCACATCATCTGCAGCCTTGGAAGCGGCATCTGATGAGTTGGTGAAATGCTCGAGAACCACCAGCTTCGACCGCTCACCTATCATGATATTGTCGAATGCAAATCCCTGATTGCCGACCCCTTCAACACCCTCTGTGCCGATGGCAATCCTGAACATCACCGATTCCTTCCCTGCCAACTTATCCAGGTCATGAATGGCCCGGACCCAGGAATGGTCGGGATCGTAGTATTCGAGTCCCCAACCTGTTTCACTGCCACCCGGCAGGTTGTTTATTTTGAAGCTGCTGTACCATTCGATACCGCTCTCAGGTCCACCCAGTGTCTGCCATCCCTCATCCCTGCCGATCTGATACTGAAGGACCGATCCGTCCCTGAGCGGCATGAAGCTCCTCATGATATCCAGCTCTATCATCGGCCTCTTCACCCCGGTGAAGTCAAAACAGGGGCTTTGAACCCATGAACTTTCTTGATAATCAATAATATCTTCAGGAAGCCTGGTAAACCATGCCCTGTCGCCGGGGGTCGGCTCAAACCCTGTAAAATCGGGCTGATCCCATACCCAGCTTTCGATCTGGTCGTCCGATTCAATGGACCAGCTGCCCTCTCCCGTATTGAAAGTCTCATGATAATCCAGATCCTTCAGACTGATGGTCTCTTTCAGTTTGATAACGTGGCTGACAGAGTCTGAACAACCCAGTACATTCATCCCAAACAATTCGACCTGATAATCATTGGCACCATCGAAACTGTAGATCAGTGTGTCCATTCCGGTCCGGTAACCGATCTCTTCCAGGAGGATGCCTGCCGGGGTTTTAAACCTCCACACCAGTGTGTCGAAGGCCGAAGACTCGGAGACGGAACGGTTTATAAACTCGATGCCCGCATCGTCCCGGTAGCAATCACTCGACCAGCTGAATGCTGCCACCGGCTGGTTCCCAATGGAAACATTCATCACTTTCTCAGATATGCAGCCGCTGGTTGCAGTGGCTGTCAGGCTGATGGTCCGTTCACCCGGTTCGGAATAGTAATGTTTGGGGGAAAGCTGGTCGCTTTCATTCTCTTCACCACTGGAAGGATCTCCGAAATTCCAGAGCCAGGATTCGATCATCAGTTTGTCATCCGTCAGGTTCTTGAAACTTACTGTATCTCCCTGATCAGCAATGCAGGTGGCACTCATCGCGAAATCTGCTTCGGGAGCAAAATCAATGAACACATTCCTTTGAGAGGAAGCCAGGCAGCCGCCTGTGGAGGAATTTGTGCAAGTGATTAGAATTTCACCCGGAGTCACATCAGCAGGATTGAACAGATACCCATCTTCGGTGAAGGTCACACCCGGACCTTCGATGACCGCTCCCTCCATATCCGCAAGTAGCAGGAAAGGTTCAACATTCTGGCAATAGCTCTCCAGGTCGAGGTTGGTGATGGTGGGAACGGCCACAGACTCCACCGCAAATGGCCTTTGAATATTCAACAGGACCTGATCCACATACTGGTAATCAATGATGTAGGCGCCATCACTCAATAAACCGGGATCGATGGTCGCGGTGTTATCTCCGTTGTCGGTGATCCCGTTCACCACCTGTCCTGATCCGTCCAGCAACCTGAACTGACCCACAGCACCGGAGGCGTTGAAGGCGGTGGCATCAAAAGGCCCGCTGTTGCTGCAAACCAGATCAGAAGGTATGATGATCGCCCCCTGAGCCCCTAACACATATACCAGCGCCGTGTCTACACTGATACAGTTGTTGTTATTCTGATAGGTGTAGAGAATGGAATGAGGTGAATTCACCGTATCGGCCACGCCCGGATCAAAGATGCCAGTGGCGGTAAACACTCCGGGCCCTGTAAAGACCCCTCCAGGAATGTTGGCTTCCAGCTGAACAGGATCGGCCTCCACATTATATGCTGGATTCAGGTTGATAATTTCCACCGCATCCGCCTGGTTGACAGATATGGTCGCGCCCCCTCCCGTATTGACCACTTCGTTCACATCCCTTACTTCCGTAACACTGTATGTCGTGTTCACAACGGGCGATACCGGTATAATAAACACTTCCTGTAATATCTCCCCATATGTAGTGGTGGTCACCCCATCAAACAGATCCAGACTGAATGGTCCCCTGCCCTCCAGGAATACGGATAATTCTGCAATCTCACCCTCGCAGATCTCCGGGATACTGTATACCAGTGCCACGGGAAGTTGGGTATATACCTCCAGCAGGTTCGGTTCAATAATCTGAAATGGCAGGCTGAGATTCCCGGCCAGGTCTTCAAGCAGCAACTGGATCTCCAGTGCTCCAGGTTCCACATCCATATCCTCCTCGGCAACAGTGTATGACAGCTCGTAAAGTCCCCCTCCCCTGTTGAATACTTCTACCCTCGGTGAACTGAGGGGGATCCCGTTGATCAGGGTTCCCACTGCAGCAGTATACTCCTCACCATCTGCCGTAATGGCCACCTGTACGATTCCACCCACACCTACTTCTTCATCACCCACCTCCATCTGTGTCACTACAGGAGCAGAGGCATCAATGGTCACCGCATCCGCGTTCAAAAGGTTAGTATAGGGCAGGTTCTCATTCCCTGATGGTTTCACCAGGATCACACTTGCCTGCAGATCCCCCGGGGCCACATCACCGTCTCCTTCGCCGACAATATAGGAGAGCCTGTAATTTCCGCCTCCCAGTTCCGCAAAGGCCACATTGCCTTCCGAAGCCAGCATACCATTGATTTCCGAATCCGGGTGAATCAGGTATCCCAATCCATCCGCGTTGATGGTCACCTGAACCGCATCTCCGATGCCATAGATCCCTTCAGCAACCTGCATTGCATTGATCACAGGAAGTTCGGCATCCAACGGATCACTGTTCTGAATGATATTTCCATTGTAAGGATCACTGTCAACTACTCCGTCGGTGATAACAAGATCTTCCACAGGAATGCTCTGTGCTGCCAGGTAACTGTTGCCTCCCTCAACTACCTCAAAATTGGCAAAGTAGGTGGTGGGATTGATCCGCTGGAAACCATAAAGCGGGTAGCCGCCCACAGAACCGGACTGCATGGTAAAAACATCCCCCCCATCGGGGCGTACCGTGATCGTTGCTGTGACAATATTGCCGATCCCCATGATCACGTTGGGAATGGAAACAGCCACCACTGTCGGAGGTGACAACTCTACCACCACATCAAATGAACACTCGGTGGAATTACCCGAAAGATCCTCGGCCACATAAGTTACCGTAGTGGTTCCCAGGTTGAAAGGATAGGTACCCAGGGTGTTCAAACCGGTAGCAGGTGAATTTCCGCTGGTGGCGCCTGCCAGGCTCCATGTCAGCACAACCACCCCGCAATTGTCAGTAACAACAGGGTCGGGAGTGGTTACATCCCCGAATGTTACGTCCCTTTCAATGTTGACCAGGATGTCCGCAGGACAACTCACAAATAGAGGGGGTTCAATATCTTCCGTATCGATGGTCACTGTGTTTGATGCAACCGAACCGCATTCCACCGCGGATACGCGTATGAACTCGGTGGTCTCCATCATTCCGGAGGGAGGATCATAGAAGAGGCTGTTGGCCCCGGGAATATCAGCAAAGGAGCCGGAGAGGGGTCTTGACTGCCATTGATAGCTCCAGTTCCCGCTTCCTCCCGATGGCGAGATAATGTTGTCTATGCGTGCCGGATCACCCGCCAGGCAGATGGACTGGTCCGGACCTATCACTCCTCCCTGGAGAAGAACGTTGATGGTGGTATTCACAACAGGGGAATAGTCTGAGTTCCCTGCAACGTTGTAGGCATAAATCCTGTAGTAATAGGAGGTATTGTTTTCTGTGGTGTTGTCGCTGTATGATTCAATCCCGGAACCCACTTCAGCGATTTGTGAGTAACCGGAAAGCAATGACTTGGAACGCTCGATTCTAAATCCGGTTTCGTTGTCGCTGTTGTCCTGCCAGCTCAGATCCACGGTACAGGTGCTGGTGGAAAGTGCCTGAGGATTGCTCGGGGCATCCGGAGGTGCCAGCAGTGTGGTTGCACTTCCACTGATGTAATCTGAGGCGCCGCCGGAGTTCACAGCATTCAGCCGGTAGAAATACTCAGTATCATCCTGGAGTCCGTTATCCTGGTAACTCTCGGCATTGGCAGGGGTGGTGGTGATCAGGATAAAAGTCCCGGTAGCGGAGTTGGAGCGACGGATCTCGAATCCGGTCTCATTATCTGAATTATCGGACCAGTTCAGCACCAGGGAACTTGATGTAATTCCACTGAAAGACAAGCTGCTGGGTGCCGCCGGAGCATCCTCTGAGGTAATCTCTGAACCGGAAACATAATCAGAAAGGCCACCATCGTTATAAGCGTAAACCCGGTAGTAATATCGGGTATTACCCGACAGCCCGGTATCCTCGAATGTCTCAATATTCGCTGAAACTGTTCCCACCTGCGCATAACTGCCGAAGAGGCTGGTAGCCCGGTGTATCTCAAATCCGTCCTCATTGCCCGACCGGTCCCTCCAGTTGAGGCGTATGGAAGTAGATGTGATGTCTGAAAATCCGAGGTTACTCGGGGCCGATGGAGGATCGGGCAGGGTAAACTCACTGCCGGCAACATAATCCGATGAACCGCCTGCATTAAACGCATTGACCCGGTAGAAGTACTCGGTATCATCATTCAATCCCAGATCCACATAGGATATTACTCCTGCAGCGGTGGTCTCAATCAATGAATAGCTGCCATTCAGGGAGGTGGCACGGTAGATTTCGAATCCGGCCTCATTGGATGAATTATCACTCCAGTTCAACTGGATGGAACTATTTGTAACGTTGTTGAAATAGAGTCCGCTTGGCGCATCCGGTGGTGAGAGGAATGTGGTGGAGCTGCCTACGAGATCGGATGAAGCTCCGCCTGAATTAACTGCCCTGACCCGGTAGAAATAAGTTGTATTCTCCGCCAGGCCATTGTCCTGGTAACTTTCAGCCCCTGCAGATGTTGTGGTGATCAGGGAGTAACCGAAGAGGGAGAAATTGGATCTATAAACCTCAAATCCTTCCTCGTTCCCTGAATTGTCGGTCCAGTTCAGTGTCATGGAACTGGGAGTGATATCTGTGAATGTGAGTCCAGTGGGTGCCACGGGGGGGGTGGTCAGATAGGTAATAACGGCATCAGACCACCCGGTCCCCATTTTATCATATCCGCTCTGGAGCAGGTGAACCCCGTCCGTTTCAAAATCCGAACCATAATTGATGCCTGCCCCGGTCTCCATATCCACAAGAATGATATCGGGATCACCCCTTCCTGCGACCATGAGTTCCAGGTTGTTGTTAAAATCAGAGATTTCAGTGATGTTGGGTGCTGTATTGACAATCTTTGCAAGAAAGACTATTACCATCGCCCCGTTGGCGCTCTCCCAGGCATCAATTTCATCGAGTATAGCTGAAACAGAGGCTACACTGGTCCCTTCCCCGTTGAGGATGTCATTGGTCCCTATATGAAGCAGGATCATCTCCGCCGGATAAAAATCGAGGTAGGGTTCCCCTCCCGGCGTAATCTGGATGCTGTTTCTCACATCATAACCGGTCTGAAGGAGTTCAAGGATATGCTGGTCCCGGGTATCGGGAATCCCGCTGTGCTCCGAGTCGGTAAAAACATCATACCCCGCACTGCGGTGCCCTACCAAATCAAAGGAGTAACCACCCGAGGTCAGATCATTGTAAAACTGGTACCTGTATCCCACCCTGTCCGGAATGGTTGTCGATCCCCATCCCTGGGTAAGGGAGTTACCGAGAGGAAGTACCCGGTAAGTCTGGGCAGAAATATTGCTGGCAAAGAGAGCCATCAATAACACCCAAAGGAGTTGAATCTGATATATGGCTTTTTTTCTCATTTCAAATTGTTTAACTGCGCAGAATCTGTCACAAACGCCGGACCTGTGTAATATTAACGAAAGCTACTCTTATTTGGATTACACTTCGATCTAAATTTGATAAAGCTGGGAAAAAAAGACTTAAAACTGTGGAGTTTGACAGAATAAATATCAACCCTCCATCAACACCTGTTAACTTATTGACTTAATGCATCTTATCAGGAAGAACCTGCCTGTCAGGAACAGCGTGGAAACCGGGCTGGCTATTTCAGGGAATGCATTGGTCTAAGAGAATGGTTTACTCACCGCAGATAATTCCCCGTTCATCCCATGGAATGCTGGGAAAGATCCGGTTAGAATATAACAAGCTTCCTGGCTACGGCCTGGTCACCGGCAACCAGGATCACCGAATAGAAACCTTCGGGCAGGATCCCTGACAGCAGGATCTCTTCGTCAAACTGCTCCTGATCGGCATCAGCATTGATTTCTCTTGAATAGCGTGTCTGCCCCGAGAGATCCGTTACCGCCAGAAATGCACGGTCAGCACCGATGTTTTCAATGTGCACCATGAAATTTCCGTCCGACGGGTTTGGGTAGACAGCCATGTAGAGGCTGTCGGCATTGTCCGGGGTCAATACATTCTCAATATTCAGCGATCTGGATTTACCGTAGATCAATCCGCGATTGGTCTCCACAAAGGGGGTGATGGTATAGGGAGTATTGGGTGCAACCTGGATATCAGTGATAAACTCGATCTCTCCGTAACCCGATTGGTGGTTCTTCAAAACTTCCTCTTTTTCAAGTGCCCGGTTATAAAATGCAACCATGTAGTAGGTACCAAACCAGGGCACATTTCCTCCGGAAGTATTGGACAATACAACCTTCACATTCTCACCCAGCTGGAACGGATTTCTTTCAAAACTTCCACTGTATACTTCCTCCCCGTTGATGTAGAATTTTGCAAGCCCCGATTTGCTCTGGGTAAATACCACGTGCTGCAAACTGAGGCTGATGAATTTTTCATCGGTTACCAGTTCCTCATCGAAATCAGGCTGATCTTCATCACTGAATTCCATGCTGTATTCAAAGTAAGCGGGATTCCCGGCGTGCATCAGTGTGAGAGTGCGCCTGCTGTCCTCCCCGGTCAGGGAGATGATCGGTGCCGGTTCAGACTGGTATATCTGTGCAGGTTTGATCCACGCCTCCATGGTGAGCTCCCTTTCAGCATAAAGTGCTTCGGAAAGCCTTCCGGACTGGTCATCGGAGGAAATCTGAGTCTCGCCGAGGATCCGCAGGCCCTGCCCCGCCAGCCACTCCGTGGCAAGGGTTTCACTGATGCTGAGGTTGAGAGGTTCATCACTTCCTGAAACATCCCGGACCTCGCTGCCGGTTCCGCAGGCGAAATCATACATAAGCTGCAATCCTTCCTCTTCTCTTCCCGTGCAATTCAGATGAGAGGACCCCGGCACTGCATAGAAGATCTCACCATTCTGGTTGACTGCATTGGTTTTCTCAATCTTCACTCCATAATCTTCTATCTCCACATACCCGTGGGAATCTATGGTTGAGACAACTGCTGCGCTGGTTGGGCTCTTATCCATTGCCACTACTGAAACCGTAGGTAGTTCAGGAACAATAAGCTCATCAGGATTCCTGGTGTTGGCCTGTAACCCCGGGGAAGGGCCACTTTCATTGGCTGATCTGTCAAATGCAGAAACTGAAATAGTATAATTGATCCCCGGACTCAAATCCTTCAGGTTATGTGCGTTGGAAGTAGAAGTCCCTTTTTTGATCCCATTTACGAAAATACTATAACCTGTCACACTCACATTATCCTCTGATTCCTGCCACATCAGGGCAATAGAATTCTCTGTCACGATGGTCGGAGTCAGCCCGTTTGGGACCGAGGGAGGAATGGTATCCCGTACAGTGGTTCTTGCTACGACAGGAGCAGCCAGGGAACTTTCGTTTGATGCTGCGTCATAGGCTGATACGGATACAGAGTATTCCGTATCCGGTTCCAGTTCCACGATGGGATACATATTGTTGTCGGTGGAGGCAAGTTTTGATCCGTTCAGATAAATGTTATATCCCTCAACAGCAACATTATCTGTTGTCCATTCCCATGCAACTACCAGTGAATTGTACCAGGCATCGAGGATTCGAAGACCGGTCGGAGTAGACGGTGGTTGGGTGTCAGGCTCGGTGGGAGTAGTGACTGTGAGGGCTGCTGATTGTGCACTCTCATTGCCACTTGCATCATAGGCTGATACGGATACAGCGTATTCCGTGGCTGCCTCAAGATCTGTTACGGTATAGCTATTGTTGGGCGTGGATGCCAGTTTTGATCCGTTCAAATAGATATTATATCCTTCAACTGCAATGTTATCTGTAGCCTGGTCCCATGCTATATCGATAGAATTTAAAGAGAAATTCAGGACTTCTAATCCTGCCGGTGTGCTGGGGGATTGGGTATCACCTTCTGCGGAAGTGATGATTATCAGCTCTTCTGATAACGCACTCTCATTACCATTGGCATCGTAAGCTGAAACTGAAATCTGGTAGGAACCTTTGGGGTCCAGTCCACGGATGGTGTAATATCGGTTGCCGGTTGTTCCATACTCTGTTCCGTTGAGATAAATGCGGAACCCGGTAACTGCTACATTATCGTAACATGGATCCCACCTGAAAGTAACGGACTCGGAGGATGACTCAGCAGTGCTTAACCCGGTGGGGATGGTAGGTGGTTCATTATCTGTGGAATCTGTAGGAACGGGGGGGGGTGCTGATTGCTCTTTAAGATTGGGTAGTTGAATGACCCGGCCGGGGGGGCTGGGTGTCCTACCCCGTGGTACACTTACCTGATTGCTGTATTTGAAAACAACGAAATCATCGAAGAGCATCCACTCATCCCTGATGGAGGCCCATGTATTGTCACTTCCACCGAAGTAACCGGTAACATGCTGGGTATCTATCCAGATGGAGGAGAGATTCCGGAAGCGGATACCGGTTTTGGTATATACCAGCTTCCCGTTTAAAAAGAATTCCACCAGGCCATCCCTGTTGCCGGCGTTGGCTGGATCTGATAAAGCTTTGTCGGGATCAATACTGTTCAATACCACCCTCATGGTCAGGTTGTGCCAGACCGAGTCAGAGACACTGATGGGCGTGTACGGAAACTGATAGGTATCCCCATAGTTGGTGGGCTTGTCATGGTGATATACATAGAAAAACAGGGTTCCGTCCGATCCCTGGTCTTTGTTCCACATCATCCGGACACTGAATCCCGAATCCCAGAACATTTCCGTACCTCCTCCCGGATTGCTGCCCCCGCCCAGGCCAGGAAGCTTTCCACCCAGCACCCACTCGAAACCGGGTCTGAACATCACATTGTATGAAAAATAGACCTCTTCGTGACCCGAACCGAAATTGGATAGCCACTGTGCCCCTCCATTATCCGGAGAATATGTACCGCTCGGGTAGTTGAATTTCATCAACCTGCTTTCGTCCTGCTGCAAGATCTGGGTGCGCTCCAGTCCATTCTCCCAGGGTGGGCTATTCCAGTCGCGTGACCACTCACCCCTGGTGTAGTACCCGGGGGTCGAAGATTCAAAATCCTGTTTAAAAATGATATCGAAGACCTCCTCCTGTGACAGGAGATGGGTTGAAAATAAAATCGCAATAACAAATAGTAAAACAATCCGGAGTATGCTCCTCTTAATGCCTGTCCTCTTAATCCCCACTTGAATCGGTTTTGTGCTTAAACTCCTTTTCAGATATTCAGTTTTAAATGTTCTCTCTTTTACGAGAGAATGATCAATTTGTTTCTGTCCCGTACCTGACCTGGCAGCTTTGGTTCTTACACTGAATGAAGACCTGGAGTATACTACTTATGGTTGCATATCCACGGACAGAATTCCCCCTTTTTTTTCCCGGGCTATAAAACTAATACGAGTCAGCGATTTTTCTATCAAAAATCATGGTTAAATAGCTAATTTAGAATGATTATCACTTATTTTTTCACATCTTGAATTTTTATCCCAAAAAGTGGATATCCGGTTTGAAAATGTAACTTTGGGGCGGTTTCAAATAGCGTGCCAAAAATGGATCAAAAAGCTCAAAAAATTAATTTTCTTGGAATCCCCGTGGATGACATTAACATGGAAGAAAACATAGCGCGGATTGA
>Ga0209536_100008046_pt1 | contig 15893 bp, 15 predicted proteins | sample DeeMarSeWOR28_12_FD_187461 | JGI IMG/M metagenome (GOLD analysis project Ga0209536, IMG submission 187461) | Marine sediment microbial communities from White Oak River estuary, North Carolina - WOR-2-8_12 (SPAdes) (version 2) | ecosystem: Environmental > Aquatic > Marine > Intertidal zone >...
CTGGGCAATCCGCACCGAAGGCGGGTATGCCTTGGTCAAACGCTGGTGCGCCGGAAACGGGAAGCACCGCCGCTTACGGACTCTACGCCGACGCAACAGCCCGCGCCGCAGAAGACATTGGCGGATGGCTTCCGCGTCAGATGCAATCCATAACATGGGAGCAGCTTCGCGCTTTGATGCCGTCCGGCATCCGTGGAAATCATCCATTTGTGGCGTCGGCGCGTTCTATATGGGATTTGAAGGATCAGGGGCAGATCACTGCCGATCAGGCCCGCAAGATGATCGTCGAGCAAGCGCAGCAATTCGGAGGCTACTTGCAGCCGTCTTGGGCGACATACAGCGGACCTCGCCGGTCAATCCTTGGCGGCGGCGCTGGCCTGATCGGGCTTGCAGGGGTGGCCAGGAGAAAAAAGAGCGCATAATTAAATACGATGCAGGAAGACCGCGTTCCACGCAGAAGTGACAACTGGCAAGGATGCTAATGACCTGGTCTTAATCTGGCAAGCCTGAGAGTTATTTTCACCAACACCAGCGCAACCAGAGGGTATCAAAATGAAAAAGTTACAAAACCACTGTCGAAATACCGTTCTGACGGTTATGGCCATGATGGCGACAGTGGCCTTTGTACCTTCCAGTAACGCCGCGCTGGTGAATTACAGCCAGGACTTCGAAGGAATGAATATGGCTGATGCGGCGGCACTTGGAAATGACGGCTGGCGTATATTCGCCAATGTATACGACACCGATAAGACCTCCCACCTCTACGATTACGGCGTTTTTGTTGCGCCAAATGACGGGGCCGGCTTCTCTTCCATCACTGCAATTCCGGGCAACCAGCAACTGTCCGTCTTCAGCGATTACAACAATACGGATCATGGCGATGGTAAATGGATCGAAGCCCTCGTGTTCCAGGAGCAGACAATCAGCGCAAGCGATGTAGGTTCTATCTGGAACTTCACTTTCGATGTGAGGCAAGGTAATCAGATACCTGAAAGCAGCTCGAATGCGTTCCTCAAAACGATCAATAACGCTCTCGAGGTAACATCCGAATCGATCCTGGACACCACTGCTTTTGGCACTGACTGGGCGACACTGTCACTGAGCCTGGAGATAGACAGCAGCATGGTTGGGCAGGTTCTGCAATTTGGCTTTTCCAGCACAGCTACCGATTACACCCCTTCCGGCGTCCTGTACGACAACATCAACTTTTCCTCGGCACCCGCTGTCCCAGTACCCGGTGCTATTTGGCTGATGATGTCGGGCTTGATAGGTATGGTCGGCGTTGCAAGACGATGCAAAAACTGAAACGCTGGCTGTTGGTATAACGATTACAACAATCTGTTTTACATTTTACCTGTGTGATGCTGCAACTCCATCCGATGTCAGGTCTCCGGGGTGTAATATGATTTACACAAGCCGTAGTTACTGAAGCGTTAGCCATGAAACGAGAATATTCATCTGCATCGCGCCCAGGCTATTTCTCATTTCATAAAAAGCCTTATCAACTTACGCGCGGCTACACGCGTCCGACTATTTTGATATTTATCACCATTACGCTGGCATCTATTCTCTCCTGTAGCGGTGCAAAAATGAAAGACGGCGTCGATACTGAACCCGTAGCTGTTGAACAGGAAATATCGGCAGTAGCGATTGATAAAATGGTGGCAATGATCAACACCGAAGTCGAGCCTGCATTTGTCTATCCATACGAGAAATCAAAATTTGTACCGCCCGCTGGAAAAACCCTGCTGATTATGGGTCAGGATATCAAAACGATTTCTGAATACATGGATGACTTCTCCAACCGGCCTGTTCCGGGTGGCTGGGCTGCGTATTGGGGTATCACCAGCATGAACGGTGTTGACCGCATGAACGCGGAAGACATTGCCAGGCAATTTGGTCAGCAGAACCATCAGACACTGGTTGAGCGTCATCCTGATACGGTTCTGCAGAGCGGGTTATGGATGGTTGGCATGTGGGATGTGTTAGAAAGAGCAAGAAAAGGCGAATTCAACCCGGTTATCAGGCAATTCAGCGCATGGGCAAAAACCATCGACAGGCCGCTTTACCTGAGAATCGGTTACGAGTTTGACGGCGAACATAATCAGATGGAGCCGGACGATTATGTAAAAGTGTACCGACGCATCGTCGATATTATTCGGGCGGAAGGTGCGGATAACGTTGCATTCGTGTGGCATTCGTATGCAGCCCCAACGTATAAGGCTTACCCCTTGTCCGCCTGGTATCCCGGTGATGACTATGTTGACTGGGTGGGTGTTTCACTCTTTGGCCACATGTATTCATCCGGTCTGAGCGCGGAGGCTGATGAGGTCTTTAATTTTGCAAAAGAACACAAAAAACCGGTGATGGTTGCGGAAGCGAGTCCAATCAACGGCATCGACAAAAACAGTACCGATGCATGGGACACATGGTTCATAAATTTTCTGTCGCTGACTTATCGCAAGAATGTAAAGGCGATCAGCTACATTAATGCGAATTGGCCGGCTTACCCCGGTTTCTCATCACTGGGCTGGAAAGATGCGCGACTGCAGAATAATCAGCAGGTCGCCAACGCCTGGTTCAAAGAAACCGGAAAGGATCGCTACCTGAAACAGTCACCTGAACTGTTCAGACAGCTGGGTTACATCAAGTGAATTCACGAAATGCATAAATCAGACAGCCTAAGCTGTTGTTAACCAACTTGATATTATTAGTGAGCAATATGGTAACGATAAAAGAAAAATGGGCACTGGTTACAGGTGCCAGCAGAGGCATCGGTAAAGAAGTCGCAACCGCACTAGGCAGCCTGGGCTGCAACCTGGTACTGCATTCCAGATCTGTTGCGCACACGAACGCCCTCGCTGAAGAGTTATCAGACAAAGGTGTTCGTGCTGTATCACTGCAGGCCGATCTGGCTGATCCTGATCAGGTTACACAGTTAATATCTGATATAGATAACGCAGCCCCGCAAATAGACATTCTCTACAACAATGCGGCAATAATGATGCCTTATCATGACGATGTATGGGAAATACCGGCCGAAGAGTTTCGAAAAAGTTTTGAAACCAATGTGATAAGCCAGATCAGACTTTGTAATGCATTAATCCCGTCGATGATGAAAAGGCGCTGGGGAAGAGTCATAAATTTAATCTCGGGCATTGACCAGCAACCCCAGCTTGCACCCTATGCCATATCGAAGGCGGCTTTGAGAAAGTTCGTGCATGATTTTGTACCGGTACTGGAAGGCAGCGGCGTTGCAATGAACGCTCTTGATCCCGGCTGGTTGAAGACAGACATGGGCAGCCAGGAAGCCCCCAACTCTGTTGCCTCGGTTATTCCCGGTGCGCTTGTACCAGCCCTGTTGTCACACAGCGTTAGTGGCAGGGAATTTCAAGCGCAGGATTATACCGGCATGAGTATCGAGCAGGCCCTGCAGAAGGCTGAACATCAACAGTAATCCTGTATGCCGGTCAGGCAACAAAATTTAGCACGCTTTCAAGTAAGCGCCATCCTTGTCTGAGGATATGTCCGCTCCAGCGAACACCTGGCCCACACCCCCCTGCTTCCAGTTTCTGCTTTCGGGTGCTGCAATCTAAATACTTCGAAGCACCGTTCTGACTACTTTTCGCCATCCCTTGCAATAATCTGCTCAACAACATCATCCATGGTTGCTGCATAGACATCGGGCTGACGATACTGAGGATGATAGGGTGCCCCGGAACGGTCGATGTACGCTGCATGCATTCCAGCAGATAACGCGCCATGCGTGTCCCAGTCGTGAGAAGCGACGAGACGTAATTCGTCGATCGGCCGATTGATGCGTCTGGCGACAAACCCGTAGACCCTTGGATCCGGCTTGAAACTTCCGGTTTCCTCGACCGAGACGATGTCATCGAAGTAATCCGTTAGGCCTGCATTATCGATCTGGGCAGTTACCAGTTTGAGTGACGAATTTGAGAAAGCCACCGTACGATAGCCGGCAGAACGAAGCCGTGTTAGAGCCGGTTTGATGTCCGCATGCGGGGGTAAGCTGGCAAAACTGCCGAGAATATCGGCGTGCATTACCCCAGAGAGTTCAACACCCCGGCGTGCGGCGACTGTATCCAGCATGGCACCAGCCAGGGTAGCGAAATCGGTTTTGACATCCGTTAATGCACACACCGTTGATGTGTGCAAAAGCATCGAGAACCAGGTTGCCGTGACAGCCTCATCCCCAAAAGCGGCCTTGAACTTTGGCTTCAGTGAAGAGAGATCCAGAACCGTTTCATTAATGTCGAACAGTATTGTGTCGCGTGGCATCGTAATTATGTCCGTTGAAAATTGATGTCAGAAATAAAAAACCACACAATACCGAGAAGGTAGCTAATGTTGATACTGGACAACTTGTTTTTCTTTATGTCGAGTATTTCAAATCGAAGCCAACCCGGCTTTAGAGTTGTTAGATCAAATATAATCATTTTTTAGCATTGACTAAACGCTGGTACAACGCATCTTTCAATATGGCTCTTTCATGTTTCAACTGATGCATTGCTTCATCATCAACTGGCGCGCCATCTAATTCAAGAGAACGAATCTCTTGATCGAGAGTGTTGTAGTGTTCGGCGTCTTTTGCAAAGACTGCATCGCTTTCAGTAAGCACGGCAATGATATCCTGATATTCAGGAAACTCATTAATAAGAGAATGGTTTTCGCCTAACATGGAAACCTCCATTTTGGTTGGTAAACAATCTGCGGATAAACAAACTAAATCAATACCTTGTTGAATAATAACCTGTATCTTCTACCAGGGGTCCGTTAATCGGGATCTTTAATCGGGGTCAGACTGGTATTTTCTTGCAGAGATCTGGGGTCAGGTCTTTGATTTATGACGTTCCTGGCCTGGAGGACGTCAATCTGTTCCCGACGACCCTACACGGCCCACAAAACCAAAGACCTGACCCCGATTTATTTTTTGGTATCAGATGCAATTCAGAAAAATTAAGCACTGCGAAGTGGAAAAACCGGATCGAACATAATCCAAGGTAGCGCGACAAACAATAAATAATTATCGAATTGTTTTGAAATTGATAATTATCAATCAAGCGACCACCCGGGTTGTTAGTGCATCACGTTTTAAACATTATTGTCTTCATTTATGTTGATTCGTATCAAGCTTCTAAATTGGCATACGTGGGTAATACAAAACCGGCTAATGTCACCCTGGATAATGCGTTAACGTTAATCGTAAATGCTCTACATGGTGGAGCTACGGCAGCAGGCATTCCCACGGGTGTATTACTATCTGCCAGCGAAGCAGACAGTGGACATTCAACAGTTGTCAGTGACCGAATAGTGTCTTTACTGGATTACACCACGGAAAGCCTTGTCGGTAGCGCAGTCAGTGGTTATTCCATGCCCCTGGGTTTTGCGGTTAATGAAACTATGAGCTGTGATTCCGGCTATTACACTATGGTCGGCACACTAGATGATGCTACAGGTACAGGAACGCTGGCTGTCAACTATGTCAACTGTGTTCTGGATGGCATGACTTATAACGGCTCTGGCACTATGACTGTCGATTACATCGATATTTACACCCTGTCTTTCAATATGACCCTTGATTTTGTTCTGCTCTCCATGAGCAGCCCGGATTTCAGCGGCAGCATGAGTGGCAGCATATCGATAGATGAGTCGTTTTCAGGCAGCTCGGTTTACGAGACAATTACGTTGAATGCCGTCGCGCAGGATGACGTACTCGGGAAAATGTATAAATACCAGAACTACATGATGCAGTTTTACATTGCGGATGTGTTCTATTCTCTGAGTGAAGCGAATTTATACATAAACGGCGAAATATTTGACTCTATCCATGGTGGAATCATGGCCGAAACCACTTCCCCACTGGTGTTCAGTTCGCTGCAGCTCACCGAGCCTGATAGTGGAGGTCCGCTGAGGATGATCGGCAAAAATACTGCCAGTATCCAGCTTACGGTTCTAAGCGGAAGACATGTATTACTGGAGTTTGACCTGGATGGTAATGGCATCATCGAAGCAACTCGAACTCGATATGTCCTGTGGCGTGAAATCGATGACTACACCAGCCTCGACCTGGCCGATAACGATGGTGACATGATGCATAACAGCTGGGAAGAAATGTACGGGCTTGATCCGGACGTTGATGATGCTGGCGATGACGCCGATACTGATGGGTATACCAACCTGGAGGAATACCAGGGAGGATCTGATCCACAGAATATCTCATCAACACCATTAGTACCGTAAGATATAAAGAACGCAATAGTTGTAGGAGGTGAAAGGCTTGTCGAAACCGGCAAGCCTTTTCGTGCATCATGAATTCTATAAGGCCTGGTGGAGGTTCAACCTGACCCCGATTAATTAGGGAGAGACCCAGATTAACTGAACCGTTACCTGGATTCAGCCGGCAGAAGATGCCGCGAATGCCGACCCGCCCGATGATGCACCAGGGCCTTGCAGAACCTCGTCCCGGATCTGCTTGACGTACTTGCCGCATTTACCGCACTGGCCTGCACAGCCGAGTGATTCACGCAAGCCACTCATGCTGGTTACGCCATCCTCAACGGCACTGCGGATTTGACCATCGGTGACAGCTTTGCAGATACAGATATACATAGCTTGAAAAACTCCGGTAAAAATATCACTGAACTAAACGTGATTTAATCTCAAATGAGATTGATTGTCAATTGCATTAGACATCATATTCGCCTGCCCGGCCACCTCTTCACCAGAACTGCATTTATATCAGTAGATTACGGTTGTCAGCCCGCACCCGGCGGTATAGACTTTTTCAGTTCGAATCAACAGCAGTCTGACTCTATTTCCGTGTCGAACAGGCTACCCGAATGAAACAAATCAGACATCAGGAGTTCCCCCATGAAAGGTGACAGCACAACGATCGAGTTTCTCAACGGCGTTCTGAAAAATGAACTCACCGCCATCAACCAGTATTTTCTGCATGCACGCATGTTGAAAAACTGGGGCTACGAAGCACTCAACAAAAAGGAGTACGATGAATCGATCGACGAGATGAAGCATGCCGACACCGTCATCGAACGCATCCTGTTCCTCGAGGGTCTGCCCAATCTGCAGGACCTGGGCAAACTGCTTATTGGTGAGAACGTGCCTGAAATGCTTAAAAATGATCTTACGCTCGAGATCGAGGCGCGAGACTACCTGGTCAAGGCCATCGCCCACAGTGAAAGCGTCGGCGATTATGTCAGCCGTGAAATTTTCGATCACATCCTGGAAGATGAAGAGGAACACATCGACTGGCTGGAAACACAGCTCAGCCTGATCGATGACATCGGAGTCGAAAACTACCTGCAGTCGCAGATGTAAACCCGGGGTGCATCGATTATGAAAGGCAATGACAAGATCATCGAACACCTGAATGATTTACTCGCGGGTGAACTCACCGCGATCGACCAGTACTTCATCCATTCACGCATGTACGAAGACTGGGGCTACACTAAACTGTTCGAACGCATCAAGCACGAACACGAGGAAGAAACCGAACATGCCACCCGGCTGATTCAACGCATCCTGTTTCTCGAAGGCACACCCGACCTGAGCACGCGCAAGCCGGAAATAAAGGTTGGCAAGACGGTGCCGAAGATGCTGAAGAACGACCTCGAGCTGGAATACCTGGTGGTCGACCACCTGCGCGAAGTGATCGCGGCGTGTGAACAGGAACAGGATTTCGAAACCCGTGAAATTCTTGAAATCCTGCTGACCGACACCGAAGAAGACCACACCTACTGGCTGGAACAGCAGCTTGGCCTGATCGATAACATCGGTCTGAAAAACTACCTGCAATCACAAATGTAGTTCTCAATCGGGGGAAATGACGTGCGTGTTGTACCGGCGTTGCCTGATAACACACCGAGATCTGGTGAGAGCCACCCTGGTGTGGTGATTTCGGTGGCAGCTTTACAGGTAGAACATCCGGCTAATGGCCCAGGGGTCCGGCGTGAATTCTGGCGTGATTGACTGATTTTAAACAAAGGATTTGGTAGCGGGGGCAGGATTACTCCGGACACCATGTCCTTCGCCACAAGGGCCGCGCTGCGCACGTTCAAATCTCTCCAGGCGATTTGGTTGAACTTACAACCTTCGGGTGGCGTACCCGCGAAGCGTACAGGCGAATGTTTGACCCTTCCCAGCCGCAGCCCTGTGCAGCTCTTTTTAGAACATCGTATTCCTGTTTGCCGACTTCTGTGGAACGACCTGCAGAACGTCCCAGTGTTCCACGATTTTTCCATTGTTGTCGAATCGAAAGATATCTATCCCGGCATAGTCGTCAATCCCTGGCCATTCCTGGTGACAATGAAGCACGACGAGATCCCCTTCTGCAATTGCTCGCTTGAAGTGGACCTTCTTGCCCGGAAATTCCAAAGCCATGCGCTCGAAGTAGTCAACGAAAGCCTCTTTGCCATCGGCAACTCCCGGATTGTGCTGAATATAAACATCACCGACATATGTTTCCATTGCTTTTCGAGGTTCGCAGCGATTGAACATCATGTCGTAAAATGCCTGGGCGTTTGTTTTGTTCTTGTTCTCCTGATTATTCATTGTCGACCTTCCCACATCAGGTAATGAACTGTGAATTTACAGCATGTCGGATATAACGTGTTAAGCCAGGCAGCTAAGCATTGAGTTGATACATACTGCTACGGCCGCTGCCATCCACCGATGAGTCGATCACCCATTAGCCGGTTAACCCGTATATTGCATGAGAATGCAGACAATGCGGGCTAGTCCTTTTCAATCTCTATCAGCGTTTCATCAGGGCTTACAGCGTCACCTTTATGGACATATACTTCTTTTACGGTACCGGTTACGGGAGACTGGATCTCTGTTTCCATTTTCATCGCTTCGGTGACAAGTACCGGCTGTCCAACTACGACCTGGTCGCCTTCTTTTACCATCACGTCAACAATGTTGCCGGGAATGCTGGTGGACACATGTCCTTCGGAGGTGGGCTTCGGGCGTTTGCCAGCAATCGATCCCTTAACTGCGCCTTTGGCGCCGCCATCGAGTACGACTTCATCCAGTGTCTCTATCAGTACTTCCTCCGGAACGCCATCGACCGTGAAATAGAAATGGCGTTTGGCCTCACCCCGATGACCAGCGCCTGTCACCTTTACGTTGTAACACTCGCCGTGTAGATTAATGTTGAACTCGGTAGGCGCCGTATTGCTTTCTCCCTTGTCCTCTGCTCTTCGATTCATGGGCTGTATTGGTTCCGGTCGTAAAGTCCCCGCTTCCCGTTCCTCGAAAAATTTGCGCGCTACTTCGGGAAACATTATGAAGGAAAGGACATCTTCATCTGATTTTACCAATTGGCCAATGTCAAAACGCAGGCGATCCAGTTCAGGTTTTAACAGATCTGCAGGACGGCACTCGATCAATTCTTCGCTGCCGACAGCCTGTTGTTGCAGAGTGGGATTGAGCACGCCAGGGGCCTTTCCATACCCGCCCTGTAAATAGCGTTTGACTTCGTTGGTGATGGTTTGATAACGCTGTCCGGTAAGTATGTTTAGTACCGCCTGGGTACCGACAATCTGTGATGTCGGTGTAACCAGTGGCGGATAACCCAGGTCTTCCCTGACGGCAGGGATCTCGACCAGCACCTCGTTCATGCGGTCCAGTGCATTCTGTTCGCGCAGTTGATTTGCCAGATTTGAAATCATGCCTCCCGGTACCTGGTTGACCTGGACCCGCGTATCCACGCCTGTGTAATCACTTTCAAACTGATTGTACTTCTTGCGAACACCATAGAAGTAAAGTCCGATTTCCTGAATGGCCTCGAGGTCCAGCCCGGTTTCATAATCGGTATTTCGCAGTGCCGCCACCAGGCTTTCGGTGGGCGGATGAGATGTGCCGCCGGCGAATGATGATATGGCTGTATCTATATGCCGGCAGCCATTTTCTATCGCCTTGAGCTGGCACATCTCTGATTGGCCTGCCGTGGAATGGCAGTGAAGATGCAGCGGCAGGTCTACCGCGTCAGTGAGTGCCTTCACCAGCTCGCCCGTGGCGTATGGCGTTAATAATCCAGCCATGTCCTTGATGCAGATTGAATCGCATCCCATGGCCTGCAGTTCACGCCCCATGGTAACGAAGCCGCTGACGTTATGTGCCGGGCTTATGGTGTAACAGATGGTTCCTTGTGCATGCTTGCCCGCCGCCTTGGTCGCTTCAATAGCAGTACGCAGGTTTCGTAAATCGTTCAGGGCATCGAAAATACGAAATACGTCCATGCCGTTTTCTGCTGCCTTGTTTACAAATGCATAAACCACATCATCTGCATAGTGACGATATCCCAGCAGGTTTTGCCCCCTTAACAACATTTGCGTACGGGTATTCGGCAGTGCTTCACGCAGTTTGCGCAGTCGCTCCCAGGGGTCTTCTTTTAGAAAACGCAGACAGGTGTCGAATGTGGCACCACCCCAGCACTCCAAAGACCAGTATCCTATGGCATCCAGCTTTTCACAGATTGGCAGCATATCTTCTATGCGCATACGGGTGGCGATCAAGGACTGGTGGGCATCGCGCAGGATGACATCTGTAATGTGTATCTTGTTGCTCATTAGATAACTCCTGGTTAAAGGCCTGTGTGGGCCGATGTGGCCGCAGCAAGAACCAGTGCAAGGTCTTCCGGGCTGATTTTTTGCGAGAACTGCGTGAGCTCGGGGTGGGCTTCGACAAAGCCCGTGTTGAAGCTGGCTGCGCGAAACTCCGGGTGGCGAAGAATTTCCAGGTAGTAGGGAATCGTTGTTTTGATGCCCTGCAGTCCCATATCGCGTAAGGCACGCTCGCCACGATTGATCACGTCTTTCCAGTTCTGTGCCCAAACGATCACTTTCGCCAGCATTGAGTCATAGTGGGGTGGGATTGTGTAACCGGTATAGATGGCCGTGTCCGTCCTTACTCCCGGTCCGCCTGGCGCATAATAGCGGGAGATGCGCCCAAAGCTTGGTAGAAAGTTGTTTTTAGGGTCCTCAGCGTTGACGCGAAACTGAATGGCATAACCGTTATGGCTAATCTGGTGCTGTTCATAACTTAACGGTAAGCCTGCAGCTATACGTATCTGTTCCTCAACGATATCTACGCCGGTAATGGTCTCGGTAATCGTGTGCTCGACCTGTACACGCGTGTTCATCTCCATGAAATAGAAGCGCCCGTCCGCATCAAGCAGAAATTCGACGGTACCGGCATTGATATAATTAACGGCCTTGGCAGCCAGCACCGAGAGCCCTCCGAGATACTGCCGCTGGGCTTCATCCAGTTGCGGCGATGGCGCGATCTCGATCAGTTTCTGATTACGACGCTGGATCGAGCAGTCACGTTCGTAAAGATGAATAGCGTTTCCATGGTTATCTGCCAGTACCTGCACCTCTATATGGCGCGGATTGACGATACATTGCTCCAGAAAAATATCAGCGCGTCCAAACGCCTTGGTCGCTTCTGAAATAACCCGGTCGTAGTTTCGTTGCAGTTCTTCCGCTGAATCGCAGCGCCGGATTCCCCTGCCTCCACCGCCCGAGGTTGCTTTCAGCATAACCGGGTAGCCGAAAGTTTCAGCCAGTTCCAGTGCCTGGTCGATATTCTCCAGGTTGCTGTCTGATCCTGGTGTGACAGGAAGGCCGGCGGCCTTCATGGCGTCGCGCGCTTCGGTCTTGTCCCCCATGCGTTTGATAACATGAGCGGGCGGCCCGATAAATATTATTCCGCGCCGCGCACAAGCCGCGGCTAACTCGGGGTTCTCAGACAGAAAGCCATAGCCCGGGTGTATTGCGTCGCATCCAGTCGAAACAGCCAGGTTTACGATACGGTGGACATTCAGGTAGCCAGTCAGGGGATCACTGCCAATACTAAATGCTTCGTCAGCTTTTTTTACGTGAAGGGAGAATCGGTCGGCCTCTGAGTAGAGGGCTACAGAACGTATGCCCATCTCCGCGCATGCGCGGATGATGCGAACAGCTATTTCACCCCTGTTTGCGATTAATATCTTTCGTATCATAAGTCGATCAAACCCTGGTTTTTTCTGATAATAATGAATGTCTATTTATTCAAATCGATGGCAGCAATCTGAATACTTTCTCACCAAACTACCAGGGTATGCAAATATCCAGATCATCCAGCTCAACAGCCAGGAAAAACCCTGTAATCAAAATGGTGTTCATATTACCTGCATAGTTTGTGCGTAAGGTGCTGTGATATAGGGTTGTGTGCTCGAAAACGGTGCCGTTACAGTGATCCGATCTCTGTAATTCACTGAGAAATCGAGATATTCTGGAGAATCATACATTCTTTTACAGATTAAAGGGGACACGTTAAAGGGGAAGTAGCGGTTTTATTCTCCCTTTGGACACATGTACAATCGATCGTTTGTTAGTTAAATTGCTTGCAATAACAACCGCCCGACATATATCGAGTACTATCAATTTCCATGCTGAATCAGCCCGACGGTGAACAACAATGCCGCACACATTGCAGCTACAGTGCGTACACTGTTCAGTAGCGTCCACCGGTCAAGGTAGTGCTCCCAGACCTTAATCGCAGCGGGATCGTTAGCCTGAACAGCAGCCAATTGCGTGTTCAATGGCACATTGCCGAGCCCGGTCAGGAGAAACGTACCGACTAGATACAGCGAGGCGCCCGCAACAAGCCAGGGCGCCGAAGGCATTTCCCACCCTTTCACAGCAATAACGGCGACCAGTAGCGAAATCGCCGCAGTGCCCATGAACGTGCCAAGAAACGTCGGATTCAACACTACCACGTTTATCGATTGCATCGCCGCAATGCCCTCCGCGGAGGGCACGCGTGCGAGCGCTTTCATGACGAAGCTCGAGAAGGCGAAGAAGATGCCAGCGATCAACGCAGAGCCGAGCAACGCGATGACTATCGCAATTATGGTCACGAGGTTCACGCTGCCACCCCCTCCTCATTTTTCACATTCCAGGTGCCTCGAGCGGCGATGCGACGCGCGTAATCCGCGAAGTCGGCCGGCTCCCGCCCCAGCGCACGCTGGACGCCGTCACAAACGCAGGCGTTGCGACCGTCGAGGACGGTTTCAAACAAGTAGTTCAATAGCCATGCGATGTCATCCGGCGTGCCCGATTCGGCGATGGCCTGAGCGAACGCCTCTTTCGTGATCTGAACAAACTGCACCTCGCGGCCTGCGGCCTGGGAAATCTCGCGTGCCAGCTCGGTGAAGGTCAGCGTGCGGGGCCCGGTTACTTCATAGATCTCGCCGGCATGCCCCTCCTCGGTTAGCGCTGCAACCGCGACATCTACGATGTCATTGACATCGATAAAGGGCTCGGGGACATCCGCGGCCGGCAGCGTGATGGCACCACCCATAACCATGCCGAGGAACTCGCCCTCGGAGAAGTTCTGCATGAACCAACTCGCGCGAACCACCGTCCACTCGACACCGGCTTGCTGGATAATCCGCTCACAGGCCTGCGCCTCTTCTTCACCGCGACCCGACAGCAGCACGAGCCGCTTGACGCCCTGCGCTACCGCCTCGTCAACGAAACGGCGAATCAAGTCGGTGGCCCCCGGTATCGCCAGATCCGGCGCATAGGTGATGTAGGCCGCCGTTACCCCTTCGAGGACCGTGTTCCAGGTGCCCGGATCGTTCCAGTCGAACGATGGGTTCGACGAGCGGGATGCAATGCGGGTTTCAACCCCACGTGCCTGTAGTCGCTCTGCGACGCGGCGACCGGTTTTTCCTGTTCCTCCCACTACCAGGGTAATGCCCCCGGATGCCTGATCGTTGTTTGCCTCGACACTCATTGCTCTCCCCTGATCGCCGATGGTCTCTGTTTCCGGGTGAATTGAAACGATGCCGAGCTGCTGGAACAGGGTTAATTGGTCCAGAAGCTCCCACTCCTCGACGATTTTTCCGTTTTCAAAATGACTGAGTGTCATCCCGCTTACCTTCACCTGCCTGCCGGTTGCCGCTATTCCCATGAGGTCGCCTTCGTGGGTGCCGGATAGAGTGAAGGAGATCACGGTCTTGTTACCCGCGCTAACCAGCTCCTCGATTTCTATGTGCAGATCGGGAAAAGCAGTGCGGTAGGCTGTGAACAGATCCCTGAGAGCTTCCGGACCTTGAAGTACCTGGTCGGGACTGTGGTAGACGTAGTTCCGGTGAATGACCTCGTCCAGAACCGGGAAATCCCCGTTGTTGATGACCTGCTCGACAAAACGTCGCATTGTTATTTCATTGCTCAGGAACATTTGTGCTTCTCCTCTATTGGTTCAGATTGGCGCCGCTCATGCAGCTTGTTTCAGTAAAAATAAATGTATGTGATGGGGTCCTGAGACGCCATTTCTGGAAAGCTCAGATACATACGTGTTCGTCTATAATTGGCCCCATGGATACTTTGGGTGGATTGCTGGATGCTCCGCGTGCGCGCGGCGCCTTTGCTTTGCGAGCGGTCATGAACCCGCCGTGGTCGCTGCGGGACCTCGCCGGTTCACCGCTGACGCTGATCGCTGGTGTGGCAGGAGAGCTGTGGCTGGTAGCCGATGACGGTGATCCTGTTCAGATCGGCCCCGGCGACATCGCAGTCATACGCGCACCGATGCATTACAACCTCGCTGACTCTCCGGCCACGCCCCCCCGGATGATCATTCATCCGGGTCAACGCTGTTGTGACCTGAACGGAAACTCATTGCATGAGGCGATGATGCATGGCGTGAGAACCTGGGGTAACGATGCTGAAGGTTCAACCGTATTTCTCGTCGGCGCCTATGAGCATCTAAGCGACATCAGCGATCGCCTGTTGCGGGTGTTGCCACCAGTGCTGTCGCTTACCCATGCCGACTGGGAGTCTCCCCTTGTGGCGTTACTCTGTGACGAGGTGATCAAAGATGAACCGGGGCAGGCTGCGGTGCTGGATCGGCTGCTTGACCTGCTGCTGACCGCCGTGCTCAAAGCCTGGTTTGGCAAGCACGACAGCAGCAGGCCTGAGTGGTGGCGCTACCAGGGAGATCGGATCATCGAACATGCCCTGCGCATCATGCATGACAAGCCGGCCAATCCATGGACGATGGATGCATTGGCGCTGGAAGTCGGCGCCTCGCGGGCGTCGCTTGCGCGCCGCTTCCAGGAACGGGTTGGCGAATCACCGATGACCTTCCTGAGGAATTGGCGAATGGCCCTGGCAGCCGACCTGTTATGCCAGCCAAACGAGACCGTGAGCACAGTGGCCGAGAAGGTTGGCTATGCCACTCCGTTTGCATTCAGTACTGCATTCAAGCGTGTAAGGGGCGTGAGCCCACAAGCGCATCGGGCGGCCGCGCTCTGAGGTGTATTGTGCCGCAGCACTCTGCTCGTGACGGCAGCACTGTCTTATCGAATTAGTGTCTGCGCAAGGAGCGGGCTTATGTCCGCTTATTGGTCTGGCCCCGTTTTACGGACCACCTGGCCGCTCTCGGAAGTGCGGTCAAGTAACACCAACGTCTGCTTCGAATGGTAAAGCTGTCCGAGGTAATCCTGGCGAAACCCGCATTGGCCGTGACCTTTCCCCCGACAGTGTAACCAAGGCAATTGAGAGATTTCCCGTTAATTGATGGATCCCCAAAATGTGCCAGGCAGAACTGAGTGAGATTTAATGAGTGTCACCTGACATGAGCGATTTTCGTTGGCAGCTCTATGGTGTGCCCTCCGGCTATGTGCCCGAGGGTCCGGCGTCAATCCTGGCGTAATTGACTGATTTTAAAGAAAGGATTTGGTAGCGAGGGCAGGATTTGAACCTGCGGCTTTCAGGTTTTGGCAAACCCGAACCCTCATTCAGACCCCTGTCTCCGGTGCGCCAGGGGGTGTTCGGGGTGACTTTGCCCCGCTGCCGGCTTAG
>Ga0209536_100008047_pt1 | contig 15892 bp, 14 predicted proteins | sample DeeMarSeWOR28_12_FD_187461 | JGI IMG/M metagenome (GOLD analysis project Ga0209536, IMG submission 187461) | Marine sediment microbial communities from White Oak River estuary, North Carolina - WOR-2-8_12 (SPAdes) (version 2) | ecosystem: Environmental > Aquatic > Marine > Intertidal zone >...
AGTTCCCATCTTCGGGTAGTTCCAGATCTCGGTCATGCGTTCATTCAGGGCATCCCTGAAGGGAATAGATTCCAGGTAGGAAAAAGTAATTTCGTTCTGGGCCTTCACCCAGGCAGCTGTTTCATCGGACATGTCGTCCTCGAGCCAGCGATAGGGATCAGGAATTTCTGTACCGTGATAATTATCCACAACATCGCCCTTTGCAGTATCAGGATAGGTAAAAGTTGCTTGCTGTGAACAGCCCATGGCAGTAATAATTAAAATGATCAAAAGTTTGTTTTTCATGACTTAATATTTTGCCCTTAAAGTAGTTAATATGAATGTAGAAACCAATGTCCCTCCGGATGCTGTTGAATATGCCGAAAAAAAAGCTGCCATTTGCTGACAGCCTTCTAATATATACTAAACGGTATAAAGATTATTTTCTTTCAGGCTTGGGAAGCAGGGCTTTCCTTGAAAGTTTCAGTTTACCGTTCTTCTCATCCACTGCAAGAAGCTTCACTTCTATCTCCTGGCCTTCTTTGAGCACTTCTTCCACTTTTTCAAGCCGCCTGTGTTCTATTTCCGAGATATGCAGCAGCCCATCCTTACCGGGCAGGATCTCCACGAAGGCTCCATAGGGAGTAATGGTTTTCACTTTTCCCTTATAGACCTCACCCGGCTCAGGAACAGCGACTATCCCCTTGATCCATTTCATGGCTGCATCGATGGAAGCCTTATCCACCGCAAATACATCCACCAGACCCACGTTGCCGATTTCTTCTATGGTAATGGTACTGTTGGTCTCCGCCTGGATCTCCTGAATCACTTTTCCACCGGGTCCGATTACTGCTCCGATCATATCCTTGGGAATCTCCATCCGTTCAATCCTGGGAGTATGCGGCTTGTAATCCGGGTTGGGTTCGGCAATGGTTTCACTCATTCTATCCAGGATATGCAGCCGGCCTTTTCTGGCCTGCTCCAGGGCCTGGGAAAGGATCTCGTAGGAGAGTCCTTCTACCTTGATGTCCATCTGTGTGGCGGTGATCCCGTCCCGGGTCCCGGTAACCTTAAAGTCCATATCGCCCAGGTGGTCCTCATCTCCCAGAATATCTGACAGAACAGCGTATTTTTTCGAATCTTTATCCGTGATCAGCCCCATGGCAATGCCGGATACCGGTTTCCTGATCTGCACACCCGCATCCATCAGGGCCAGGGTACCGGCGCACACGGTGGCCATGGACGAGGATCCGTTGGACTCCAGGATGTCGGAAACTATCCTGAGGGAATAGGGCATCTCATCTTCCGAAGGCAACATTCTTTTCAGTGCCCGGTGGGCCAGGTTGCCATGTCCGACTTCCCTGCGACTGGTACCCCTGGAGGGGCGAGCGTCTCCCGTAGAGAAGGGAGGGAAGTTGTAATGCAGGAGGAACTTGTCGTTACCGCTCTTTAAGACATCATCTATAAGTTTGGCATCCAGTTTGGTGCCCAGGGTAACGGTGGTTATGGATTGGGTTTCGCCCCTGGTGAAAACTGCAGACCCGTGGGCTGCGGGCAGGTAATCCACCTCGCTCCAGATGGGACGGATCTCATCGGTCTTCCTGCCATCCAGGCGAACGGCCTCATCCAGGATCACCCGGCGTACCGCTTCCTTCTCCACATCATGATAATACTTGCTCACCAGGATTTCGTTAACCTCACCCTCTTCACCGGCCTCTTCAATGAGTTTTGCCAGAAAATCTTCCTTGATCTTACTGAAAGCCTCACTGCGGGCATGCTTGTCGGCATTGGCCGATCGGGCAACCTTCATAGCCGCATCATAGGTTTCCTTCCAGATCCTCTTGTTCAGTTCCTCGTCGCTGACTTCATGATCGTATTCCCGTTTTTCTTCTTTCCCCGTTTTCTTTGCCAGGGCCAGCTGGGCCTTGCACATGGGTTTTATGGCATCATGCGCAAATTTGATGGCTTCCAGCATGTCAGCTTCACTTACCTCTTTCATTTCTCCTTCCACCATCAGGATATTATCATAGGTGGCTCCAACAATAAGCTCGATATCGGCTTCTTCTATCTGGGAGAAAGATGGATTCACCATCAGCTTTCCGTTCACACGGGCGACCCTCACTTCGGAGATGGGCCCATGGAAAGGAATATCCGATACGGCCAGTGCGGCAGATGCTGCCAGTCCGGCAAGAGCATCCGGAGGAGTGTCGGATTCGGCCGACATCAGCGTGACATTCACGAAAGTTTCGGCATGATAGTCATCGGGGAAAAGAGGTCGCAGTGCCCGGTCCACCAGCCTGGATATCAGGATCTCATAATCGGAGGGCCTTGCTTCCCTTCTGAGGAAGCCCCCCGGGAATTTTCCCAGTGCGGCATACTTCTCTTTATATTCCACGGAAAGAGGCATAAAATCCACATCTTCCTTTGCTTCTTTTGCACTGACTACAGTAGCCAGTACCATGGTATCGCCCATGCGAACCATTACGGCGCCATCGGCCTGCTTGGCCAGTACACCGGTTTCTATACTTATTGTGCGGCCATCACTCAACTTGATGGTTTCCACTATCGCTTTCGGTTTCGACATAATTTCTGATTAAATGCTGTAAATACGAAAAAAGGCAATCCGCGAATTGCCTTTTTTCTAACTAATATCTTTTATTTTCTGATCTTAAGGGCTTTGATGATAGCGCGATATCTCTCGATATCCTTTTCCTTCAGATAATCGAGCAGTTTCCTCCTTTTGCCAACGAGCTTGAGCAGGGCCCTTTGCGTACTGTAGTCCTTTTTATTGGTCAGCAGATGCTGGGTAAGGTGATTGATCCTTGTAGTAAAAACTGCAATCTGGCCTTCAGCTGAACCTGTATCAGCCTCGGATTTGCCATAGGTCTTGAAGATCTCCTTCTTTTTCTCCGTCGTTAAATACATCCTTTTTTCTACGTTATAAACCTGTTTCGAATTTCGAGATGCAAAGGTATTTATTTTTTTGGAATTAGCAATACAGGAATCGCAGTTTATGCTTCTGTCTTATCGAAGCTTATGGTCTTTATTAGGTTGCGTATTTGTGATTTGGTTCCGAGGGCAAAAAGTTTATCGGAAGGCTGAAGGGTGGTATCGGGTACCGGATTGATCATGTAAGAGTTATCTTCCCTTTTCAGACCAATGATATTTGCCCCTGAATTATTACGGATATCCAGTTCCCTGATCGACTTTCCGGCAAGTGTGGGTGAGATTTCCTGGCAAGAGATTTCATCCAATACCACATTATCGACACTCTGCAGCAAAATAAGCTCAATAAATTCCACCACATCTGGCTGTGCCACAAGCTTTGCCATGCGCTGCCCCCCGATCTTATCTGACATGATCACGTTGGTGGCACCGGCCCGTTTCAGTTTCAAATCCGCATTGTCCGCAGAGGCCCTGGATATGATTTTTATTTTGGGATTGAGCTCTTTGGCACTCAAAACCACAAAGAGGTTATCCGCATCCTGGGGCAGGGTGGTGATCATGGCCCGGGCCGTATCGAGATGGGACCGCATCAGTACCTGCTCATCGGTAGCGTCCCCTTCAAGATACGCCATTCCTTGACTTTCCCTCAGGCCCTGGATGATCTCCTGGTCCTGTTCTATCACGATCACATCAAAACCGTGTTCTATAAGTTCCTGGACTGCCTGCCTTCCGTTGCGCCCGTAGCCGCAGACCACCACGTGTCCCGACATCCTGTCAATTTTTCTTTTCACTTTATTGTCTTTATAGGTATTCAAAAAAACTCCTTCCACAATGAACCTGGTAAAGGTGGTAACCGCATATAAAAAGATGCCAATGGAGAAAACCACCAGAACTGAGGTGAACCACATTCCGCGGTTGTCCAGTTGATGCACTTCCTCAAAGCCTACAGTGGCAATGGTTATTATGGTCTGGTACACCGCTTCGGACAGGGTAAATCCAAGCAACATGTATCCGATGATCCCAATGGCAAGAACAATGAAAAGCATTCCCCCTGTAAGGTAAATATGGGTAAGCTTATTTATATTCGTGGTTTGCATCTCGAATAATTTCCGCAGCAATATTACATTCCAGACAACGTTTTTGTTTGCAATATTGATGATAAAGCTGCAATAGAGCCTGGCTCTCCATCGCACTTTCCGGCCTGATTCCAAATATACTCCAATTCTTAATAAGCTGATTGCTTTCGGCTTTCAGATTCTGCATGATATTTTCAACATCCAGTGCGGTGCTTTGGCAGCCCTTTAGTTTACAGAGGGCGGTAAGGAAAGGAACGATAACATTGATGACTAATGTGGTAATGAACTGTTGCCCCGGATATTTGGGTAAGGGAACTGAGCTCTTTCCAAATAAGTAATGGTTTGTCCAGTACTCACTGGCTTTCACTCTGAAGATCTGTTCCAATTCGGCGATGGAACTGCTTCCGAGGATGCTTTCATTCAGGGGATATCTCCCATGTAGCAGAGAGGCTAACTGAGAGATACGTAAGGTGGGAAAGGAGGGGGGGCGAAGCCTGAGAAATTTCCACAGATGCGCAGGCACTGGTTTATCTGCCATGTGTGATTTTAACTCCATATAGCGGTTCCATAAGGTACATGGGTAGCTTCCCTGTGTCCTGGCAGTCAGCAAAAGTCCGGACTGACCAAACAATAGGGCTTCCAGATCGGTCAGGCTATCCCGGTGTTCGGTCAGTGCGGGAAGCGGGACTTTATTTACCAGCATTTCAAAGGGCAGGCTATTCAGGGGCAGTCCAAAACCCGGGGTAAGTGCCCGGTAAAGGGCCAGGTCCAGGTTTAAGTCTGTATCATGTAAAACCTGTTCCATGCGCAGGCTCCTCTGAATAATCCGGACTTTGTTCAGATCATGGAGCCATTGTTTCAACTGCACGGGAGGGAAAGATTTCAAATATGGACCACATGCCAGCCAGCTTTCATTCCTTTTCAGGATCTCAAATCGCTGGCTAAGGTAATCCGGATATTTGGGAACCATGGTCTGGATCCGGCGTCCCAGGCTATTTGTCACATCTGTGTCGAATTCACCCACCACATGCAGGATAACATTATTATAGGCTGCATCCAGGTGGTGCCTGTGCCTGTACCAGTCCGATGCATACCTGTGTATCTCGATATTTCCTACCCATACCAGGCGGTCCATCCGGATCCTGGCATTCAGGAAATCCGGTCCTCCATGAGAGTTCTGTTCCCCCGGAAACAACACCTCGAGCTTCTGACCACATGTGGTGTGCAGCGATTTCCCATCATAAAGTCTGTGTTTCCAGATAAACTGAATAAATCTTTCTTCGGCCATCATTGTTTAATGTGGCCAGCTGCATTATTTCAGTGGATCAATTAAATGGTTCAGAAGGAGTAAGCCAGGCCTGCGGTTAGCTCCAGGGCCTTGATATGGAATTCGGCATCCAGGGGCGGGACATTCAGTCCCTGGACCAGATCGAATGTATAGGTATTGTTGGCCTTGGTCTGTACATAATCCACACCTAGCTTAAGGGCAAGGTTTGAATTAAACTTATACCTGATCCCGCCTCCGGCGGTCCACCCGAAAGCAACATTGTTATAACTGGAATAGGTGTAGATATAGTCACCGTCGTAACTTAAGGTAAGTTCCTGATTGGGCGCACGGATAATGCTGAGCCCCGCCAGAACCCTGAAATCAAAGTACAGTTGCTGGCTTGCCCTTATGGAGAAGTGGGGGCCCAGATGGAGATTGATGTAGTTCCAGAATCCGGAGCCGTACAGTATCTCCGCATCATCAGGGATGTCTATTGCACCGGAGGCATTTTCTTCTATATAGGTCATAATATCCCTGGCAAGGGAGTCCCGCAGGGCGTAGTTGGAACCAAAAGAGAAAGAAGCTCCAAATCCAAAATAGGATACTGGAAAATATCCGCCGTCAAATTTAATGGCTCCGCCTGTACTGGCATAGCCGTTTCCGGAAAGATCCCCCGTTGAAGCGTAGTCGCCCCGGGGCAGGGAAGCCCCGAAGGAAATGCTGGCAAAGTTCTGTTGGGCAAATACTTGCATGCAGCCGCCTGCCAGAACCATCAATAGGATACCGATCGCTTTTCTCATATCAATTTTCTCTTTATGGTCCAAAAGTAGCATTTTCTATCTTTTTCTTCTGTACGGCATGGTCATGCAGCGCACGCCGCCGCCTCCGCGTGACAGTTCTGCCCCATCGATGGTAAGGACATACTTGCTTTTGGATGAGAGCTCTGTCTTGCCGGCCAGTACATCCTTGGCTGCTATGATCTCGTAACCTGACTGATGCAGGTTTTCGAGGGTATGCACGTTTCGGTTGTAACCAATAAGTTGTCCAGGGCCAAGGGCAAAAAAATTGGCCCCGCTGTGCCATTGCTCCCGCTCCTGGGTCATGGTATCTTTTTTCCCGCCGCAGAATGAGGGCTTCAGGTCCATCCCGAGCTCCTTAAGTGCCTTGACCAGGTTTTCCACGTTACGTATGGAGATAACCTTCCCGTTTTCAATGTCGATCTGAATGGTCTGGTATTTATTGGATTTCAGGATCAGCGGTTCGTACACCATGCAGGAATCATGATCCAGAAGTGTAAAGGTCATATCCAAATGGATAAATGATTCCGGAGCTGAGGGCAGTTCCTGGACAAGCAGGTGTTGTTTGTCCTTTCTTTCGGAAAGCATTTTAACCAGGTAATCAATTCCCCTGGAGGTGGTCCTGGTCCCCAGACCCACAAGGGAAATATTTTCTGCGGCAATGAGCAGGTCTCCGCCTTCAAAGGATAGAGATTCCCTGTTTTCCATATCCTCATCGGGATTTAGCGTCTGGACCCTGAAACGAGGGTGATAGTTAAAGATAGCCTGCATGATCAGCGCTTCCCTGTCCCTGATCCGGTTTGCCATTCTGGAAATGATAACACGGTCTCCAAATGCCACGGAGGCATCCCTTGCAAAGAAAAAATTATGCAGGGGCCTCATGGAAAAGCTTTCGTTACTCAGATAACCGGTAAGTGTATTGCGTTCCAGGGGAACCCCCTGTACCAGTTGCTTGGCAAGCTGTGTTTCATTGAGATCCAGCAGCCTGTCAATCAGTAAGGGTTGTCCTTCCTGGTAGCAGGCCTTCTTTACAATCTTCTCCCTTATTTCGCTGGATCGCAGGATGTCCTTTAACAAGTCCATAATGCGGAAGGTGGGTACCAGTTGCTGCAACAGACATTCCAGTTGATTATACTCCCTTCTGGCCACGGAGAGATTGAGAATATCACTGTAGAGTGCCCGCTCAGCATTTCTTGGGCTCATATTCTCCACTTCGGGCCCGGGAGGATGTAAAAGCACCCCTTCAAGAGTTCCCGTTTCCGAGTATACCTGAATTGCCGACATGGGACAAAGGTAAAAGAATTAAAAATGATCAGCCAGAAAAGGCAATCTGCTTATGGGTCCCGTCACAGAAGGGCTTGTTTGAGGAGTGACCGCAACGACATAAGAATACCGGTTCCTCTTTTACAATCAACTTCCCATCGGGACCCTGGATCCGGAACGGACCTCTTACTTCAATGGGGCCTCCGTTATATACTTTGAATATGGTTTGATCATTCTTCATCGCTGCCATTATTAGCCCCTGAAATCAATCTTACGGTGGGTCCCGTCACAGTATGGCATGTTCCGGGAGGCTCCGCACCGGCAGAACGATGTCATGGTGGTGGGTTTAAGTTTCTGCTCATCGCTTCCGATCACTGAGAAATTCCCCTCTATTACGATGGGTCCGTCCCTCATGATGCGAATGCTGGTGGGGGCGTCCTTTCTTGTAAGAGACCTTGGAGTTTCCTCACCGGTACCAAAGTTCTTCTGTGCGTTTTTTTCCTCCTCGGTCAGGTCCTTGTTGTACTTCCATACCAGGGCCTGAGTGGGACATTTATTGACCACTTCGATGATCTTGCGTGTGGGGGCACCCTCCATATTCACCCAGGGTCTCCGGCCCGGGTTGAAGACCTCTATAAGTTCCCTGAAACAGGTGGTTGCATGGATACACTTGGAAGGTATCCAGAATACTGTTATTTCACCATTGGTGTACTGTCTGTTCCTGGGATCATCCATACATTGAACATGAGATTATTTAGCAATAAAAAACAACTGAGTGATGGGAATGTTCAAAAGGTTTCATTGAGATGGGAAGATTCCTTAAATGAATCCGGCCTCAATACCGAGGACTATGTCTTCCATGACCCTATCCTGGTTGTCGGGATCGTATTCTGTTTTCAGGTTGTTTCCAAATATCCGGGCAATACCCTGCCAGAAGAATGCGGTAAAGCCACCCTTGAGATCCTTGATCACCTGGTAGGAGGTGCGCCCAGTTTCGCGGTCGATCAATTTCACCAGGATAATCCCCTGTGTTACGGTCAGTTTCCTGACCTCCTTTTCAAAGCGCTTCATAATCTCTTTCTCCGCCTGATTGACGTAAGCTTTTCTCTCTTTTTCACTATCGAGGGTAATCAGTTGATCATCAAGGTTTTTGAGTTCTTCAGCTGCAATCCGGGCATAGGGATAGGCCTTTTTTATATTTCGGATCATCCGCCTGTATCTTCTTTTCAGATAGAGGTAGTCAAAATCCCTTTTGTCGTATACACTCACTTCGGGTAAATCAATGATGGGTAGGGTATCGGAGCCCTCAACCACAGCTCGGGTAAGCGCCGGTGTTTCTTTCTGCGCCTCCTGGGCTGACAGGGCTGATACCGCAACAAACATGGCTGCCGCCAGGATAATATGTAGCAGATTAACTTTCAATTGCCTGTATTAGATACAAAAATTGTACCGGTCTGTTCAGCTGCCGGAACTAATCCATCAGTTTGATCATGGCGTCCACCAGGTTGCTGGCTCCATCCGCAATCTGAGCAATGGTGGCATCCAGCATATAACATGGAGTAGTTACCACATTCAAATCGGGATCCACCACCACCTCTCCGTGTGTGGCGTAAACATGTTTGGCTCCAAGAGATTCCAGTGCATCAATGGTATTCTCATCGTTGCCAATGGTCAGGTGGACTTTTCCAAGAACCTTGGCCAGGATTACCGGAGAAATGCACAGGGCCCCCACGGGTTTTTTCAAAGCAACCATCCCGCTTATGGCCTCTTCCACTTCTGGAAGGACAGAGGCATCTGCTCCCTCGAAAGCCCAGCTTGAAAGATTCTTGGCTGCTCCGAAACCTCCTGGTAAAATCAGGCCATCGAAGGAAGCCGGATTAAACGCTTTCAGGTCCTTGATCTGACCCCGGGCGATACGGGCAGATTCTACCAGCACATTCCTTTGTTCATCCATCTCTTCACCCGTAAGGTGATTGATTACATGATGCTGGTTGATATCAGGTGCAAAGATCTCATAGCTTCCACCCTGTCTGGCGATGGCCAAAAGACTCAGCGTGGCCTCATGGATCTCAGCGCCGTCATATACGCCGCATCCTGAAAGCAAAACTGCAAATTTCTTCATGGGTATGATATTTAGATGTTTTGATAATTTTGTTAGGACTAATTTATGGAAAACAGCTGGTAATTTAAATGGAAAGAGAATACTATCGAACATTTATCGGACTGCCTCTGCAAGTGGAGCAAGCATTTCTTGACGCCCGGAACGAACTGCTCGCAAGCCTGAGCGGTGAACGTATCAGCTGGACCATACCCGAGCAGTTTCATGTAACTTTAAGATTTCTGGGTGATATTGAGCAAGGTACTGTTCAGAGGATTGGGGCTGCACTGGTAGACGGACTATCTGTCCCGAAGCAGATCAGATTATACACGACGGGGTTGGGTAGTTTTGGGCCCCGTAGGAGGCCCCGGGTACTCTGGGTGGGATTTGAAGGAAACAGTTTCTTTGGCCATCTGAAGCAGGAGGTGGATCGTGTGCTGGAGCTTTGCGGTTTCCAGGGAGAAGAGCAGCCTTTCCGTGCGCATCTGACCCTGGGCAGGATAAGAAGTCTCAGGAATCTTGAGAAATATTATCATACTGTTAATGAGATGAATCAAGATTTTGTGGATTCCGTGTTGTTCGACAGGCTGGTATTCTATCGAAGTGTATTGAGCCCGCAGGGGCCCCGGTACCTGGTGCTTGAGGACTTGCGTTTCCCGCGGTAGCTCAACCCCTCTGAATCTCGATCAGCACATCGTCCTTCATGACCGTTTCATTTTTCTTAACGGCGACGGTCTTTACCAGGCCAGTGATGTGACTGGTGATCTCATTCTGCATCTTCATGGCTTCCAGGATGATAATGGGTTCCCCCTCCTTTACCTCGGCCCCCTCTTCCACCATGATGTCAATTATCTTTCCTGGCATGGGCGCTTCAATGGATACTGCTGAGCTGGCATCGGCCTGTTGCTCCAGGTAACGCTTTCGTTTCAATGAAACGGGGGTTTCCACGGTGAAAGTGTGCCAAACGCCATTGACCATAATGGTATAGCGGTTCTGCTTCTTCTCGATTACATCGAGCATGTATTTTTTATTCTTCCAGACGATATAGGAAAATCCTTTCGGGTCTTCATGAAGCTTGATTTCCACTTCTTTCCCCTGGTACTTGATCTTTTTTTCCAGTGGTTTTCTGAACTCGTAAGCCTTATTTGTGGTGCTGAGTGCTATGAGCTTGGTTGATTGCTTTTTCTTTGCTTCGCGTGCCATATGCTGGTCCAGATTTATCGTAAGCGTTTCTTTAGTACCCAGGGGGCAATTTTGCCATTCTCGGTATGCAGGGGTTTTTCTTCATTTTCCTGGATCTCCCGGGCATAATCATAGGTAGCGAAAAATGCGGCCAGCAGGGCCTCATCGGGTTCGGCGTGGTAATGAATCTTCAACTCCTTGCTCAGGAATGAAGTATTGAAATTTCCCTTTCTGAAGTTTGTGTTCTGTAGAACGGCCCTGCAGAAAGCAAGGGTTGTTTTTGTGCCTTTGATCCAGAACTTCCTGATGGCCATACTGGATTGCTGCAGGGCTTTTTCCCGGGTTTCGGCATGAACAATGAGTTTCGCGATCATGGAGTCAAAATAGGGTGTGATAACCGATCCGTCACGGACCCCGGTATCCACCCTCACATGTTCGTCCTCCGGCCAGGAGATCTTTTCAATGGTGCCCAGGCTGGGAGAGAAACCCGATTGTACATCTTCTGCGTTGATCCTCCATTCAATGGCCCAGCCATTCAGTTTGATATCCTTTTGTGTATAGGCAAGTTTTTCACCTTCAGCGATCCGGATCATCTGTTCGATGAGATCGATCCCGGTAACCATTTCTGTGACCGGATGCTCAACCTGGATACGTGTGTTCATCTCCATGAAGGAGAAACTGTTGTCACTGTCCAGAAGAAATTCCACTGTGCCGGCTGAGTAGTAGTTTACCGCTTTGGCAATATTAACGGCTGCTTCACCCATCTTTTTCCTCAGTGCACTGCTCAGGGCCGGAGAGGGTGATTCCTCCAGGAGTTTCTGGTGTTTTCGCTGTACTGAGCATTCCCGTTCCCCAAGGTGTATGACATTGCCATGCTTATCTGCCAGGATCTGGAATTCAATATGACGGGGTTCCCTCACGAACCTTTCCAGAAAAACATCAGGATTGTTAAAGGCCTTGGAAGCCTCATTGGTAGCAAGTGTGAACATACGTTCGATGTCCTTCTCCTTTGACACTACTCGCATCCCCCGGCCGCCGCCGCCGGCTGCTGCCTTCAGGATCACCGGATATCCAATTTCATTGGCTATTTTCCGGGCTTCTTCCGCATCCCTGACTGCACCCGGACTTCCTCCAAGGAGGGGGACCCCATGTTCCCTGGCCAGTTCTTTGGCAATGGTTTTGTGTCCCATGCGGTAAATGGCATCGTGCGAAGGTCCCACAAATATGATATTCTCTTCTTCGCAGCGCCTTGCAAAATCAGGATTTTCTGCCAGGAAGCCATAACCGGGATGAATGGCATCCACCTTACGTTTTTTAGCACCCTTGATGATCCGTTCAATATCCAGGAACTCCGGAATCGATTCATCATAGTCCTCAGAGAAATCAATAATCTCATCAGCTTCTTCCAGATACCAGGCGTTGGGTTCTTTTGCCGTCTTTATCACATAGGAACGGATACCCATTTTCCTGGCCGTCTTGATTATCCGGATGGCAATCTCGCCACGGTTGGCTATGAGTAAGCTCTTAATTTTCATAAATGATATTATAGGGGAATATTGCCATGTTTCCTGGCGGGATTATCTACATGTTTTGTTTCCAGTGCTTCAAAGGCGCGGATCAGTTTTTGCCTGGTTACGGCCGGATCGATGACTTCGTCGATAAAGCCACGTTCTTCAGCCACATAGGGATTTGCGATTTCATTACGATATTTGGCGGCCAGTTCCTTTTTCAGGGCCACTGCATCATCAGATGCATCTAGATCTTTCCTGTACAGGATAGCCACAGCCCCTTCCGGTCCCATGACAGCGATTTCGGCGGTGGGCCATGCAAAATTAAAATCACCGCCTAGATTCTTGCTGTTCATCACGCAGTAGGCCCCGCCATAGGATTTTCTAAGGATTACCGTTATTCTTGGAACGGTTGAATCTGCGAATGCATAGAGCATTTTTGCCCCGTGCCTGATGATCCCGTTGTGTTCCTGATCTATCCCCGGTAAAAATCCAGGCACATCTTCAAGGATCAGCAGGGGAATATTGAAGGCATCGCAAAATCTTATGAAGCGTGCACCTTTATTGGAAGAGTTAATATCCAGGGTGCCGGCAAGCACCTTGGGCTGGTTGGCCACAATTCCAATGACCTTGCCATCCATTCTCCCGAACCCGACCACTATATTCTGTGCATAATTTTCGGATATCTCATAGAAGGAACGTTTATCTACCAGCAGATTGATTACGTCCTTGACATCATAGGGTTTATTGGGGTCATCCGGTACAATATCCCTGAGCTTTTCCTCCACATCGGCGGTTTCATCCGGTGACAGTTCCATCTCAGGCGAATTTTCCATATTGTTTGAGGGAAGGTAGGCCAGCAACTGGCGGACACCCATGAGGGTGTTCTCCTCATCGGGGAATACCATATGGGCCACGCCGCTCTTTTTGGAATGGATCCCAGCGCCGCCCAGGTCATTGAAACTCACATCCTCATTTAACACCTCCTTGACCACGTTTGGACCGGTCACAAACATGTAGCTTGTCTGGTCGGTCATGAAGACGAAATCGGTGATGGAAGGAGAATATACCGCTCCTCCGGCGGCCGGTCCCAGAATGACAGAAATTTGAGGGATGACCCCCGAGGACTGCACATTCCTGTAAAAAATGCCTGCATAACCTGCGAGACTGGCAACACCTTCCTGTATGCGCGCACCTCCGGAATCGATGAGCCCGATCATGGGTGCTCCCATTTTCAGTGCCATGTCCTGAATCTTCATGATCTTGGCAGCATGGACAGAACCCAGGGACCCTCCCATGACTGTAAAATCCTGGGCATATGCAAAGGTAAGTCGGCCACGTATAAGCCCGTGACCAATAATTACACCGTCTCCAAATGTCTGCTTAACTTTTCCAAACCCGGTATCAGATCTATCGGCTGTAACAAAAGCATCAACTTCTTCAAAAGTATCTTCGTCAAACAGGATATCAATTCGCTCCCAGGCAGTCAGTTTTCCTTTTGCGTGTTGTTTGCTTGCGGCTTTAGCATCTTGCTGTTCGCTGTGGGCCTGCTGTCTTTCCAGGAAGCGGGTAAAGTTTCGACCTTTAACATCCATGCTTTAATTCTTTAATCATAAATAGAACGGGTGAGTCTGGAAAAAGTTTTAGCAATTTCACTCATGTGTGCAAAACTAAGAATAAATATTGACTATGGGTATTGCAGTCTAATCTAAGACTTTTCGGTCAAATACGGAAGCCGGTCCGCTCAAATGCGACGGCACACATGACCAGTTATGCACGGTACGGGGCAGCAAAGTATCCTGTTGACGCAGGTATTCCATGAGGTGGTAACGTAGGTCACGGTCCGTGGACCAGGATATTCGTCGTATAAGTTCCTCTTTCGGGATCCCTGCCCCGACGGTCAGATGTCCTCCGGCTCCGTTCCCGCGATAAGAGTTTACGGCCACGGTATAGATTTCGGATTCGGCAAAAGGGAGGCCGTTATCAAGGGTCTCGATTCGGACCCGGTCTCCCGGAGGGCGAGTTACATCCACCGTATAATTAATGCCTGCAGCGGAGGAAAAGCTATAATAAGGGGCTGTAAGTCTTCCCGGTTGATCAGGATCGAATTGGAGCAGGTGATCACCTGGGCCTGACATGGTATTGAACCAGGATCCAGCGGCATGCTCCAGGAATCCGTCGATCTCATCTCCCGAGAGCTCCATTCTGTACAGCAAGTTCTCATAACGATAAAGCTTGAACATATCGGAGACCAGCAAGGGGCCCTCCTGCAATACTGCTGAAATGCTAAGGGGAGCCGCAAAGGAAATCTGTGCCCCGGACAGATCAAGCTGCACCTGGTGGATCAGGGAGATCATGGATGAGGGTCCGAACAAGGCATCCAGGCCCGTCATATCGCCGGCGAGCCAGGTGATGGTGTCGTCCAGGTAGTCCGCAACCTGTTCGTAGTCACTGGCAAATCTGGTCATGAAGTCCTCTGATGGCTCATAGTCCTGCATGGGAATGTTCTTTCCGCTGGTAAGGATCTGGCGAGTTTTGAATTTGATGGTGGCTTCGCCCGCATATCGGGCATGACTGCCGGGATCGATTATCAGCACGCTATCTCCCGCCGTGTTGGCTATGCGCTGGACAGAAACCCTGTGGTCATGTCCGGCAAAAATAATATGGAATCCCGGTACCTGTTCAGCCACCAGCATCACCGCATTTTCATTCATAGGATCATCGGGATTCCCGCTGTAGGAAGCATCAGTGCCCGAATGGAACAAACCCACCAGCAGGTCCGGATCTTCCTTTTCCAGGATCCGGGGAACCCATTCCCTTGCGGCCTCCACCATGTCCTGGAATTCCATCCGGGGCCAGAGATTCTTGGGAAGCCAGTTAGGGATCCCCGGAGTGATGAGGCCTAGAACAGCTATCTTCTTTCTTCCGGCTTTCAGGATGGTATAGGGCTTAAAATAAGGCTCCCCCGTATCACTGATAATAGCATTGGCAGCCAGCCAGGGGAAGCGGAACGCGGGTAAAAGCCTGTCATAAACCAGTGGCCCGGCTTCAATATCATGGTTCCCCACCGTTCCCGCATCATAGCCCATGAAGTTCATGACCCTTGCCGATAGGTGTTCATTAAGTGTGTCGATAAAATTGTGATAATAGACAGTGGGCTGTCCCTGCAGGAAATCACCATTGTCGAGAAGATAGAACAGGGTATCCTCATTGTCCCTTTGTGCGGTGACATAACTAAATATATGGGCCAGGGAATGATCCGAGGGAGACCGGCTGATTAAATCGTAGGGGAAGATCATACCATGCACATCGGTGGTAACTGCAATCCTTACTGTAACATCATCCTTTTTACATGCCCTGAACATAAGCAGAGGTAAAGTTAGGAGCAAAATCAGGCTGATTTTCCCTATGTTCTTTAGCATGTAAACACTGGATCTGACACCATTTTTGAATTTAGAGTCTTTCTTTTTAAGACACTGCATAAAGCTTAATGATTTTATGGCGAGTAGATTACGAAAGTAGTATTTTTTTGAATTTCACTACATCGGTAAATATATCGACATAAGTCGATTATGATATCGACACCAAACAGTAATTTCTCGTATATATATGTACCGTGAATCTTTGAACAATAATTGCGACATGGATTACTTTAGTGCAAAACCAAGTTTGTATACTTCTTATAAACCAATTTAGCTATGAAAATGAAACTATCTAATTTAGCGCTATTAGGAGGATTTGCGCTCCTCTTTGTGGGAGGTGTTATCCTAAGTAGC
>Ga0209536_100008049_pt1 | contig 15889 bp, 17 predicted proteins | sample DeeMarSeWOR28_12_FD_187461 | JGI IMG/M metagenome (GOLD analysis project Ga0209536, IMG submission 187461) | Marine sediment microbial communities from White Oak River estuary, North Carolina - WOR-2-8_12 (SPAdes) (version 2) | ecosystem: Environmental > Aquatic > Marine > Intertidal zone >...
CTCGTCGCAGACGCCCCGGAACTTGTCTTCCCAGAAGACCAGGTCCTTGTTGCGGAAGCCGAGCACGCCGATGACGTAGGCGCCCGCTTCCTTGAAGCCTCGCGCCTGGGGGAACACCGGCGCGACGCCGAGCCCGCCGCCGACGCAGAGCACTTTCTTGGCGCCGCCGATGTGGCTCGGTATGCCCATGGGGCCGACGAGCGCGTGCAGGTACGTGCCGACCTTGCAGTCGCGCTGCATCTCGCGCGTGGTCTTGCCGACGGCCTGGATGACCAGGGTGATAGTTCCCTTGTCACGGTCGTAGTCGGCGATGGTGAGAGGGATGCGCTCGCCCTCGGCGTGAGACATGACGATGACGAACTGCCCGGGGCGGGCCGCCCGCGCCATGCGGGGGTGGCTCACCTCCAGGAGGTAGGTGACGTCCGAAAAGTCCTCGCGGTCGACGATCTCGTACTTGCCCGAAGTCGGGCTGGGCATTGCCATGAAGTTCCCTCGCACACGCTACCGCCCGGGCCTGCATCCCGGGTCCAGCACAAGCTGATACCTCTCCGGTCGGTTTGTATGCAATGCGGTTTTCCGAGAACTCCGTCTAAGGTCGGGTGCCCGCCGAGCCCGTCGCGGCGGCGCCGCGCGGCCGCCGCAGGCGCGCGCCGGCGAACTGGCCGGCGAAGTAGGCCGCGACGAACAGCGGCAGCGTGCTCCAGCGGAACGGCAGGTCGAACAGCCAGCGCAGGGCGACCACGAGCGGGACCGGGGCGTGGATGGCCACGAACCACGCCGTCGACAGCCGCGGCAGGCCCGCCCGCCAGTAACCGAAGGGCAGGTTGACGACGAATACCGCGAGGGCGACGAGCGCCAACGTGCTCGGGGCGGGCATCGGCGGAGTATCGCCCATGGCGGCCGGCGGCGCACGGCCGCGCTTGCGCTATCATCCGGGCAGGGTGCGTGACCGGGCGCGCCAGCCAGGATGGGGTCTCATGCACGAGCGACTCACCGGCGCCTCGCTGATCACGGCGATCAAGACGCCTTTCCTCCCCGACGGGCGCATCGACTTCGACGCCTTCGACCGGCTCGCCGAGCGGCAGGCGGCGGCCGGCGTGGATGGCCTCGTCGTCACCGGCACGACCGGCGAAGGCCACCTGATGCACTGGGACGAGCAGATCGCGCTCATCGCCCACGCCGCCCAGTGCTTCGGCGACCGGATGCTGATCATCGGCAACACCGGCAGCAACTACACGACGGAGGCCGTGCACGCCACCGAGCTCGGCTTCCGCGTGGGCATGCACGCCGCGCTGCAGATCAACCCCTACTACGGCAAGACCTCTGCCGCAGGGCTCGAGGAGCACTTCCGGCGCGTGCTCGAGTTCGGCCCCGGCATCGTCTACAACGTGCCGGGCCGCACCGGCCAGGATCTGCTGCCGGACGTCCTCGAGCGCATTGCGCAGCACCCGAACTTCGTCGCCGTGAAGGAGTGCTGCGGCCCGGAGCGCATGGCCGAGCTCGGCCGGCGCGGCATCCGCTGCTGGTCGGGCAACGACGACGACTGCCTCGGCGCCTGGGCCGACGGCCACGCGCTGGGGGTCATCTCGGTGCTGTCGAACGTCGTCCCGGGCCTGATGCGCCGGCTGCTCGACGCGCGCACCCGCGAACCGCCCCCGGCCTGCCGCGACCTCGTCGCCTGGCTGTTCTCCCAGCCGAACCCCATCCCGGTGAACACGGCGCTCGCGATGATGGGCCTGGTGCGGCCCGCGTTCCGGCTGCCCTACGTGCCCATGTCGCGGGCCGAGCGCGAGCGCGGTGTAGCGATCCTCCGGCAGGTGGGGCTCGCCGAGCTCGGCGTTGCCACGGTCGAGCCGCTCGCCGACGCCGACTTCAGCGTCAACTGAGCCCCGGGCCGATGGACGGCGCGCGCGACGATGCGGCGCTGAGCGCGCGCCAATACGACCGGCACGACCTCTATGACCGCCAGCTCGGCGGCCGGCGGCCCGGGTAGCTCGCGCGTCTCGACCACTGATGCGTGATGCGCTAGCATCTGATGTATGCGCACCACGCTCGACATCGCGGACGACGTCCTGCAGGCGGCCAAGGAACGCGCGCGGCGCGAGAACAAGACCGCGGGCCAGGTCATCTCGGAGCTCGCGCGGCGCGCGCTGCAGGCGCCACCGGCCACGGCCGGAGTGCGCGAGCCGAAGGCCGTGTATGGCCTGCGCCCGATTGCCAGTCGCGGTGGCCTCGTCACCAACGAGCTGATCGACAAGCTGGGCGAGGACGACGCCTACTGATGCGCGCGCTGCTCGACGTGAACGTGCTGATCGCGCTGCTGGACGCCGATCACGCGCTGCACGAGCCGGCGATGGAATGGTTCGCGGCTCACGCAGGCAAGGGGTGGGCGTCCTGTCCGATCACGCAGAACGGCTGCATCCGGGTCATGTCCCATCCCGGCTACCCCAATGCGCCGTCGCCGCAACTGGTCATCGAGCGGCTTCGCGAAGCGACCGCCAGCGCCGTGCACGAGTTCTGGCCCGACGACCTGAGCCTGCTGGATGCCGCGATGATCGATCCCACGCGCATGCACGGCCCGCGACAGGTCACCGACATCTACCTGCTGGCTCTGGCGGTAAGGCGTGGCGGCAGGCTCGTCACGTTCGACGGCGGCATCGCGCGCGAGGTGGTCCGCGGGGCCTCCGCCCGTCACCTTCTCGAGCTTTGACTCGGCCTCAGCTGCGGCGTCAGGCCGCCTTCTTCCTTTGCCGCGACCGGGGCCGGCGCGGACTCTTCCAGCGATGGCCAAGGAAGCCCAGCACGGCGCCCTTGAAGAACGGGTCCGCCATGGCGGAGACGTGGCTCCTGCCGGGAATGACGACCGCCTTCGCACCCGGGATCGCCTCGGCCAGCGGTATGGGGCTGCCTGAGGTCGTGTCCTTCTCGCCGCAGATCACGAGCACGGGCGCCTTGACCCGGGCGAAGGACTCGAAGGACAGGCTCGGGAACGATCCGAGCAGGCAGGCGGCCAGCGCCCCGAGCCGGCCGCCCTTCGCCGTCGCCTTCTGGTAGAGCTTCTCCATGCTCGGGATGGCGAGCGACCTGGTCTTGCGGTTGTCGGCGGTGAGCCTGAAGCCGCGCTTCTCCCAGCGGGCGGGATCCTCGACCTTCAACAGGTTGAGCCCGGCGCCGCCGATGATGCCGCTCAGGAAGCGCGCCGGGTGCCTCTGCAGCAGCCAGCCGGCGTTGCGACCGCCCATCGAGTACCCGAAGAGGTTCGCCTTGCGCAGCCCGAGGTGGTTCATCAGCCGGATCGTGTCTCCTGCGATGCCCTCAGGGCGATAAGCCTCCGGGTCGCTCGGCTTCGCGCTCTGCCCGTGGCCGCGGGCATCGGCGGCGATGACCCGGAAGCCCGCCCGGACGAGGAGGTCGTACCAGCCGGTCGTCCGCCAGTTCAGGCGGCGGTCCGCCGCGAAACCGTGCAGCAGGAGGATCGGCTCGCCCTCGCCGAGGTCGTCGTAGGCGATGCGCAGCCCGTCGGAGTCGAAGTAGTGCGTCATGAACCGGGACAGTTAGCGCAGATCGGCGATGCACGGAAGGCGGGCTTTCGCCATCCGGGGAAGGGATAACCCGTATCGGGTCCCTCCCAAGCGCAACGCGATCGCGTCAATCCGGCAAGGTTCCGGGCGGCTGCCCGGCGTGCTCGTCCCCGATCCGTTGCCAGAGCCAGCGGAGCGACTCCCTCGGCGGGCGCCGCGTCGGCACCTGCAGGCCGGCCACGGGCACGGTGCGCTCCCCGTCCGTGGCGCCGATCACGAAGCTGAAGACGAAGAAAGGCGTCTGCCCCATGCGCAGGTCGCTCAGCACGATGGGCCGGGCGCCTGCCGCGCCGTCGACGTCGGCGGCCGTGGCGACCGGGACGGCCCCCACCAGCTGCGCGACGGTCCCCACGGACCCGACCGCCGTCTCGAGGTCCGCCGAGCCGAGCGACACGCCGTAGAAGCCCTTCGAGAACCAGGCGAGGCGCTGCACGTGCCAGCTGTCGCGCAGCGCCGGCAGCAGGTCCGTGCGGCTCTCGTGGCGTACGAAGTCGATCCGCGGCGAGTCGTCGAGCAGCGAGCGGAAACCCTCGTGGAAGCCGTCGTCGTCCATGACGACCACGCGCCACAGCAACGTGTTGAACGGGGTCGGTGTCACCAGCACACGGCCGGCCTCGATCGGCGAGGCCGCGAGCGCGCGGTGCACCTCGCCCGCCACGTGTGCCTGGGCGGCCACCGACCAACCAAGATAAAGCGTGCTGAGCGCGAGGCCCGCGGCATTGGAGCGTGCGGCGAGCTCGGGTCGGGACCGTCGCAGCGCCAGCGCCGCGACGACGCCGGCCGCGAGCGGCACCGTGTACAGCGGATCGATGATGAAGACGCTGCCGAGGCCCACCGGGTAGTCGGAGAAGGGCAGCAGCAGCTGCGTGCCGTAGACGGTGAAGGCGTCGAGCAGCGCGTGGGTGACGAGCGCCGCCCAGACGAGCGACGTCCAGCGCCACAGCTGCGCACGGTCGCGATGGATCTTCGCGATCAGCCAGGCGATCAGCGGCGAGACGAGCGTGAGGTAGAACAGGGCGTGCGAGGCGCCGCGGTGAAAGGTGAAGTCGCGCACCGGGTCGCCGTAGGGGACGAGCACGTCGAGGTCGGGCAGCGTTCCCACGACGGCGCCCCACAAGGCCGCCTTGGGGCCGGCGCGACGTCCGAGCACCGCCGTGCCGACGGCCGCACCGAGCGCCGCTTGCGTCAGCGAGTCCACGGGAGGGCGGCCTGGGCGAAATCGGTCGTCGGAGGCATCGGAGAATCTGTTCGTGGGCGCAGCGGAATCGGAGCCGGGCTCCCTGGGCGATCCGGTGGGCGGTTGAGCCGCCCTCGGCTCGGGGCCGCGGATGGTACCGGCCCGTGTGCTTGGGGATCAACCACTTGCGTGAACCGGGCCGGCTAGCGGAAACCACGATTGGTACTGCCGCCACCCGTGGCCGATGATCATCATCACGTTGCAGAACCTCGATCACGCGAGAATCGAACCGCGGTACGGCTGCAGGGACGGGTGGCCGGCCCGCGCGGTGGAGATCGCCCCGTCCCGGGAACCGAGGAGGGCGACATGCTGAACATGTGGATCCTCGTGGCCGACAGTGGCGCGGCCCGACTGTTCACCGCCGATTCACCCACCGGTCCGCTGCGCGAGCGCGAGGACTTCACCAGCCCGGCCTCGAGGGCGCGGGACAAGGAACTCGGCGCCGATCGTCCGGGACGAACCTTCGACAGCATTGGCCCCGGCCGGCACGCGAAGGGCAAGCAGGAGAGCCCCCGCGAGCGCGAGGCGATGAACTTCGCAAGGCTGCTGGCCGACCGCGTCGGGAGCGCCCGGGCAAAGGGCGAGCTCGACCGGCTGATCGTCGTCGCCGCGCCGGAGTTCCTCGGGATGCTGCGCGCCTCCATGGACGCCGAGACCCGCAAGCGGGTGGAAAAGGAGCTGTCGCTCAATCTCGTCGACCTGAAGCCCGACGAGATCCGCGAGCGCCTGCCCGATCGGCTCTACTCGGAGCTCGCCCCGCACTGAAGGGGCCGTCCTTCCCGGCCGCGTGCCTCGTGCGCGGGGCACCGCCCGTGCGTACAGTGGCACGCGCCCACGGGAGACCCCAGGCATGAGCCCCGCTTTCTCCGCTGCACCCGGATCGGCGCAATTGCGCCGCGAACTGCTGGCCGCCGCCGCCGAGGCGGCGGCCCAGGGCCGCGGTCCCTATTCCACGCTCAAGGTCGGCGCCGCGGTGCTCTCCGGCGCCGGCCACCTCTATCGCGGCTGCAACGTGGAGAATGCCGCCTACCCGCTCGGGGGCTGCGCCGAGACGGCCGCCCTCGCCGCGGGCGTGCTCGCCGAGGGCGATGCCTTCCGCGTCGCCGAGGCTGCCGTCTGGGCGCTCGACGGCGAAGGCCGGCAGCTGCCCATCTCGCCCTGCGGCGGCTGCCGCCAGCGCATCAGCGAGCTGGCCGCCGGCCCCGACGTGCTGGTGCACTTCTGCTGGCCCGCCACCGAGTGCTGCTCGATGCGCATCGCGGACCTGCTGCCCTGCGCGTTCGCTCTGCCGCAGCCTGCGGGATGACGTCGAAGCCTACGGACAGGTCGGCGTTATCACCTGCACCGCCGCCGTGCCGGCCGAGGATGCGGATGAACCGTGATGTACTCGTGGCCGCGGCAGCGTAACGTATCGCCACGCCACCGGGTCGATGCGGGATGATCGCGGCCAACCTCTACCTCGCCGTCAGCGTGCTCGGGGCGCTCGCCACCTTCGTAGCCGCCTCGCGCGGACGCAGCCCGCCCCGGCTCGGCGCGCTCTACTGGGTCATCGCCTGGTTCGTGGCCGAGACCCCGCTGCACCACATCGCGCTGTCGGCGATCGTGACGATGGTGTTCGCCACGCTTGGTGTCTTCGCGTACTGGCAGGGCTGGGCCGGAGGCGGGCTCGTGCTCGCCTCGTGGGCCGTGCTCGTCAACCTGCACCTCGTCGCGCGCCGGACCCCGGCCGCGATCGGGCGCGGGCTCGAGGGCGGCCTCGGGCCGGACTTCCGCAGCGAGACTCCGCCGGACCTGGCCGCGGCGGTCGGCGCGCAGCCGCCGCTCGAGCGCTGGCTGCACCCGCTTGCGCTGCACGACCGCGCGCGGGTCGAGCGCATCCGCAACCTGTCCTACGGTCCCGCGGGGGTCCGCAACCGGCTGGACGTCTATCGTCCGCGCGAGGGCGCCAGGGACTGCCCGGTCCTGCTGCAGATCCACGGCGGTGCCTGGGTGCTCGGCGACAAGAACGCCCAGGGCCTGCCTCTCATGAATGCGCTGGCCGCACGCGGCTGGGTCTGCGTGGCGCCCAACTATCGCCTCAGCCCGCGCGCCACGTTCCCCGAGCACCTCGTCGACTGCAAGCTGGCGCTCAGGTGGATCCGCGAGCACATCCGCGAGTACGGCGGGGATCCGTCCTTCGTCGCGGTCACCGGCGGCTCGGCGGGCGGCCACCTCGCGGCGCTGGTCGCGCTCACCCCGAACGAGCCCGAGTACCAGCCCGGCTTTGAGAACGTCGACACGCGGGTGCAGGCGGCGGTGCCCTTCTACGGCGCCTACGACTTCCTGTTCCACAACGGGGTCGACGTCTCGAGGGCCCGCAAGCCGAGCTTCGTCGAGACCCACGTCATGAAGTCCGGCCCGCGCGAGGACCGCCGCGGCTGGGAGCGCGCCTCGCCGATCCGCTGGGTCAATGCGGAGGCGCCGCCGTTCTTCGTCCTGCACGGCGCCAACGACTCGCTCGTATGGGTCGAGGGAGCGCGGGCCTTCGTCGCGGCCCTGCGGCAGGCGTCGCGCCAGCCGGTCGCGTATGCCGAGCTGCAGGGCGCGCAGCACGCCTTCGACGTGCTGCACTCGCTGCGCTGCGAAAGCGCCGTGGACGGCGTGGCGGCGTTCCTGGAGTGGGTGCGCGCCGGGCGGGCGCGCTCCGCCTGAACCACCCGGTCAGGGCGTGCCGGCGGCATCGAGCCGCCGAAAGGCACGCTCGAACGCTCCAGTGGGCCTGAACGGGCGCCACTTGTTCTCGGCCTGCGCCAGCCTGTCCGCGATGATCCACATCGCGAGGAAGTTGACGCCGAGCCCCGAGTGGCTGCCGGGCACGCGGATGTTCTCGTGGTTCGCGGGGTCGCCGTCGAGCGTCGCCTGGTGCGGCGGCACGATGCCGTCGGTGTTCGAGTAGATGCAGGTCGAGGGCACGGGCGGCGGCGTGCGCATGGCCCTCGACCGGCTGCGCGCCTGGTGCGCGAGGGTCCCCTTCGGGTTCTCGAGCGCACGGTACATCGCCAGCACCGATTGCGGTGGGGGATGGTCCGGGTCGAGCCGCAGCGGGCTGCCGAGCGAGATGGCCGTGCGCACGCACTCCGGGGCGGCGTGCGCGGCGTAGAAGGCGAACACGCCGCCGAGGCTCCAGCCGAGCAGGCTCACCTTCCTGCCCGACGAGTGGTGCACGTAGCGCACCTTCTGCTCGATCACCTTCGCGTAGCGACGGTTGAAGCCGACGTTCTTGCCGAGCCCCCAGGTCTCGACGTCGTAGCGGCGCGACTTGAGGTACAGGCGCAGCGGTTCGAGCGTGGCATCGCCTGCGGCAAAGCCCGGCAGCAGCAGCACGGGGTGGCCGTCGCCCTTGGGCGCGCGCGCCAGCGTCGGCAGCGTGGCGATCAGGACGGCGAACTCGAGCGGCGCGCGCACCTCGAGCAGCGAGAGCAGCGCGCGCGGCAGCTCGCGGCCGATGAGCTCCAGCGGGGCGGTCCTCGCGGACCTCGAGGACACGCTCGGGCTGGTGCGGACCGGCAGCCTGGGCATGCTCAGCCCCTGGCCTTGCGCCGCGCGCGAGGCCCGCTGCGCGCGCGGGGGCGCTCGAGCGCAGCGGACAGGACCGCCAGCTCGCCGGTCATGAGACGCGCGAAGGACTGGACGTCGGGCATCAGGTCCGTGCAGGCCGTGACGCCGATGAACAGCTTGCCGTCGTAGCTGTAGGCGGTCACGTTCAGCCCCACGCCGTGGTAGACGATGGACACCGGCAGGTAGGTCCCGACGCGGGCCCCGGCCACGTACAGCGTCGTCGGCGGGCCGGGCACGTTGGACACGATGACGTTGAACGGCAACGGCACCCGGTCGGCGACGTCCGGGTGGCTCACGAGGCGGGCCACGCCGCCGAGCAGCCAGGGCAGGCCGACGGAGGGGACGTCGTCCGGGATCAACGCCTTGAAACTGCCGGCCGTGTCCTTCGCGGCGCTGGCCGAGCGGTGAATCGCCATGAGCCGCGCCAGCGGGTCGCCCGCGCCCGTGTGCAGGTTGACCGAGATGAAAGCGACCTGGATGGAATGGTCGGTGTCGCCGGCTGCGCGCGCCGACACCGGCACGCCGGCGAACAGCGGCAGCTGCGGCAGCAGCCCGCGCTGCAGCAGCCATCCCCGGACCGCCGCGGCCGTCATCGCCAGCAGGACGTCGTTCACCTTCACCTGCGCCCGGCGCGCGAGTGCGCGCACCTGCTCGAGATCCACCTCGGCGGTCGCGAAGGACCGCCGTCGCGACACGACCTCGTTGAGTATCGTCCGGGGCGTCTCGGGGACGGAGGCGTCCCGCCCCCTGCGCAGGGTCGCGGCGGCGTCGGCGAGCTCGCGGATGCGTCGCGGCACCCGCCCGAGCTCGGCCAGCTGGTGACGTGCGCCTGCCATCAGCAGGGCGGCGAGCGACGCGGCGTCGGGCGCGGGCAGGGGCTTGGGGCGCGCCCGGGAAGGGGGGCGAGGCCCGGTGTCGACGAACGCCTGCAGGAACAGCTGGGCGGTGTGGCCGTCGAGCCCGGCGTGATGCGTCTTGACGTACAGCGCGATGCGCCCGTCCTCCAGGCCGTCGATGACGTGCAGCTCCCACAGCGGCCGGTCGCGGTCCATCAGCGGCTCGTGCAGCCGCGCCACGCGGGTCTCGAGCTGCCGCCAGCTGCCGGGCGCCGGCAGCGTCCAGTGCCGGACGTGGTGGTCGAGGTCGATGTCGTCCGTGATGGCCCAGAACGGGTTGGCGATGTCGAACGGCAGGGCTGCCAGGCGGCGCGTGAACACCTCGCTCGCGCCCAGTCGCGTCGCGACGAGCTCGCGGAAGCGCTGGTGGAAGGGCTTGCGCGGGCGCCGGGACGGCTTCTCCAGCACGAACAGCGCGCCGACGTGCATCGGCGTCTGGGCCGTCTCGGCGTGCAGGAACGCGGCATCGAGCAGCTTGACGGGTTTCATCAGCGGGACTGCGCGTCGCTGGCGCGCAGGTAGCGCCGTCGCAGCTCGGTCTTCAGCACCTTGCCCTGCGGGCTCAGCGGCAGCTCGTCGACGAAGCGGACGTGCTTCGGCACCTTGTAGCCGGCGAGCTGCACGCGGCAGCGGCCGAGCACTTCCTCGATGTCCAGGCGACGCCCCGTGCGCAACCGGACGAGCGCGAGGCCGACCTCGCCCCACTGTTCGTCCGGTATGCCGATGACGGCGCAGTGGCTGACCTCCTCGAATGCGTCGATCACGTTCTCGATCTCCGCCGGGTAGACGTTCTCGCCGCCGGAGATGATCATGTCCTTGATGCGGTCGACGACGTAGATCGTCCCGTCCTCGGTCATGCGGGCCGCATCACCCGTCTTCAGCCAGCCGTCGTCGGTGAAAGCCTCCCGGGTGGCGACGGGATCGTTCCAATACCCCGGCGTCACGCCCGGGCCGCGGACCTGGATCTCGCCGACCGTGCCGCGCGGCAGCTCGCGGCCCTCCGGGTCGCCGATGCGCACGTCGATGTGCATCAGCGCGTGCCCGGCCGAGCCGATCTTCTCGCGCGCCTTCTCCGGCGGGCAGTAGGCCACGCTGAAGGCCTCGGTCAACCCGAAGGACTGCGACAGGTCGCAGCCCTTCATCTCCCACACGTCGAGCAAGGTCCGCGGCACCGGCGCACCGCCGACGGCCGCCACCTCGAGCGACGGGAACTCGGCGTCCTCGAACCCGGGCAGCTGGCTCAGCATCAGGTAGTGGGTCGGCACGCCGACGACGTGCGTGACGCCGAGCTCGGGGTCGAGCAGGTGTCGGAAGCACTCGCCCGTGTCCCAGTGCCGCATGACGATGACCGCGCCGCCGTAGTGGAACTGGGGCGTGGAGACCGCATACAGACCGGCCGAGTGGAACAGCGGCAGGTAGGTCAGCGTCCGGGTGCCGGCACGGACGTGCGCGTGCAGCGCGGCGTGCACGACGATGTTGTGCGTCATGCGGTGGGTGTAGATCACGCCCTTGGGACGGCCCGTCGTGCCCGAGGTGAAGAGCAGCATGTTCGGCGTGTCGAAGGAGACGCCCTCCATGCGCACCTCCGGCGGGTAGTTCGCGATCAGCCGCTCGTAGCCGCAGGCGACCTCGCCCGTGGCGCGCAACACGCGCGGCGTCCGGTCTCCCTCGACCTTCGACTCGAGGTCCGCGTCGCAGAGCAGCACCCGGGGCTCGAACCGCTTGATGACTTCGGCGGTCTCGTCGGGGGACAGCCGCCAGTTCAGCGGCACGAACATGGCGCCCAGCTTCCAGCAGGCGAACATGGTCTCGAAGTGGTCGGTGCTGTTCTGCGCGACGAAGGCCACGCGGTCGAACGGTCGCACGCCGTAGCGCTCGCGCAGCGCGGTGGCCAGCCGCGTCGCCCGGTCGTTGAACGCGCCGAAGCTCAGCCGGCGGTTCGTGGCCAGGTCGACCGCCGCGAGCCGGTCGGGATCGAACTCCGCGTAGTACGCCAGCCAGTCGTAGACGGGATCCTTGGTCGTCGCGGTCATCGCCACCCCCCGCGGCAGCGCCTCTCAGCGTTGGCATCGGCTCCTGCGGGGGCGAGCCTCGCGGCGGATGCCGACCACCAGTTGACCGGCAGCCGGCCCGGCTCTGTATCGGGAATTGTCCGTAGCGGCGTAGCGGCAAGCCCCGCACCGGCATGGTGCGAAGCGGGTGCCTGCAGTATCGTGTGCCCCGGCCAGGCAACCGGGACACGACGGCTTGAAACCGCCCCAGATGAACCCTTCGCAGGCGGCCCGCCGCGCCCTGGCCGCACTCGACCTGACCAGCCTCGGCGAGGACGACACTGCCGGGCGCATCGAGGCGCTGTGCGCGTCGGCAGCCGGGCCGGGCGGCGCACCGCCCGCGGTGTGCGTCTATCCCGAGCACGTCGCCACCGCCCGGCGTGCCCTCGATGCTGCGGGGCTCAAGGACGTGGCGGTCGCGACGGTCGTCAACTTTCCCGACGGTGCCGCGGACCCGGGCCGGGTGGAGCGCGAAACGCGCCGGGCCGTCGCCGCCGGGGCCCGGGAGATCGACGTGGTGCTTCCCTGGCGCGCGCTCCTGGCGGGCAAGCCGGACGAGGCCCGCCGGGTCGTCGAGGCCTGCCGGGCAGCCTGCCCGGGGCGGCCGCTGAAGGTCATCCTCGAGACCGGGGAGCTTGCGCAGGCCGGCGCCATCCGGGCTGCCGCCGACCTGGCGCTGGATGCGGGCGCGGACTTCATCAAGACGTCCACCGGCAAGGTGGCGACCGGCGCCACGCCCGCGTCCGCGCGAACGATGCTCGAGGCGATCCGCGCCCACGGCGGGCAGGCGGGCTTCAAGGCCTCCGGCGGCGTGCGCACCCTCGCAGACGCCGCCACCTACCTCGGCCTCGCCGACGAGATCCTCGGCGACGGGTGGGCGGACGACCCGACTCACTTCCGCATCGGGGCGAGCGGGCTGCTGGCCGAGATCCGCCGGGTCCTCGGCGCCGTCGCGGAGGAGGACCAGGAGACATCGCCATGACGACCTGGCTGCCGCAGGAGTCCATCCGGCGCAAGCGCGACGGCGGGCGCCTGTCCGAGGAGGAGTTGCGCGCCATCGCGCGCGGACTCGCGGACGGCGAGTTGGACGACGCGCAGGCGGCCGCCTTCGCCATGGCGGTGTATTTCCGCGGCATGCAGGCGGGAGAGTGCGCGACCTTCACCTGGGCGATGCGCGACACGGGCGAGGTGTTCGACTGGCGCCGCGAGGGCCTGCGCGGCCCGGTGCTCGACAAGCACTCCACCGGCGGCGTCGGCGATGCGGTCTCGCTGCTGCTCGGGCCGATGCTCGCGGCCTGCGGCGCCTTCGTCCCGATGATTTCCGGCCGGGGTCTCGGCCACACGGGCGGCACGCTCGACAAGCTCGAGTCGATTCCAGGCTACGAGGTCCGGCCGGAGCGCGCGCGGATGATCCGCACCCTGCGCGAGGCCGGGGTCGTCATCGTCGGGGCCGGCGAGCGGCTCGCCCCGGCGGACCGGCGGCTGTACGCGATTCGCGACGTCACCGCCACGGTCGACTGCGTGCCGCTCGTCACGGCCTCGATCCTCTCCAAGAAACTGGCCGCCGGACTCGAGGCGCTCGTACTCGACGTGAAGACCGGCAACGGCGCGGTGTTCCCCGGCCTGGAGGACGCGCGCGCGCTGGCGGCGAGTCTCGTCGGCGTGGCGCGGCAGGCGGGACTCGTCACCTCCGCGCTGGTCACGGACATGTCGCAGCCGCTGGCGCGCTCGGCGGGCAACGCGCTCGAGGTCCTGGAGGCCGCGCGGGCGCTCGCCGGTGCGGGCTGCGACCGACGGCTGCTCGAGGTGACGCTCGCGCTCGGCGAGACGGTGCTCGTGCTGGGCGGAGTGGCGGGCAACCGGGCGGAGGCCAACGTCGCGCTCGAGCGTGCCCTGTCGTCCGGGGCCGCTGCGGAGCGATTCGCGCGCATGGTCGCCGGTCTCGGCGGCCCGGCCGACCTGCTGGACCATCCGGAACGGCACCTGCCTGCCGCGCCGGTCGTGATCGAGGCGACTACGCCGGAGGAAGGGTTCCTGGCGGGCATCGATACGCGTGCGCTGGGCCTCGCGGTGGTCGCGCTCGGCGGCGGGCGCAAGAATCCCGGTGCGGGCATCGACCCGCGCGTCGGCCTCGACCTGATCGCCGCGCTCGGGGCGCGGGTCACGCGCGGAGAGCCGCTCGCGCGGGTGCACGCCGCGGACGACGGCGCTGCCCGGGCCGCCGTCGAGGCGGTGCGCCGGGCATTCCGGATCGAGCCGGCGGCTCCCGAAGTCGGCCCGGTCGTGATCGAGCGCATGGACGCGCCGCCCTAGGCGGTGTAGAGAGGGCGCATGACCCCAAAGGCCATCGACGCGCCGAGGCGCGCGGTACTGCTCGTGATCGATTCCCTCGGCATCGGCAGCCTGCCGGATGCCGCGCGCTACGGGGACGAAGGTGCGGACACCTTCGGGCACATCGTCGAGGCCTGCGCGGCCGGCCGCGCCGATGCGGGCCGTGCCGGGGCGCTCTCCGTACCCACGCTCGAGCGCCTCGGGCTCTTCCGCGCGGCGGAGGCGGCCCGCGGTGCGCCGTTGCCGGGTCACGACCGCCATCGCTCGCCCGCGGCGCTCTGGGGCTACGCGGCCGAGCGCTCGCGGGGCAAGGACACGATCTCGGGCCACTGGGAAATGGCGGGCCAGCCCGTGCTCGAGGACTGGGGCTACTTCACCGCGCTCGAGGACTCGATGCCGTCCGCCCTGCTCGATGCCCTCGCGCGACGCGCGGCCGTGCCGGGCTTCCTCGGCAACTGCCACGCCTCCGGCACCGAGATCATCGAGCGGCTAGGCGCGGAGCACCTGCGCACCGGCTGGCCGATCGTCTACACCTCCGCGGACTCGGTGCTGCAGATCTGCGCCCACGAGGAGGCCTTCGGGCTCGAGCGCCTGTACGCGCTGTGCGAGGCGGCACGCGTGCTCGTCGACGAGTATCGCATCGGTCGCGTCATCGCCCGGCCGTTCGTCGGGAGCTCGCCGGCCGACTTCCGCCGCACGGCGCACCGGCGCGACTATGCCGTGCCCCCGCCGCCCGGGACGCTGCTCGATACGCTGGCCGGGGCCGGTGCCGAGGTGGTGGGCGTCGGCAAGGTCACGGACATCTTCTGCGGTCGCGGCATCACGCGGAAGGTGAAGGCGAGCGGCCTCGAGGCGCTGATGGCCGTGACGCAGCAGGCGCTCGTCGAGGCCCGGGGGCCCACGCTCGTGTTCACCAACCTCGTCGACTTCGACCAGGAATACGGGCACCGCCGCGACGTCGCCGGCTATGCCGCGGCGCTCGAGCGCTTCGACGTCATGCTCGCGCGGCTTGTCGCCGCACTCGCGCCGGGCGACCTGCTGGTCGTCACGGCGGACCACGGCAACGATCCGACCTGGAGCGGCTGGAACCACACGCGCGAGCACGTGCCCGTGCTGGCGGCGGGCCCCTCCGTGAGCGGGCAAGCGATCGGCCGCCGCGACACCTTCGCCGACATCGGCCAGACGCTCGCGGCCTGGTTCGGCGTGGGACCGCTCGCGCACGGGCAGTCCTTCCTGCCGTCGGCCGCCGGCGCGGCGTCGCCCGCATCGAAGACCCGCGTCGCATGAGCTCGCCGCACATCAATGCCGAGCCGGGCGCGTTCGCGGAGACCGTGCTGCTGCCCGGCGATCCGCTGCGGGCGCAGCACATCGCGGCCGCGCTGCTCGAGCGGAGCGTCGTGGTCAACGAAGTCCGCAACATGCTCGGCTTCACCGGCCTGTGGAAGGGCGAGCCCGTGTCCGTGATGGGCGGCGGCATGGGCATCCCGTCGACGCTCATCTACGTGACCGAGCTCGCGCGGCACTTCGGCGTGAAGCGCGTGGTCCGCGTGGGCACCTGCGGGGCGATCGCCCACGATCTCGCGCTCGGCGACGTCGTCGTCGCGCTCGGCGCCGGCACGGACTCGCGCGTGAACCGCATCCGCTTCCGCGACTACGACCTGCCCGCCACGGCCAGCTGGCCGCTCCTCGAGCGCGTCGTCGCCGAGGCGCAGCGTCGGGCCACGCCGCTGCGCATCGGCAACGTCTTCTCGAGCGACCTGTTCTACCACCCGGACGCCGAGATCCGGGCGCTGCTGCCGCGGCTCGGCTTCCTGGCCATCGAGATGGAGGCTGCGGGCCTCTACGGCGCCGCGGCGGAGCTCGGCATCGACGCCCTCGCCGTGCTCACCGTCAGCGATCACCTCGACCGTCCCGGGGGCATGAGCGCCGAGGAGCGCGAGAAGGGCGTCGACGACATGACGCGCCTGGTGCTCGACGCACTGCTGCTGCCCGCCGGCTGACCCCGGGGACGATGCCGGCCAATCTCTCACCCGAGTACAAGGCGGCTGCGGACGCCTTCCGCAAGGCGCGGGACCCGGCGGAGCGCCTCGAGCTCTTGCGCGAGATGCTGCGGGTCATCCCCAAGCACAAGGGCACGGACCACCTGCAGGCGGACCTCAAGCGCCGCATCAAGGAGCTCGACGAGGAGCTCGCGGG
>Ga0209536_100008050_pt1 | contig 15887 bp, 9 predicted proteins | sample DeeMarSeWOR28_12_FD_187461 | JGI IMG/M metagenome (GOLD analysis project Ga0209536, IMG submission 187461) | Marine sediment microbial communities from White Oak River estuary, North Carolina - WOR-2-8_12 (SPAdes) (version 2) | ecosystem: Environmental > Aquatic > Marine > Intertidal zone >...
AACTACCCAAACCCTTTTAATCCTATAACAACAATCAGATATAATATACCGATTAAGTCTCAAGTTAAGTTAGACATATACAATACACTGGGAGAGAAAGTAAAACGATTGGTTAATGAAGAGGCGGAAGCTGGGCAATATTCAATTGATTTTAATGCAGAACAATTTCCAAGCGGAGTATATTTCTACAGGATACAAGCAGGTGATTTTGTTGAGACAAAAAAGATGGTGTTGATGAAGTAAAAAATGAAAATAGTTATTACTCAATCCTTCATCAATGAAAGTTGGTGGGGGTTTTTATTTTTTATAGGACTGTTTTAGAACAAGTTTTTCAAAAGATATGTTTTTAGTTAATAATCTAATGGTTTTACATATCACGCCCTTTCCCTGACTCTCCGCAAAATTCATTAAGCAGCAAACTTTATTTCCTACCCTTCAATAAAAATAATAATCACGTTAAGAATTAGCATATCCAATAAACCAATCGAAGCAATTTAATTTGAAGAAAATTCTGTTTATAAAATAGCTATAGAATCAACTCAAGAAATATTTAAGTAGGAAATAGATTTTGAGTAAATATTTCCCATTTGAATTCTTTTATAAAATCTCGTCAAAACAGAAATTTGTTTATGTTTAAAATGAAATAATTTTCTTTTACCATTCTCATTAATTTTTCTAACGGGAATTAAATATGCGAATTGACAGAATAGTACTCCATCACACTAAAATGGAATTGATTTCTCCCTTCACAACCTCAATGGGCACCGAATACAATGAAGAGCATATAATGGTAGAGGTTGTTGCCGATGGAATTATCGGCTGGGGCGAATCTGTAGCAGAAGGGACACCTTTTTATTCTTATGAAACAGTCCAAACAGCCGGACACATCCTACGGGATTTTTTAATTCCTTCAATTTTAGGAAAAGATCTACTGTCAATTGATGAAGCAATCCAACTGAATAGCCGGGTTCGAGGACATATGATGGCCAAGGCCGGATTGGAAGCGGCTTTATGGGATGTATTCGCAAAGACTAAAAATATTTCTTTGTCAAAAATGCTTGGCGGAACAAGGGATAAAGTTGACGTTGGGGTAAGCATTGGGATACAAAAATCAGAATCAGAATTAATAAAAAAGGTCAGTGATTATCTTGATGAAGGTTACAAAAGAATTAAAATAAAAATTTCTCCGGGATACGACATCCAATTTGTAAAAGCATTGAGAAAAGAATTTCCCAATATTCTTCTTCAGGTTGATGCGAATTCGGCCTATGAATTAAAACACGTAAATCTTTTTAAAGAATTAGACAATTACAACCTTCTTTTGATTGAGCAACCATTGGGATATGAAGACATTTATGATCACTCAAAGCTTCAGCGTGAACTTAAAACCCCAATTTGTTTGGATGAAAGTATTCATTCAATTGATGATACACGCGCAGCAATAGAATTCGATAGCTGCAGAGTAATAAATATTAAGCCAGGAAGAGTTGGAGGATTCACCGAATCAAAGTTGATTCACGATTATTGTGCTTCTAAAAATATTCCTGTCTGGCATGGTGGAATGCTTGAATCAGGAATTGGTCGCGCGGGAAATGTTGCACTAGCTTCCCTTCCGAACTTTACTTTACCTGGAGATATTTCAGCTAGTAAAAGATATTATAAAAAAGATATTGTTGAGCCAGAATTTACAGTTAATAAAGACGGAACAATGGATGTTCCTACAAAACCCGGAATTGGTGTTGAAGTAAATTTAAAAAGACTGGAAAAAGTAACTGTCAATAAAATGGAATTTTCAATCAAATAAGGACAATTTTTTTGAATACTGATAAGCCGATTCTGTCCTGTGTTGTTATTTTAATAAACACAATAATTTTCTCTGCATGTCAATCAAATACTCATAAATCAGCTGATATTGTTTTTAAAGACGGATATATATTTACAGTTGATAGCCTGAACAGTCTAAAAGAAGCCGTTGCTATAAAAAATGGGAGAATAATTTTTACCGGCGATAACAACGAAGCCACAAAATTTATCTCCAAAGAAACCAAAGTAATTGATCTTAATGGCAGAATGGTTTTACCGGGATTTATAGATTCACATTGTCATGTAATTAGTTCTTACAGATATTTCTACGAATTGAATTTATACGGCTTAAAAACCACTAAAGAAATTCAAGCAGCAATAAAAAAATATTTAATTGATAATCCGGATGCCAAGTATATTAAAGGGAGAGGATGGAGCGATACTGATTTCCCAGGTAACGGTCCAGATAAAAAAATAATAGATGAAATTGTTAGCGATATTCCTGCTTCCTTTTCTTCTGATGGAGGACATTCGATCTGGGTTAACTCAAAAACCCTTGAACTTGCAGGTATAAATAAAAATACGAAAAATCCTGCCGGTGGTGTTATCGAACGCAATCCTGAAACAAAAGAACCAAGTGGAACATTGCGAGAAAATGCTTCTGAACTTGTTTCTCATATCTTCCCGGGTTATTCCGTTGAAAAACTAAAGAAAGGAATTGAAAAATACCAGGAAATGGTTTTAGCATTCGGAATTACAACAGCACATGATGCTTACCTCGATGCCGCAAGCAATGAAACAGAAGCTTTCAGAATTCTTGAAACAAACAATAAACTTAAGATGCGATTCAGAGCTTCGCTTTATATTGATCCAGATAAAGGCGTTGATCAAATAAATTCTCTAATCGACGAAAGAAACAAAAACAAAGGCTTGCATTTTCAGACGTATTCATCAAAAATTTTTATTGATGGGGTTGTTGAAGGAAGTACTGCATTATTGAAAAAATCATATATTCATATACCCGTAAATTTTGGAGAGCCACTTTGGACTCCTGAGAAACTGAATAACATTTGTGCAGAACTCGACAAAGATAAATTTCAGATTCACGTTCATGCAATTGGTGATTCTGCTGTTGTCGTTGCACTGAATGCATTTGATTTTGCAAAAAAACAGAATGGAAGAAGAGATTCAAGAAATTTGATTACTCATTTGCAATTAGTTGATCCCATTGACATTCTGAGATTTAAAGAGCTTGGAGTAGTTGCCGTTCCCCAGCCTTATTGGTTCAGTAAAGATGATTATTATTATAATATTCAGGTTCCGTATCTTGGTCAGGAAAGAGCAGATGAAGAGTATCCCATGAAAAGTTTTTTTGATAAAGGAGTCGTTGTTGCAAGTTCAAGTGATTATCCTGTTACAATTCCCTGCAATCCTCTTGAAGCAATCCAATATGGAATTACTAGAAGCGAATTCAATACAACTGATGCAACTGAGATTCTTTGGCCTGAAGAGAGAGTTACACTATATCAAATGATCAGAAGCTTTACAATTAATGGAGCGTATGCAAATTTTCTTGAAGAGGAAACCGGCTCAATTGAAGTTGGAAAGTCTGCTGATTTGATTGTGCTGGATAGGAATCTTTTTGATATTCCGGTTACTGAAATCCACAATGCAAAAGTATTGATGACTTTATTTGAAGGGGAAGAAGTTTTTGTAGATAGTACTTTCAATCTAAAAAATTGAATTAAAAATCACCTATTAGCGTAATCAACCGTGTCCATAATTCTGTTCCATTCAAACTGTTAATCATAATCACAATTCCATTTCCTTCTTCCAAATTAAATTGAGAATAGCACTTAAAACCCGTTCTGTTGGCTCCACTGTGATAATAAATTTTGCCATACGCAGTTGAATCAACTGCCCAACCAAGACTCCAGTAAGTAAAAAGCCCAAAGGCTCTTCCCGGTCTTTCAACTGGATCTCTAACTAATACATTAACTTGCGGCTCAAGCATTGTAGTTAATGAATTTTCGGACAATAGTGAAGATTTTGATTGGCTTGTATTCAATATCTCAATTAAAAATTTTGCATAATCTTCAGCCGATATGTACAGAGTATAGGCAGAATTTGGATGGACATAGTTTGATTTTGCCAGAAAAATTCCAGAAGTATCATGACCGCAAGAAATTAGCGAATCGAATTCTTCAGTCCATACAAAACTACTATGATTCATTCCTAATGGAATAAATAAATTTTCTCTCGCTGTTTCTTCCAGAGATTTGCCTGTAAGTTTTTCAATTACTCTTTGAAGATAAAAATATCCTTCACCAGAATAGTTGAATCGTTCACCTGGTGTAAAATAAACCGGTAACGGACCATTTCGTTCTTCTTCACCCTTTCTCCAATTTGGAAGTCCACTTTGGTGTGATAAAACCATTCTCGCAGTTATCTTTTTGTAAAGAGAATCTTCTACGTAAAACTCTTCATTGAGATAATTGCAAAGCGGTTCATCAAGATCAAGTTTGTTTTGCTGGACAAGCTGAAAAACTATAAATGCAAAGACAGGTTTAGACATTGAACAAGCTTCAAACATTGTGTTTTCATTTACCAGCACAGATGATCTGATATCTTTGACCCCAAAACTTTTACTGAGCTCAATTTTTCTATCCTTTATTAAAACAATTGAAACTCCCGAAACATTAAATTCCTGCATCAACGAAGGAACATTGCTCTCAATAAATGAGATTACATCAGATATTTTTGGTGGTTGGAAATAATAACCTGAATTGATCTTTTTGATAGCGATGTATGAAGCCCATCTTACATTTGCATCTTCATCGTATAGCAGATTTAGCAATTGAGGGATAGATTGTTCAGCTTCTTCACTAAAATTTCCCAAGGCAATTATCGAGCACCATCGAACATTTGAATTACTATCTGTTAAAGCTTGAGTCAAATAAGGAATTGCTTGTCTTCCCCCGGGAGCAATTTTTCCAAGTGCAATCGCCGAACACCATCTTACGTTTTCGTTTTCACTTTGTAAAGATTCAATAAGTAAATCAATCGCATTGTCACCGTAATTTATGATTTCATTAACTGCTTCTCCATTCACATATGGATCGTCATCATAAAACTGATTGATAATTACGCGAATAGAATCTTCATTTGCAAAGTTTTTTCCCTGTGAATATAAATTTAGTGCTGAGAGAAAAAGCAGAACAAATAATGAAGCATAAATTTTAATATTAAATACCATTTTAGTTTAGAAGTATTTCTGATTTATGTATCACTAATCAATCTTGTAAATCTTTTTATACTTAGCCAACCCACTGAATTCTGATCCAAATGAAAATAAAATTGGGAAACCGCCCGTATGCAGAAAGACAGTTGTGATTTCAGAATCAATAATTTTTTTGTGTGCAAGATCTATCATTCCAGCCATAACTTTTCCAGTGTAAATCGGATCAAGTATTAATCCTTCAAGATTTGCGCATTCTAATATTGCATTCTTACCTTCCTTCGTAATTAATCCATATTCAACAAAATACTCATCAAAACACTCAAGCTGGATATCATCTAAGTTTATTTCTTGCTCGATAATTTCCGAAGATTCCGATATAATTTCTTTTGTTCTTTGAACGATTGCATCAGTTGATCTTGATACACTGATACCAATAATTCTTGCTTCTGGTAAAAACATTTTTGCGCCGAGTATTGAACCAGCAAAAGTCCCGCAGGAACCGACAGCCATAATTATCTGGACTTTTTTATTACTTAGTTGCTTAGAAAGTTCTTGCATTGCTTTTACGTAACCCAAAGCTCCTAATCCTGTGCTTCCACCGATTGGAAGTATAAATGGTTTTCGTCCTTCATTTATTAATTCGCCTGACCAATTATTCATTGCTAAGGTAAGCTGATCGTTTGCGTCATCATCAACTAAATATCTTATGTCTGCTCCGAACAAAACATCGAGGAGTAAATTCCCTTCAAATTTTTTAAAGTCGGGACCGCCTAGAACTAGTTTCGCATCAAGTCCAAACTTTCGAGCAGCAGCAGCTGTCATTCTTGCATGGTTGGATTGAATCCCGCCAGCAGTTAAAACCACATCAAAATTACCGTTTATGATTTCAGCAAAGTCGTATTCTAATTTTCTGATTTTGTTTCCACCACCAGCAAAACCTGTTAAGTCATCACGTTTAACGAGTAAATTTTTAAAACCATATTTACCGCCAAGTCGCTTTAGTTCATCTAATGGAGTAGGAAGATTTGCAAGTTTTAATCGGGGAATATTTACTAACAAGTTAAAATTTTTTATTTATTCTGATTTACTACTCTAAGGATTGGGAAAAATTCACCTTTTTTTAGTAAATGTGAATATTGCTTGTATGTTACCAATCCAAGCTCTGATTTTGGTTCAAGCGCAATAACAATAAGATTATTTTTCAATTGATCGGTTGGTATGAATACATAATCTTTGGTATTTATTGTTTCATTTATCTCACTTAATTCGACAACAGGGTTAACAATTATGTCTCCTTCAAAATCAATCGAATCAATCTCACTCACAAAATATTGCTGAATAACCTGGTCTTGTGAATATTCAAAATCCGTAATCACCAAATTCTGTCTAAGAGCCCAATCATATAATTCAATAAGTTTCTTTGGAATTAGATATCCCGTTGGTCTTTCAACATCATATAGGGATTTGACAACTGGTCTGAAATCATTAACCGTTACAATTGTATCGTTGTTTGTGTAATATGATAGTAATGGAAGTTCCAATTTGCTTCCGTCAGAAAAATGATCAAGTTGAATTGAAACTATATTGTTTACTTCATTCTTAATAAGTTTTTCTCTTTCCGATGCTACGAGGTTTTTGATTTCATCTTTATGATTATAACTGTAAACCAGTAATCCCATCATTCCTCTCATCTGTCCTTCGGCACGCCTTTCAATATTATCGAGAGAGTCCTTACCATTTTTCCCTTCCTGAATAAATGAAAAAGTATTTTGAATTCCCAGACTCTGCCTACCATCATTGATATCAAAAGTGCTTCTTCTTATGTAATTAATTTCGGGTGGCCCTCCCGGACAGTACTCAAAACAGGAGAAGGATTCTTTATTTAGGTAATCTGTTATATAAGGTATATATTCTCTTGATAAGTCAAAAATACGCCTTGACACATTTATATTTGTTACAGTACCAATTTCCTCATCATTGTTTGATCGGTATCCATAATTTTTCCAGGTTTCTCCATATGGGTAATATTCATGTACATCCATTGAGACTTCAAATAAATATTTGTCGAATAATTTATGTAGCCCAAATGTTTCGGGTTCAGTAAGAATTAAATGATTACGATTTAGATCCATACCATTTGCGTTTAATCTAGTATTCTTTTCTGAACCATCTGGATTCATTTGTGGAATAAGAATAAAATCTATTTTTTCGAACAAGTATGAATATTCAGGTTTCAATAATTTAGAAGCAAGTAATAGACTTCCTTCTTTACCGGATTGTTCATTACCGTGCTGTTGAGCAAAAATCAAAACTTTAATTTTGGAAGTATCCTCTCCGAATCCAGTATTGGAAAATTTAAGAGCATAAATATTTCTTCCTTCAATAGATTTTTCTATAACTTCTAATTTAAGCTCATCTGATAAACCATCAAGTTGATAAACATAATCTGTAAGCTCTTCGTATGAGGTTAGCTGTTGATAATTATTTTTCTCGAGTGGGGTTTGCTGTGCAAGGATCATTATTGAAAATAAAAAAAGCAATAGTAAAGCTATCTTCATATTTTTCTGTATGGGAGTAGTTTAAACAAAGCAATTTGCCAAGATTATTTAAAACATCAATTTTATCGAAATTGTTTGAACATTTGGAAGTAATTCATAAAAAGAATATGCATAATCAAAATAGATTGCCGATGATGAAACGGGCACATTTGCTCCGGCACCAATTCCAAAATACTGATCATCAGCGTTGTACTTATATCCGCCCCGAACAAAAAACCTATCAAAGAATGAAAATTCAGTTCCAAACAAAACCTGTTCGCTGTTATCATTCGGATGGATAGCATCAATGTCGCCTTTCATCTTTACAAAATCAGTTTTGAATATATCGAATGCTATTCCTATTTGAAAATTTAGAGGCAACGGATATTCTTCTGTTTGCAGGCTAGCCGGAGTTATTCTTGTGAGCGGATAAATATCTTCCCTGCTGTAGTTAATATCAAGATCAGAGCCCTGGAATTGAACACTTCCACCGAAATTTGTCATGCTCATTGCTATAGTTAGATTTTGCCAATCAAGTGTATATTGTGTGCCTACGTCGAACGCAAACCCTGTTGCAGTTTCATTCCAAATTCGTTGGTAGATATATTTAACTGTCACTCCGACATTAAATTTGTCAGTTAAAAATCTTGCATAACTAATTCCGATTGACATATCGCCGGCATCAAAATATCTATCAGTTCCGTTGGGCTCTAATTCAGTTGTTATTTCCATTTCACCGGTTGTAAAAGATATAAAACTAGCAGCAAACGCTCCCACATCTTCAACATTATATACAATTGAAGCAGCGCTATGATCAAACAGAGTAAACCAATCCATGTATGAAAAGAATACTTCAACGTTCTTAACTTTAGCAATGCCTGCAGGATTCCAGAATACGGCAGACGCATCATCGATATAACCTACAACTGCCCCAACCATTGCTTGGGATCTTGCGCCAACAGGTATCTGAAGAAATTGCGCACTGCTTGTTCCCAGGTTAGGATTCTGGGCTTGAATACTCACACTGCAAACTAAAATTATTATTGGTAAAAACTTTTTCATTAATTTCTCCCGAGTGAAAAACTTTAACTACTTAATGACTGCAAATCTTTCGAGATATTCCGAGTCACTTGTTTTAACGAGATATATATAAACGCCTGCCGCAATTTCTCTTCCGCCCTCAGCACGCAAATCCCACACTTCAGTTCCATTTGTAGAACTGTGATATAATGTTTTAATAATATCTGCATCGACCGTGAAAATGTAAATGGTACATTCAGGGGGAAGATTAATAAATTGGATCTGTCTCAAGGGTTCTTTACGTAGCTCACCAAATTCAGGCTCCCATAATGAGGAAACAACATAAGGATTAGGAACGACCCTTATTTGATTCATTTCACTTGAAACCTGAGAATTACTAATTTTTGCTCCAGATACTTTGAAATAATATTTGTCCCTTATATCCGGTGATGCAGGTCTAATTGTTTCAAGAGAAAATTTATTTCCAGCAGAAGGTGGTTTTGTGCTTGGGAATAGAATCTTTCCCTGAATCCCATCAAACTCAAACGTACCCATATTGAATACTGTGTCAGCAACGATTGAAGTTTCAGTAACTGAAATAATTACGAATCCATTACTTTGACCAATTTTTCCACTGCTATCAATGGAAATAATATAAAGCGCATCTTTTACTAGTGTTTCATCAATAACACTGAATGTCATCTGGACATTATCAGTTCCACCAATTCTCGATACCGATTGAATGATTTCTGGTTCATCAAGAGAAAATATTATTCCATCACTTGTCGATTGCGATTGTGCAATACTAAAACCCCGGTTTTCAATAACATTAAACTCATTATTTTTTTGAACCGTAATTGCAAACTCTATTACAATTAAATCCCCAGCTTGAGGGCGTTCATCTTCTGTTGCTTCGGGAGTATCAACCATAGCGATCCTGATACCGTGACCGGTAATTGCAACTTCTCTTCCTCCTACGGGATAATTATAACCAGCTCTGATAGTTTCATTGGTTGTCAGGTTCAGCACATCAAAATTTGAGGTATTATTAAACCTAATACCATATTTGTAAGGTTGTGTTTGAGTTGAATCAGTAATGATTACACTAACACTTGTTTTCAGATTTCCATTCTCCTTTTTCGAAACAAAACTGAAAGCCGTTCTGTATTCGTTTCCTGCAAGTGTCTCATCATCGATCGGCTCCACATTTAAATCGTAGTTGCATTCACCCGTACCGATATAATCAGTTTCAACTACAGAAACTGGTGTTCTGCCAATCGCATCACTTCTTGGAACAATAGAAACTAGATTTATTGCTTCTGTATTAGTTCCGAGCGGACTTTCAAGACTTTCAATTAAAGTATCGCCACGATCATATGAAGTGACAGAATACCAGTATTGAAAACCATTTATTATTGTGGTATCAGTGAAGCTGTAGTTAAGGCCAGTATTATCACCAATAGAGTTTATTACATCGTAATCTGTAAGCAAGTCCCAAGTGATTCCTTTATCAATACTCCTATAAAGTCTGTAACCTTCAAAATCATAGTTGCCAGTAAATTCGTCAACGCTGTATTCAGCAATATCATCCCAATAAAGAGTTGCCTGCATATCCCCGGCCACACCTGAAAGATTTGGCCTTACAGGAGGTTTAGGTAATTGAAAATTAGCCTCAAGTGTCGACTTAGCGGTTGATGCAGCATTAAACAATTCCTCTCTTGTCTCTCCGGCTACGAGCGCAGTGATAAATACCAACGTATCGGATCTTCCAAGCGTATATGGTCCAGAACTCATGTAGGCAAGTAAATCTAATCCAGAGGCAGGAATTGTTGCTGGATCATCAAAATGTAAATCAGGGTTTCCACCAATGTGAAAATATTTTGAACCAAGGGAAGAATTGTAAAGACTCGGACTGCTTGACATTATTCCATATTGAACAGTGTCAATATCAAGATCATCATCATAGATATTATAATGCATGTCGGTCATACCCAATTCAATTCCGTCTACCATCGGAGATTTTAAGAATGTTGCACCGAAGAATCCCGTTTTTCCACCAGGCCACTCCTGAGAATAACCGTCGTCAAAAAAATAAACAAGGTTCATGTCTTTATCGAAGTCTATTCTATCATCCGCATATTCGGGGACACCGCCGCTTACGTTACCAACATCACAGTCGATATAAAATGAAAAGTAAAAATTGTGAAGATCCTGCGAACCATGGTTAGTTACTTCAAATTTGTAGAATATCATGTTCTTAGCAAAGTTTACACCATAAGCATAGCCGGTTTGTGCTATCTGTATTCCCAAAATTGAAATAGTATTGTTACTGTCATTGTAAACACAATAGCTATCCTGATCAGACAAGATTAAATTTTCACCATTACTATCTTTTACTGGCCAACCTAGTTCCGGATTCCAATATTTGGGATTATCGCTAAAGGCTATTCGTGCAGAATCTTTAAGATTGTATCCACCAACCGCTTCCCATTCTTCATTGGTTGTATATCTTCCCTGCACAACATTCCCCGGGATCCCCGCAAAAGGATTTATTCTATAGACATAATGTTTTGTGCTATTGATTGGAAACTCACCAGACGGTCCATCAGTAAGCCGTCTTGGATAAAGCTTTCCCCTGTTTTCAAAAAATAAACCTATATTACTGGCATTATGCGTTCCGCCCGCCCGATCCTCTATTCCCAAAACTTTTTCGAGATCATCTTGAGTCAATTCAGCACCATCTCTTCCTTCCTGAGCAAAGAGTATGGAGAAATTGAATATCGCAATTGAAATTAAAATTATTTTAATAAAAAGTCTCATTTTCACTTTCCTTTATCCTAAAAATTAAATGCGGCGCCAAGCCTGATAACCCTTGGTGATCCATAATTTGATGGATCCTGCATATATTCAGTAGAGTGACCACCTACAAACGTGTAATCAGGGTCACCAGTATCCGGATAAACATAAACAATGTTCTTGTGATCAGTAAGATTATAAATTTCAGCAAAGATTCTAATATCTAAAGATTTATAAATGTTAAATGTCTTGCCTATTATCATGTCAATTGTATAAATACCTGGCTGGCGTAAAGAATTTTTATCAACAAATCCAACATCTCTTCCTGATGGAGTATAAGGTGCTCCAGAGCTTGCTCTAAATATTAAACTAAAATCCATATCCTGGAAGGTGTGACCCCCAAGTATTTCTGGCCCTTCACCATTAAGTACTTGATATGCAGCAGACAAATTGAACATATGTGTTCTATCAAAATCAAGATAGTAAAGCTGAGTAGATTCCACACTCCCAGGATATTGTTCAGTTTCAGATGAAGCGCTTCCTTTAGCATTCATATAGGTATACGTAAAACTTCCGGAAAAATGTTGGTCTGGTCTTATGTCTAGAGAAAATTCAATTCCTTGTACGTTTGCGTAATCTTCATTTACATAAAGAGTATAACCGGTATATCTTCCTTCAATAAAAGGAGCATAATATCTCGTTCCTATCAACCCCGTAATATCTCTGTAATATGCGGTGAGATTAGCTGCAACTCTATCTGAGAATTGATGAGAAACTCCAACCTCATATGAGATCGTTCGTTCTGCATCCAAGTCTGCCTGACCAAATAATGGCTCTCTTACATTTATATCGTATTGATTATTTTCGAACAAGTATTGAAACTCAGGGTTTTGGAAAAAGTGCCCGTATGAAAAATGAAGTTTTGTTCTGTCTGAAATGGGATGTGCAAATCCAATTCTTGGTGAGAGTTGGGAGATCGGAGTTGCAGTAATTACAGTGTTCGGATCGAGCGGATTAGCCCGATAAGATACATTTGCGTTGGAGTAATCCCATCGTAAACCAAGATTCATTACTAGGAAGGGTAATTCAATTTTATCCTGGATATAAAATGCCATCTCAAATGGTTGAGTATCGTAATCATCTACATATGGAAAGTTTCTCTTGGGATCGTATATATAAAATAAGTTTAACCAATGCTGTTGAAATTGTCCACCAAGTTTGACTTCATTAACTTGGTCGATTTGCCATACAGCACTAGCTGAAAAATCTGCAGTGCTTGTTCTGCTGTCAGTTAGTTCAACTGGATCAGCTATCTTCCAAAATTCCTGAGGATTTCCATATTCATCAAACCAATCCCATTCTGAAGTTGATAAATATTCTGAAGTATCCTTATCGATCCCCGAATAGAAGCTCTGATTGAAATACGATGCTCTTACGTCATAAAAGAAATTATCTGCAGTACTCTGAGTAAATGTAAGTGAATTTTGCCAGCTATCGGTTTTAATTCTTAAATACTGATCTGGAATATATTTATATGAGTGATTATAATTTTGTCTTTTGCCTTTGCTGCCTCTTGCTTGAAATGAAAGTTTTGACATTGGAATTACTGATGTTGTCAACTTACCAAAGAAGGTATTCAGATCATCATACCCAAAAGGTAGATAGCTACCTGCAGTATTATATTCCGCCGAAATAAAGAAAGTTAAATATTGGGGAACAACAGGACCACTTAAACTTCCATTTATCCTTGTTTCTTCAAGATCATTATATCTATCAATACCAAACTGACTTGTTCTTCCTTGTATTTGACCTGTAAACGTATCATCGCCATCTCTCGTGACAATATTGACTACACCACTCAATGCATTTCCGTACTCAGCATTAAAAGTGCCGCTGAGTAAACTCATTTCCTGGATAGCGTCATTGTTTATTTCTAAAGCAAGATTTCCAAGAAGAGGATCCTTTACGTAAACACCATCAACAAGATAAGCAACTTCATTTGATCTCCCCCCTCTGATATGCAAATTGTTGTTTCCTGTTTTTACAACACCTGCTTGCAGGGACAAAAGATCAGTGAATGTTGATACAGGTAAAGCATCAATCTGGTCACGACGGATAACTGAGATACTGCTTGTAACGTCTTTTTGAACCATTGGTGTTTGAGCTACAACAACAACTTCACCAACTTGTACTGATTCTGGTTTAAGTGCAGCAGGTAAAATTGTATTTTGGTCAACTACAATCTGAACATCAGTTACCAAAATTGATTCGTATCCAATGTAGCTGATCTTTACCGAATAGTTGCCGGGAGGAATATTTAGAATCACATAATTTCCATCAACGTTACTTGCACCACCCAGATCAGTTCCAACAACTACGATATTCGCTCCAACAAGTGGTTCTCCTGTTTGCGCATCCTTAATTGTTCCGGAAAGTTTTCCTGTAGTTCCGGCAAATATTAAATATGGTAATAATAAAAACAGTAAAAAGTATTTTTTCATTTATTAGCTCCCATGAATTACCTGCTTCAGGTTTTCCATTATTGCTTCTGCTTCTTCAAGTACTCTTTTTGCTCTAGATTTATCCTTCACGGCACAAGAAGTAGCAATTGCATTAATCAAAACTGAAATTGCCGCAAAGGAATTTGTAAACAACATATTTTTACTTTCAACTATCAGACTTGATTTAGTATAAAAAGTAATTGGAGATGCAGGTTTGTTTGTAATTGCGTAAACATTAATCCCCTTTTCAGTAGCAAATTTTGCAACATCAATTGTTTCAACAGAATATGGTGGAAACGAGAACAAAATAATCACATCATCTTTATTCATAAACAAAATCTGTTCATGAAAAAGTGTGTGAGTATGTTTTAAAACTGAAGCATCAATTCCAACTTGGGTTAACTGGTAGGCAAGAATCTCAGCCAGTAAATAAGAAATTCCAAGACCACCAGTGTAGACCCTTGATGCTGTTAAGATTCGTTCAGTTACTTTATTAAATGATCTTAATTCGATTTGATTAAGCGTATTATTTATATTTTTAATATCAAGGTTTGCTACTTCTGTAAATATGTTATCCTTCACTTGGTGTTTCTCAAGTAGAGGAAAAATATCTCTGTTTCGTATGTCTTTCTGAAGAGATTCTGTGATAGAATCTCTTAATTCACTAAATCCTTTATAACCTGCTCGTTGTGCAAAACGAACAACCGACGCCACACTTGCATCAGTATTTTCAGAAATTTCTTGGACGTTCAAAAATGGAATTTTGTCAAAATTATTAATAAAGTAATCAGCAATCTTTCTATGATTTTTAGGAAGAGTATTGTACTTACTTTTAATTTTTTCTTTTATCTCTTTGTATCGTTCCATAAAATAATTGGCTCACTTCAAAAGTGAGCCTTAAATCAAAGTAATTATTTTATCAATATCATTTTATTTGAAATAATCTGATCACCCGCTTGCAAAGTATAGATATAAATTCCTGATGTTAGGTTCGATGCGTCGAATCTGTATGTATAAGTACCAGCATCAAGATATTCATTTACAAGTGCTGCAACTTCTTCACCAAGTGTATTGTAAATTTTTAACGTAACATTTGAACCTTCCGGGATTCCGAATCTTATAGAAGTTGAAGGATTAAAAGGATTTGGATAATTCTGTTCAAGAATAAAATTGTTCGGAATAGAGTTATTGTCCGCTTGAACTGATGTAATCGAATAATAAGTTTGTAGAGCTTGATTCATATTGTCAATCATTTCAGTTTCATTCGATCCCACTGCAATAGCATAATAAAAAACTCTGTTTGCACCTGGGTCTAGGTTTTCTGATTCACCTGCTAAAATTCCTATACCACCATCTGGATCTGTGATTAAGGTATCTGTAGAAAAAGTTCCTGCGGTCATCCAATTGTAATAGCTGGAGTCAACCATATATCCTGAATACCACATCATTACTTGGCCGGACGTTGTTGATTCAGATAGTATTTTTATTGCGGCATAGTGAAGTTCATATTGAACCATCATATCATTTGACATATCATAAAAAATATGATCATTTTCCCAGGTTTCTTCCACATATTGAATTATATCCAAACCTATAATAGTTGGGATAGTACTGCTTTCCTGATTTGTTACAATCATTTTAGCGATACAGAAACTTTCATTATTCCATCCATAAACATGTTGTTCAACTAAAACATTAGGTGGTAATCCCGAATAAGCATTATTATACGTACCAGAAATTTCGTGGTCACCAAATTCCGGCGTAGTTTCAAGAGTTGTTGGAATTTCAACATCAACATCGTTCCAATAATCAAAAACTTCATCAGGATTACCAGCAACCAAAACAGATGATCTGTTTATATGCTGAACCGTATCTGTTCCTTCTGTTGTCCAAATTCTTACTGCTCCATAAGCATCAACACGGACATCGATCGTACCTGTTCCGAAAATTTCTTGTGCTTTTAGCTCGCTAACTGGAACAAGAAGCATT
>Ga0209536_100008051_pt1 | contig 15886 bp, 17 predicted proteins | sample DeeMarSeWOR28_12_FD_187461 | JGI IMG/M metagenome (GOLD analysis project Ga0209536, IMG submission 187461) | Marine sediment microbial communities from White Oak River estuary, North Carolina - WOR-2-8_12 (SPAdes) (version 2) | ecosystem: Environmental > Aquatic > Marine > Intertidal zone >...
GTTCAGCCACTCGTACTGTTGCAGCAGGCGACCGCCCGCGTCGATCAGCATCTCTTCGCAGACATCGAGCGGTAGATAACTCGCGTGGCATGCCGATGCCTCACAAGCATCCAGCAGATGGGTGGTTTTGTGCGAGGTGCCGCTACCTAACTCGAGAATGGTATCCGGACGAACCTGCTGAATAATCTCGCCGGCCTTTTTTTCCAGTAACGCCGCTTCGGTTCTCGCCGGGTAGTACTCCGGAACCTGGCATATTTTGTCGTACAGCCGGGAGCCTTGTTCATCGTAGAAATATTTCGGAGGTAGTACCTTTTGTGGTTGCGACAGTCCGTCCCGAACATCGCGCGCCAGGTCACCGGCCGGGTCCAGCTTCGTTAGTTGCTGCACGATAAACCTGGAACCCGTACTGGCCAATTTTCGCTGGCATGCTTCCATTTTGCTCCTCCCTCAGGCGTGGTGCCCGCTTTCTTCGTTACTCGTTCTTCAGTTCGACGCCCACATATTACCATCCCGAAATATTTTTTCCCGGGCGGCTCGACCCAACAGAGCTGCCAGGGTTAGTAATACATGCATATTCAATGGTTTTTGTTTGAGTAATCCTGCCTTGCGCGACGGCTCTGACAGCCATCTTGTTGACAAGTTCGGGAAACAAACGTCTCGGGGCGGACAATCCGGCCGAGGTTCAACTTCAGAGCGCAACCTTCGCAGGAGAAGATGCCGCCCGTATTCCAATGCGGTATATTGATTATATGTGCCGCATCGCTGCTTACCTGGGTCCGCCCATTCTGCTTAGACAATTCCTGCTCGAACCCGACCATAGCCTGATGGTCCAGTCATGGGCACCGCAGGAAATGAAAGAGGCCAAACTGAATGCGGATGGCTTTGGTTTCGGCTGGTATGCCGCAGACGGCAAACCGGCCATTTATACCAATCCGATGCCGATCTGGACTGACCCGAATCTCGACGGACTTGCCCGCGTGCTTTCGACAGATCTCTGGCTTGCCTACGTACGAAGTGCAACGCGTCGAACTGATGTTTCTCACGCCAACACGCAGCCATTCTGCGATAGCGATTTGATCTTTACCCATAACGGCTACATAGACCAGTTTGGCGAAACCCTTCGCCACAATATTCGGCATGCACTCTCGACTGAGTGCGAAAAGACTATTCATGGCAATACTGACTCCGAGTACCTGTTCGCTTTGCTGCGGCAACATCTGATGCAAAACGAAAATCTTGATGTCGCGCTCCCGGAACTGTTCAAACTGCTGGCCAAATGGGCCGGCGAGGTAAGGTTGTTGCTCAATATTGTTATCGCCAGAAACGACGCGATCATTGCCACGCGTCACGCGATTAATGGCGATTCACCTTCGTTGTATTATTCCACCAATGAAACCCGGTTCCCCAACGGGCAACTCGTTGCCTCTGAGCCGCTTACTGATCGCAGCAACTGGAAAGAAGTCCCGGAACATCACATACTGTTCCTGTCACGAGATAACGAGCCTGTGCTAACACCGTTATGACCCAAATGTTGCTAACCGAACTCGGTCAGCACCAGCAACAACTGCTCTCGATTGTCGATGCTGTTCCCGAAACGGATTGCTATCGGCAATTTCATTCGGACCTTAGCCCGCTCGCCTGGCACCTGGGTCACTGTGCTTTTATCGAATCCTACTGGATAACGGATCGGGTACTTGGAAACAGTGCGCGCACCCGCGCAACAGAAGCCCTCTACTTTCCCGAATTGAGTCCCAAGCCGGAACGTGGCTCGCGACTACCGAAAAAATCGGACCTGTTGGCACAGTCCCGAACTGCCTTTGCGGAAAATATCGACCTGCTTGTTGAGCTGATTAATAACGGTCGACCACATGAGCTGACGGCGGACAATTACTTGCTGCATTTCCTGATCCAGCACCATTGCCAGCATCTTGAAACAATTCAGCAAATACTGCAGCAACGCGCGTACCAGCAAGATTGGCCACTGCATGAAGCGACTTCTATTGACGCGATTGCGCCTTCGGCTGATCCACTTAATATCGAACCCGGTTCTTACGAAGTAGGCAACAGCAACAAGGCGGTTGCTTACGACAACGAGCGACCGGTCTGGCGCGCCACCATAGAAGGCGCCCGCATCAATCGACACCTGGTTACAAACAGTGAGCTTCTGGGCTTTATGCAAGCCGGCGGATACCGGAACAAGGAGTGGTGGAGTCCAGCTGGCTGGGAGTGGCGACAGTCTCTTGAGGTCGAGGCACCGGATCACTGGCGTCAGGCCGCAAACGGCAACTGGTACAGCCTGACAAATACAGGTCCAACGGCCCTCGATGGCGCCGACCCGGTGTACGGACTCAGCTTTTTTGAAGCCGAAGCATACAGTCACTACGCCGGCGGCCGGCTACCGCACGAACTTGAATGGGAGGTCGCCGCTGCGACCGGCGGCATTGGGCCGGACAGGGCCTGGGAGTGGTGTCGGAATCCATTCTTCCCCTATCCCGGGTTTCGCGCCTATCCCTACGATGGCTACTCGTTGCCCTGGTTTGACGACCAGCACCAGACCTTGCGCGGCGCCAGCCTGCATACGCTCCCGCCAATTCAGCGCGCGACGTTTCGCAATTTCTACGCGCCGGAAAAACGTCACGTATTCGCCGGCGTTCGCGTTGCCTTCGACCCTGCCTGAGTCATCGTCTGGCGTTTTTTCACATGACACGATAAGTTGTCGTCCAGCACCGGAGACAATAAGAAAGCTGAGAGGAGCGCATGGATACCTATAATCAATTGCTCGGCCAGATAAGCGGTATCGTCTGGGGACCGGCGATGTTATTCCTGCTGGTGGGAACCGGCGTGTTTCTTACCCTGGGCATGAAACTCATGCCTCTTAGAAAAATCGGATACGCGTTCACCTTGCTTTGGCAGGGTCGTAAAAAAACCACTGAAGAAGGCGATCTCACGCCATTTAACGCACTGATGACTGCCATGTCTGCGACAGTGGGTACCGGTAACATTGCCGGCGTTGCCACGGCCATCGCCATTGGCGGGCCCGGTGCCGTATTCTGGATGTGGATGACCGCACTGGTAGGCATGGCAACGAAGTACAGTGAAGCGGTGCTGGCGGTGCGTTATCGCGAGGTGGATTCCCGCGGTCGCTACCAGGGCGGCCCGATGTACTACATCAAGAATGGTCTGGGGGAGAACTGGAGGTGGCTCGCATTTCTGTTCGCGTTGTTTGGTACTGTCGCCGCGTTTGGCATCGGTAACACCTTCCAGGCCAAGGCAGTCGCAGACGCTGTCGCAACCACATTCAGCATCGACAAATGGATCACTGGTGTGACTCTCGCGGTACTCACTGCCCTGGTATTGATTGGCGGCGTCAAGCGCATCGGTGTTGTTGCCGGCAAGCTCGTTCCATTTATGGGTATCGTTTACATTCTGGCGGCGCTGATTATTATCCTGATGAACATTACCGATGTGCCGGCGGCCCTGGCGACGATTGTCGGTGATGCCTTCACCGGCAGTGCCGCAGCCGGTGGATTCGCCGGCTCAGGCGTCATGCTTGCTATCCAGTGGGGCGTGGCCCGAGGTGTCTTTTCTAACGAAGCAGGACTGGGCTCGGCGCCGATTGCACACGCAGCCGCCAAGACCAACAACCCGGTAAAACAGGGCACCATTGGCATGCTCGGCACCTTCCTCGATACGCTTGTGATTTGCACGATGACAGCACTGGTGATCGTTCTCAGCCCCTGGTCAACACAGGTCGATCCCGAGACCGGGAAACTGCTGCAAGGCGCATCGCTCACGGTAATGGCATTCAATCAGGCGTTACCGGAGATCGGCCAGTACATTGTTACCTTTGGCACTATTCTGTTCGCCTACACTACCCTGCTCGGCTGGAGTTTCTACGGGGAACGTTGTGCGGAGTATCTCTTCGGCGTCAAGGTTATTATGTTCTACCGTGGTGCGTGGATCGGTTTCATCATGGTCGGTGCGTTGGCTGAACTCAAACCGCTGGTCATTACCGCCGATGTCATGAATGGACTGATGGCGATTCCCAATCTCATTGCCTTACTGTTGTTGAGCCCGGTAGTTTTCAAGATTACCCGCGAGTACTTTGCCAGCCCCAATGCGCGATGAAATTGTTGAAAAGAATGTCAGAGACGCACTGACCGAAGACGTTGGCAGCGGGGACCTGACTGCTGCACTCGTACCCGACGAAGTTGTTAACGCTCACGTTATCACTCGCGAATCGGCAGTTATTTGTGGCCGCCGCTGGTTCAACGAAACCTTTCGTCAGATTGATCCGTCGATCAGCATCGAATGGATGGTGGAGGACGGCGATTCGCTGGACGCAGAGATGGTGGTTTGCCGACTCCACGGCCATGCGCGCGCGCTGCTGACCGCTGAGCGTACTGCACTCAATTTTCTACAAAGCCTGTCAGGCACCGCCACTCTTGCGCGTCGGTACGCTGATGCCGTCGCGCACACGAGAACCCGGGTACTTGATACGCGAAAAACAATTCCAGGTCTGCGCGACGCACAAAAGTACGCCGTCACCTGTGGCGGATGCCACAACCATCGTCACGGTCTATACGATGCCGTATTGATCAAGGAAAACCACATTCGTGCTGCTGGCTCAATTGCAGCCGTGTTAACCCGGGCCAGGCGCGAAAATCCTCCGGGCACATTGATCGAGATTGAAGCGGAAGACCTGGATCAGTTACAACAGTCGATCAATGCCGGTGCCGAACGCGTATTACTCGATAATTTTTCACCGGATCAACTTCGCAGCGCGGTCAGTCTTGCCGGAAAAACCGTTGAGCTGGAGGCATCGGGCGGCATTGATCTGGAAAATATTGCCGCTTTTGCCGAGACCGGCGTTGATTTCATTTCGGTCGGCGCTTTGACCAAGCATCTTCGCGCAATCGATTTATCCCTGCGAATTGACTAGCACGATGTGCCACAGGGCGCGGTGCCAGGCTACTTTTTGAAGATCAGGACGGATCTTTTTTATACTACCGACGTCGTGCTAGCATGTTTCATTACTCACGGAGAAGGACCATGCATCGCGCGCGCAATATCATTATCCGGTTTCTGCGCACATTTGTAGCCGGCTCAGCCGTTGTCGCGCTGATGCCACTGATGGTGTCGGCCGATGATGCCATAGGCTTACCGGCACAACCGGAAAAAGACAAGCGTTACCTGTTCAGCGTCACCTTGCATACGCAGGACGAGATCGACTCAATGCTGACCCGCGCTGAAACGCTCTCGAAAGCACACCCGCTCAAGTCAAAAGACCACGCCGGCATTGCCCTGGTGCTACATGGCCCGGAAATAGAGATGTTTACCAAACGCAACTACGGCAAGTTCCGGCAGCTGATCGACAAGGCGGCGCGCCTGGACTCCGGTTCCGTGATCGAGATCAAGGTCTGTCGAACTGCGATGGATGATATGAATATAAAAAAGGATGATCTGCCGGCCTTTGTAGAAATTGTTCCCTATGGTCCGGACGAAGAGGAACGTTTGCTTCGTCAGGGTTATACCTATCTATAGGTTTTTCGGCGAAACAGTTCGCGCGAACTTATCACGCGATCAAGAAACAGTTTTCCATCAAGGTGGTCCATTTCGTGCTGTATCGCGCGAGACTCAAAGCCGCTGCACACAAGCTCCTTCTCCCTGCCCAACTGGTCGCTGGCGCGCACGCGAACCGAATCGGCCCGCAAGACATTGCCAGTATAGTCCGGCACTGACAGGCACCCCTCCCGCCCGTTAACTTCACCGTCTCGCTCAATAATTTCAGGGTTTACCAACACCAGGAAACCGTTATAACTGCTTTTAGGTTTTCTTTTTTTATCACCGTCCAGCACTGGTCCGACATCAACAATTGCGACGCGGCGTCCGACACCAACTTGCGGCGCCGCTATGCCTACAGCACCCGCCCCATCGAGCATTGTTTCCTGCAAGTCAACAACCAGTTGCTGCAGTGATGCATCGAATTCCGTGACTGGCCGCGCTACGTCAAACAGACGCGAGTCAGGATAAGTCAGTATTTGCAGAACCGCCATGAACTAACCCATTAGAACTTCGATAGGCTCTACATCAACCTTGAGTCCTTTTTTGTTTAGCTCTGCTACGGCGCGATCAAGCGCCTCGACTCCATCTTTAACAAAGCCATCCAGTATCATCACATACACCGGATCATCGTCAGTGCCGCTCACTTCCGAATTCAAATCGAGAATGGTCATGCCGGCGGCGGCCAGTCCGCCCGTAACATCGGCAACGATGCCGGTACGGTCGGCACCATAGACCCTTATCTGTACATTGGGGCTGGGATGCTGATGCAACTCTGCTTGAATCGAATCGATGTGGATATGAAGCCCAAGGGCGCTGCCGACCGGCTCCATCACCTGTGCCAGTGAGGCCTCATCGCCAACGCCCTCGACCATCATCATAATGCTGAAGTTGCCTCCGAGGCGTGTCATTGAGCTCTCTCCCAGTCCCCAGCCGCCATCAGCTAGCGCGCGACTCACTCTGGCGACAATCCCCGGTTGATCCTGGCCAACTACAGTTACCATAAACCAGTGGCTCATATACACTCCTTGCACTTCGGATAGTGCCGATAATCGTTTTAATCTGAACAGGTCGAAAGCAATGTTAATTACATTAGTCGTCTGGATCTACATCGCGCTGATGATTGCCGTTAGTCGATGGCCCGACATACTCGGGATGGTAATTACTTTTCTGGTACTCGGCGGCATACCATTGGCGATGGTGATATTTTTCGTTGTGCGCGGTAGCAAGTTGAATGAAATTCGTCGTCAGCAACGCGCCCGGCGAGATGAGCAGAACGAGGATGACTCAGTGCAGGATTGAGTGAGTAAAGTAGATAACGAGCACGCCCGCAACAATCAACACAAACTGCTGAACCGTAGCCGAGAAGTCGGTACGACGGTGCAGACCGGGGATCAAATCAGCCACTGCAATGTAGATAAAGCTGGCAGCGGCTATCGCCAGAACATAGGGTACGACCGCTTGCGCATCCTTCATAAAGAAGTACGCCGCTACCGCACCAACAATCGTAGTCAGGCTGGCCAATGCATTGAAAAGCAGCGCCTTGCCCCGGCTCAGACCACCATGCAAGAGAATGGCGAAGTCACCGACTTCTTGCGGGATTTCGTGGGCAATAATGGCGAGACTGGTCACGATACCGAGATGAAAATCTGTGACGAACGCGGCGGCGATCAGCACACCGTCTACCAGGTTGTGGATGCCGTCGCCGATAAGGATCAGGCTTGCAGCCGCCTTTTCCTTGGAGTGCTCAAAATCCGGCACATGTGCCTCGCAATGGTCGCTATGGCAATGGCGCCAGAGCACGAGCTTTTCCATCACGAAGAAAAACAGTAATCCGGCGAGTACTGCAATACCGATACTGTGGGCTCCTTCTATGCCGGGGTATTCCAGCGCATGCGGAATCAGGCCGAGAAATGCCGCACCTAGCAAGGCACCAATAGCAAAGCTCACCAGCGGAGGCAGTATGCGTGTTCGAATTGTTGCAGGCAGCAGCAGGAAGCTGGACGCCGCAAATACGCTGAGCACTCCACCAAGCAGGCTAAAGAGGATGATCCAGAAAAGTAATGATTCCATCAGGTTTTCAATTGGTTAAATTCCCGGCGAATCATACCGGAAACCTTGGGTGATTCATGGTCTAATTTTCAATCCAGATCAGCGATGCCATGCGACCGGTCACGCCATCGCGACGATAGGAATAAAATCGATCCGGTTCGCTTGCAGTGCAAAATTGTCCGCCCGATACCTGGTTGATGTCCAGGTGCTGCAACTGCAACCGCGCCAGCCAATAGAGATCGGCCATCCAATGGGTCTCGTCTGTCGAACGAAATGCATCGGCAGCTGCCGGATCGGTCCCGACAAATGCGTCATGGACATCCCGCCCGACTTCAAATTTCCCGGGTCCAATTGCCGGTCCGAGCCATGCAATTATCTGATCCGGTGGCGACTTGAACAGATCGACCGCGGCACCGATCACACCGTCGGCCAGGCCGCGCCAGCCGGCATGCACGGCAGCCACTTCGGTTCCGGCCCGATTGCACAGCAGTACCGGCAAGCAGTCGGCAGTCAATACCGCACATACCTCATCAGCGTCGCCACTGTAACTACCATCGGCTTCAGGCTCCGGAACTGAATCGCCGTGACGCACAATGCGCCGACCGTGAACCTGGTTCAGCCATAGCGGCTCACCGGGTAAGCGCAATTCCTCGTGTAACAGGCTTCGGTTGGCGGCAACCGCTTCGGCCGAGTCGCCGACATGCGACGCGAGATTAAAGCTGTCGTACGGCGAGCGACTCTCGCCCTGCTGGCGGGTTGTAACAACTGCGCGCACGGCCGCTGAAGCCGGCCAGTCCGGAATGATGTAGTGATCACCTGTCAATTTCGCTACCTCGTTTATTCGCCATGCTTTCGCATATCGGTTCGCAATACAGCGATTAACTTTTCCATGTCGGCTGGCAACGGAACCTCCCAGAATAGCTCCTTTCCGGTAACCGGGTGTACCAGGCCCAATCTCCTGGCATGCAATGCCTGCCGCCGGAAATTCCGCAGCGATCGAATAAAAGCTTCATCGCTGTCGGGCGGCAACCGTAGACGCCCACCATAAACGGGATCACCCAGGACCGGAAAATGAATGTACGCCATGTGCACACGGATCTGGTGGGTGCGCCCGGTTTCGAGCTTGACGTTTACCAGCGTGTGGGCACGGAAACGCTCGATCACCCGGTAGTGACTGATGGCGGGTTTGCCACGAGAGACCACGGCCATCCGTTTGCGGTCTTTGGGATGGCGGCCAATGGGTTCGTTGACGGTACCGCCGGAAATCATTACGCCATTGACGATGGTGGTGTATTCGCGGTGCAGCTCACGGGTGGAAAGCTGTTCGATCAAACTCAATCGTGCGCGTTCTGTTCTGGCGATTACCATCAGGCCCGATGTTTCCTTGTCGAGTCGATGCACGATTCCGGCGCGTGCCAGCCCACGCAACGATGGCGCATGACTTAGCAGGGCATTTAACAGGGTGCTGTCGGGATTTCCGGCGCCGGGGTGCACGACCAGGCCAGCAGGTTTGTTGAGTACCAGTATATGGTCGTCCTCGAAGACGATATCGAGCGGGATCGTCTGCGCGGCCCAGTCCTGAACCGGGGCATCGGGCACATTGATCAGCACAGTTTCTCCACCGGTCAGGTGGTCACGAGGTCGCAACTGCTTGTGATCGACCAGGACGTCACCCTCCTTGACCCAGCGCTGCAGTTGCGAGCGCGAGAACTCTGGCATCAGGCCGGCCAACAGGGCGTCCAGGCGAGTTGCTTCCACGCCATGCACAACGCAAAACGTCAGCGAGTCTCGATCCTGATTCAGACTTTCCATAAATTTACTGACTCGTGAATTCGCGGTAAGCTTGCGCCCGCAAATGTCAGCAGGCCCGTTTTCCAGATGAATATCAAGCTCCTCAGCACCCCGTTGCTCGTCCTGATGCTACTTAGCACGAGTTGCGTCAATCTCAAGGAAGAAACCGACATTACCAAAGATTGGTCGGCAGAACGATTGTATCAGGAGGCGAAACACCAGCAGGAGCTGGATAACTTCGAAGAGGCGATCTCCTATCTGGAGAAGCTGGAGGCCAGGTACCCGTATGGTAACTACGCGGCTCAGGCGCAACTGGACGTCGCCTATATCTATTACAAGGACAATGAGCCGACACTGGCATTGGCAGCAACCGAGCGCTTCATTCGACTGCACCCGACCCACCCGAACGTTGATTACGCCTACTTCCTGAAAGGGCTGATCTATTTCAATGTCAAACGCGGCGCGTTTGATTTTTTACTTGGAAAAAATATCGACTACTCCGATCGCGACCCCAAGGCCATGCGCGACGCGCTGACCGCATTCCAGGACCTGGTCAGGCGCTTCCCTGACAGCAAGTACGCCCCGGATGCCCATCAACGTATCACCTACCTGGTTAACATCATGGCCAAGTACGAGATACATGTCGCCAGGCATTACTACGAGCTGGATGCCTATGTCGCCACCGTTAACCGGTGTAAGTTTGTGCTGGAGAATTACCAGCAAACACCCGCTACAGAAGATGCGCTTGGCATCATGTCCATGGCATACATGAAGATGGGATATACGGTTCTGATGGAAGACGCACTACGTGTGCTGAAGCTGAACTTCCCGAACAGTCAATATCTAAAAAGGATTGCGTCAATGCAGACCGGCGATGACGCAGACGACGCCGGTTAGTCGTCGCCCCGTCTGAATACTAGATCGCTTCTTCGCCCTTCTCGCCGGTGCGAATCCGGATCACTTCCTCAACTGCAGATACAAAGATCTTGCCGTCTCCGATCTTGCCCGTGCGTGCGGCATTCATGATAGCGTCGATACACTGATCAACCAGCTTTTCCTGCACTACAACTTCAATTTTCACCTTCGGCAGAAAATCCACCACGTACTCGGCGCCTCGGTACAGCTCGGTGTGGCCCTTCTGACGACCAAACCCCTTGACCTCGGTAGTGGTCAAACCGGAGATACCCACTTCTGACAAGGCTTCACGCACATCGTCAAGCTTGAACGGTTTGATTATGGCTTCAATTTTTTTCATTTTTCCGTAATCCTTTTATAAATAGGATGCTGACAGGGTTCGTTAAACATACCACAACTCTTATTCACTTTCGTCCTCCCGGTAGCCTGAGGTTATCGGGTAGCGGCGATCCCGGCCAAAGGCCCTTGGTGTCACACGCACCCCCGGGGCAGCCTGCCGGCGTTTGTATTCATTTTGATCCACCATGCGAATCACCCGCCGCACGGTCTCAGGGTCGTAGCCCTCGGCAATAATATCCTCCGGCGTCGCATCCTGTTCAACATAATTTTCCAGGATGGCATCGAGGATATCGTAATCCGGCAAGGAATCTGTATCTTGCTGGTCAGGCGCCAGCTCCGCAGAAGGTGCGCGCTCGATGACACGCTCCGGAATGACCTGCCCAAGCCGATTGCGATAGCGAGCGAGACGGTACACCAGGGTCTTCGGCACATCCTTGATTGCAGCGAAGCCACCGGCCATGTCGCCGTACAACGTCGCGTACCCGACGGCCATCTCACTCTTGTTGCCAGTGGTCAATACCATCTTGCCGGTCTTGTTGGAGATGGCCATCAGCAACATCCCGCGTATGCGCGCTTGCAGGTTTTCCTCTGTTGTATCGGCGGCCATGCCGGTAAACCGTTCTGAAAGCGCATGCTCGAATGCTAGAAACAAATCCTTGATCGGAATAACCGAATAGTCGACACCCATCGTCCTGGCCTGCTCGCGCGCATCTTCAATACTCATGTCCCGGGTGTAGCGGGACGGCATCATCACCGCTTCAACCTGTTCGGCACCGAGTGCATCAACGGCGATGGCAAGCGTCAGCGCCGAATCGACGCCGCCGGACAACCCGATCACAACGCCGGGGAAACCATTCTTCTTGACGTAATCCCGCACGCCGAGCACCAGCGCTCCGTAAACGCTCTCATCATCCGCGACTTCCGGGGCGATCTCTGCAGGGACCGGCGCCCCTTCGCTATCAACATCAACAACAAACAGTAGCGATTCAAACGAGACCGCACGATGCGTCAACTGCCCATCGCGGTTGACCACAAAGGAACTGCCATCAAATACCAGCTCATCCTGTCCCCCGACCTGATTGACATATATCACGGGCACCTGATTGACAATGGCGCGTTCACTCAGCAGTTTTTCGCGCTCGCGCCATTTGTTGATATGAAATGGCGATGCATTGAGATTGAGAATAAGTTGCGCCCCGTGAGATACCGCCTGCTGGATCGGCCCCGGTTCCCACACGTCCTCACAAATGGTGAGCGCAAGTGAAAGCCCGTTAACACTTATCAGGCACGATTCACTACCACTGGCAAAATAGCGCTTTTCATCAAACACCGCGTAGTTTGGCAGGCATTGCTTGCGATAGGTGGCGACCAGTTTGCCTGCGCAAATCACCGCCGCGGCATTGTAGCGCAGGCCATTCTCGATCAACGGGTAGCCGACGACAATATTCAGGTCGATTGCGGCCGCTTGAATTCGTGCCAGCGCCCGGGCGACTTCAGTATACAATCCAGGACGTAATAGCAGGTCCTCCGGTGGATAACCGGTCAGTGTAAGCTCGGGAAAAATGATGATATCGGCGTCGAGCTCATCTTTGGCCGAACGTGCCGACGCTATGACCTGATCCGCATTGCCTTCGATGTCTCCGACCAGCAAATTTAACTGGCCCATGACAATGCGCAGCCCCGTCTTCATCCGTTGGCCAGCACGTCATGCATACGTTGCCCCATCTCAGCCGGTGATCTAACGGCGTGAACGCCGGCCGCTTCCAGCGACCGGTATTTTTCGTCCGCCGTGCCCTTACCACCCGCGATCACGGCGCCGGCATGGCCCATGCGCTTGCCCTTGGGGGCAGTGACGCCGGCGATGTAAGCCACCACAGGCTTGGTAACATGAGCCTCGATGTAGTCTGCCGCCTCTTCCTCGGCATTGCCTCCAATTTCACCAACCAGGATAATGCCCTCGGTTTGCGGATCAGCCTCGAACTGCTTCAGGCAGTCAATAAAGTCCAGCCCGTGTATTGGATCGCCGCCAATGCCAACACAGGTGCTCTGACCCAATCCCGTCATCGTGGTCTGATGCACTGCTTCATATGTCAGGGTGCCGGAGCGCGAAACAATACCAATCTTGCCTGGCACATGTATCGAGCCCGGCATAATGCCGATCTTGCATTCTCCCGGTGTGATCACACCGGGGCAGTTCGGGCCAATAAGACTTGCTTCATAGTCCGCCAGCGCTGCCTTTACGCGCAACATATCCAGCACCGGAATCCCTTCGGTAATACACACGATCGTCTGAATTCCGGCGGCAGCTGCCTCAAGAATCGAATCCGCGGCAAATGCGGCCGGCACATAAATCATGGTTGCATCGGCACCCGTCTCCGCGACCGCGTCACGCACGGTATTAAAAACCGGTCGATCAAGATGGTGCTGGCCACCCTTGCCCGGCGTCACGCCGCCAACCAGTTGAGTGCCGTAGGCAATGGCCTGCTCGGAGTGGAAAGTGCCCTGCTTGCCGGTAAAGCCCTGGCAAATCACTTTAGTGTCTTTGTTAATCAGAATACTCATCAACGGGTTCCCGGTCAGGCAGTTGCAGCGGCAACGGCTTTTTGTGCGGCATCGGTCAATTCACCGGCCGCAGTAATAGTCAGACCGCTCTGCTCGAGCAGCTCGCGACCCTGTGTAGCGTTGGTGCCTTCCAGTCTCACGACAATCGGAATGCTGGTCCGGATCTCCTTCACCGCAGAGACTATGCCTTCGGCAATGAGATCACACCGCACGATTCCGCCAAAAATGTTTACCAGGATCGCCTTCACGTTTTCGTCCGACAGAATAATTTTCAGTGCCTCGGCCACCTTGTCTGATGTGGTGCCGCCACCGACATCCAGAAAGTTGGCAGGTTTGCCGCCATGCAGTTGAATCAGGTCCATGGTTGCCATGGCCAGGCCAGCCCCATTCACCATGCAACCGATATTGCCCTCAAGCGCGACATAGTTCAGCCCGAACTGGTGTGCCTTGTGTTCCTTCGGGTCTTCCTGAGTCGGGTCCCGTAGTTCTTCTACGCCCTTCTGACGATAAAGCGCGCTGTCATCGACATTGATCTTGGCATCCAGTGCCAGCAGTTCCCCGGCACGGGTGACTACCAGTGGATTGATTTCAAGCAGGCTGAGGTCACGTTCAAGAAACAGGCGATAGATCGCCATCATAATTTTTACCAACGAGCCTGTTTGTTGCCCTTCCAGCCCCAGCCCGAACGCGATCTCGCGGCACTGATAGGGCTGCAGCCCGGCGACCGGATCCACAATCGCTTTCAGAATTTTTTCAGGAGTGGATGCCGCAACCTCTTCAATCTCGGTGCCGCCCTCGGCTGATGCAATAAACACCATACGCTCCAGGCCACGATCCACCAGACAGGCCAGGTACAGCTCCCGCTCGATCGCACAGGGTGCTTCTACCAGGATGCGGTCTACCGGCTGACCCAGTGCCGTGGTCTGGTGGGTTACCAACCGTGATCCGAGCAGGCTATCGACTGACTTCTCAAGTTCATCGCGCCCGGCAACCAGCTTTACCCCACCGGCCTTGCCGCGCCCACCGGCGTGCACCTGGGCCTTGACGACCCAGCCGTCGCCACCCAGTTCTTCGGCAACTGTCATTGCTTCCCGTACCGAAAAAGCGGCCTTACCCGCTGGTACGGGCACACCGGCTTCTCGCAGCAAGCCCTTGGCCTGGTATTCGTGGAGATTCATTCAGAAAAACCTTTATTGGTATTGGTATCGAAAGCACTATTTTCGGATAAAAACGGCGTTGCGTCGACTGACATCAGCCGGCCACCCGGGTTGTGGGGATTATTTAACCTTGTGATTGGTTATATTGATACCTGCGGCGCATCAATCGGGGTGCCCAACGGAACATTCGACATATCCAGTGACACCGAAATTCAGCCAACCAGGCATCGAGCTGACGGACAGTCTCGATACCATCGACCCAAATCAGTGGAACTCGCTGGCGGGTGATGACAACCCCTTTCTCCGACACGAGTTTCTGGTCGCGCTGGAACGCTCAGGCTGCGTCGGTAAGGGCACAGCCTGGCAGCCACAGCACCTGGTGCTGAAAGATGGTGAAACGCTACTCGGCGCCGTACCGCTCTACCTGAAATATGACTCCTATGGCGAGTACGTATTTGATTGGGCATGGGCCAACGCATACCAGCAAAACGGTCTATCGTATTATCCCAAGCTGGTTGCGGCGGTCCCGTTCACGCCAGTCACCGGTTCTCGCCTGTTAGCAGCTCCAGGCGGCCGGCAGGAAGCGATACAAGTACAACTCATCGAATCCGCACTCCAACTTGCGAAGTCGCTCAACGCCTCCTCCCTACACTGGCTGTTTACGCCCGACTCCGAGACCGGTTTACTAACGCGACACGAGCATCTGAAGCGCACGGGTTTCCAGTTTCACTGGGCCAACGCGGACTATTCATCGTTCGAAGATTTTCTGGCTACGTTTTCCTCGGCAAAGCGTAAAAAAGTAAAACGCGAACGGCGGCACGTGAGCGACGCCGGCATTGTCATGGAGGTGGTCGAAGGGGGAAAAATTGATGACCGGTTGTGGCGCCAGTTCTATGCGTTCTACCGTTCCACCATCGAGTGTCGCGGCGCGATCCCCTATCTCAATCTCGAATTCTTTCGCGAAATCGGTAAAACGCTCGCCGACAATATCGTTCTGGTCCTGGCGAGACAGGACGACCGTTATGTGGCCGGCGCACTAAACCTGAAAGGCAGTCACACGCTGTTCGGTCGCTACTGGGGTTCGCTTGAGGAATATAACAGTCTGCACTTCGAGACGTGCTACTACCGCGCCATTGACTATTGCATCGACAATGACTTGCAACGATTTGAGGCCGGCGCACAGGGCGAGCACAAGTTGAGTCGTGGTTTTCTGCCCTCCAGCACCTACTCGGCTCACTGGCTCAAGCACCCGGAGTTCTATCGCGCCATATCGGAATTTCTCGAGCGGGAACAGCACGGAGTTGAAGACTACGTCGAACTGCTTCAGCGTCATTCGCCCTACAAGAAAGAACCATAGCCGCGAACCGGGCCGGAAATCGCCAATATCGGTATAATTGGTCACCTATGTTTGTCTTGCCAACCGACTCCACCAATTATCAGTTCCCTCCGGTTGATCTTGCGTCGCCCGAAGGTCTGCTCGCCGTTGGCGGTGATCTACGCAGCGAACG
>Ga0209536_100008052_pt1 | contig 15885 bp, 13 predicted proteins | sample DeeMarSeWOR28_12_FD_187461 | JGI IMG/M metagenome (GOLD analysis project Ga0209536, IMG submission 187461) | Marine sediment microbial communities from White Oak River estuary, North Carolina - WOR-2-8_12 (SPAdes) (version 2) | ecosystem: Environmental > Aquatic > Marine > Intertidal zone >...
ATCTTGTGAAACAATCCAATGTCCCAGACTTTTGGGTCCAATTAGACGGACGTATTTGACAGGGGATGTCGAAAGCCGAATTTTATTTCCATCCACTTGAATCGAATCAAACATCGGTCCTTGGGTAGAGTAAAAATTGCCTTTAAATAAGGATTGGAGAATGGCTTTTTTGGAGCATTCCGGTGCATTGACCATAATCCATCCACCCTTCCAAAATGGTTCGCCGGGGCTAAAATGTGAATCGTCTACTGCGAAACCCAGGGAATTCGGTTTGCTCTCAAGAAGGGAATCCCAGTAAGTGGTTGCATACCCTTTACCGATCTCACACTGAGAACTGTGGTTATAAATCTCTAGGCCGTGAAACTTATGACGCATCCCCTCGGGGAGCGTGTTTCCTGTCCAATGGGGGTGCGCCCATACGAGAAGGGCTCCTTGCTTACGAGCAGCTTGCAGGGCTGCGCTGAAATTCTTTTGGCTCGACAATCCATTGGAAACACCAATGGCCAAGACATGAAGATTTGCGCCCTGTTCATCACAACCGTCCAATTCGATACCCTCTAAAACAAGAATTGGTGAATTCGATCCACGACCGTTTTGTTTATAGGCTTTCCAGTGATCCGTAATCGCGATAAAATCATATCCTTCTTCAGCATACCGTGCGATAACTTCCTCAGCGGTCAGGAAACCATCTGAATTGACCGTATGCGAATGGAGGTTTCCCTTATACCAGTTGCCGGTTGTGTCATACTTAAAGCAGGTTTTCATGTATATCCTTTCATTGATCAGATTAAATCTTCCAATCTATATACGGTTCTTTCTTCAGGGAATTTTATTGTTATGATAGGAAATAAAGGTTAGAAAAGAATGAGTAATTGATTTGATTTTCGTTTGTTCGATAAGTTTGTAGAAGTCTTATAATGGTATCACTCATTATTATTTAGATTTTCGAGGGGTGCGCTTACTCGTAAACACACGAGGGGTTTTTTCTTATAAGCGCTCCTTGAATCGATACCCGACACCACGAACTGTCTCGATATATGGACCGGCGGAGCCAAGTTTTTTTCTGAGCCCCACGATCTGAACATCGACGCTGCGATCCGTAACCGGATAATCATCGCCTCTCACGGCATCTACGATTTGTGTCCGTGTAAACACCCATCCGGGTCGCCGAACTAGGTAATACAGAACCTGAAACTCAGTATAAGTCAGGGTCACCGGTGTTTCATCCACATGAACTTCTCGGCGTCCTGGATGGATGATGAGATTGTGAATCCGAATTACCGCATTGTCTTCGGGTTTCTCATCCCTTGATCTGCGGATGACCGCTTTGATCCTGGCCAAAAGAACTCTTGGGCTGAAAGGTTTGGTAATATAATCGTCGGCTCCCAGTTCCAGACCGGTGACAATGTCCGCCTCACTCCCTTTTGCCGTCAACATTACGATAAAGATATTTTGGGTCCGGGGATTGCTTTTCAGGCGCCGGGTTACCTCAAGCCCGTCCATTCCTGGAAGCATGAGGTCCAGAACAATCAAATCCAATGGGTCGGAACCAACGATTTTTAGGGCTTCTTCCCCAGAGCTTGCACAAAAAACTTGGTAATTTTCCCGGGCCAGGTTGTATCTGACCAGTTCGAGAATATCTTGCTCATCTTCTACAACGAGTATACGTTCATTCGGCATCGTTTTTATAGCCTTTATTACATGATAATTTTGTAATTGCATAACATATTGTTACGAATTTGTTAAACTTAAATTGATCGTAAACAAAATAAGAAAAATAAAGAATATGTTCAATTGTGGTATCACTGAATTTCGATTTGGACTATGTCAATTTTTTGTTATCCTTTTGTTAGTATTCTATTAGTTTTATGTTATGGGGAATATTTGGCGTAGATCCAGGTTATTTATTTTAATAGTTTACTATAATCTTTTACAATCGGTATGTAATCTTCGTCGAATAAAGAACTTGATATCAGAAAATCAGCGGTGGATCGATTGCACGCCACAGCCGTATTGTAAAGTACCGACATCCTCAGAAGCGCTTTTACGTCAACATCATGGGGATGGGCTGTCATTGCATCCCAAAAGAATATCAAAATATCCAGTTCACCGTTTGCAATCATCGCCCCCAGCTGTTGATCGCCCCCTAAGGGTCCGCTTTTTAGTTTAAATATTTCCAGGGCACAATTTTTTGATATAACGCCGCCGGTGGTTCCCGTAGCCCACAATTCGTGTGCTGCCAGCTTTTTTTTGTTGAATTTCACCCATTCCAATAAATCCTCTTTGCGCTCATCATGAGCGACAAGCGCGATTCTCTTTTTTCTTTTCATCGAATTTCCTTTCATTCAAAAATATGGCTAATACATTCTATTATTATTGAGTTTTAAATTTTAACTTGAACACCATTTGAAGGTTAAAATCGTTACACGATTTTGTTTATGACGTATTAGGATAAGGTCAATTTTTCTTTTGTCTCAAGGTTCGAATGGCCTATACTGAATTTCAAAAAGGATATTTCATTTTGAAACAATGGCATACAGAGTTTGATATATCATCCGTTTTTACCGTTCAAAAAGCACGTTGCTTGCCAAAATCTAACATATTGCTAATTTTATAATAACAATAACGTTGCTTTTTAGACTTGTGTTAGCAAGTTGCTAATACTATGGTAATATAATTAGGATTCATTTAAAAGGTTTTCATTCTTTTCTGATCCGAGGATGCCGACATGGATGTCGGATGTTGATTTAAGGAAAAACAGTGAAAAAAAAGAAACGATTGCTCCGTCATCTTTTCCCTTCGTATCTGTTGATCACACTGATATCGTTGGTTGCCGTCACCTGGTATGCGTCCTATTCAACCCGGCATTTTTTCCTTGAACAGACCGCTGCCGATTTGCTGACACGGGTCCAATTATTGGAAAATCAGATATCCCAATTCCTTGGGCCTTTGGAGACCAGTGTGGTAGATGCCATTTGTAAAGAAATCGGTGTGTCATCGGCCACACGGATCACCGTTATCCTTCCATCCGGAGTCGTTATCGGTGATTCCAACGAAGATCCGGCCATTATGGATAACCATTCATTGCGACCTGAAGTCATTATGGCTCGAAAGGGGGATGTTGGAAAATCCATCCGATTCAGTACCACCCTTCAGAGACGGATGATGTATGTTGCTATTCCGTTGAAAGACAAAGAAGAGATCCTTGCCGTGATACGGGCGGCACTGCCGGTTACCGCCATCGATCAGGCGTTAAAGGCTATACAGATAAAGATTATTCTTGGTGGTTTGTTCATCGCGCTGCTCGCGGCAGGAATCAGTCTTTTTGTTTCACGGCGAATCAGTCGACCCATTGAAAAGCTCAAAAAAGGCGCGGATTATTTTGCCCGAGGCGATTTGTCCTACCGGATGCCGGGTACGGATTTGGTTGAAATTGACAGTCTCATCGAGGCCTTGAACCAAATGGCCGGTCAACTCGAAGACCGCCTCAATACGATTATTCGTCAGAAGAATGAATTGACGGCGGTTTTGTCGAGTATGGCTGAAGGCGTCATTGCGGTGAATATGGATGAACAGATTATCAGCATCAACAAGGCTGGGGCCAGAATTTTTGAGAACCTGCCCGAAAACCTTTTAAATCGAAGTATTCCTGAAGTCATCCGAAATCCGGATCTTCAAAAGTTTATCAAAAAAGCCCTTTCCAGCAGAAAGAATCTGGAAGAAGACATTACCCTTTACCAAGGGGGTGAGCGAATTCTGTATGTTCACAATACGCCCCTGGAAGATCCTGATGGTCAACAAAGCGGTATTCTGGTGGTGCTCAACGATGTGACCCATCTTCGAAAACTTGAAAGTATGCGAAAAGATTTTGCCGCCAATGTCTCCCATGAAATCAAAACGCCCCTGACAGCCATCAAGGGATTTGTTGAAACCCTTCGTACCGGGGAAGGTGTCGGCTTGCAGGAAACCGATCGGTTTCTGTCTATTATTGAAAAGCATGTGAATCGCCTTACCGCCATTATCGAAGATTTGATGAAACTCTCTAAAATTGAGCAGCAGGATGAAAAAAGTGAGATACATCTTGAAGAAAGTTTAATAACAAATGTAATTTCGTCGGCTATTCAGGCTTGTCGGGAAAAGGCGAACGCCAAACAAATCACCATCGATCTTAGTTGTCCGAAAGATATCTTGGCCTGGATCGATTCAAGATTGATGACCCAGGCCATTGTAAACCTGTTGGATAACGCAATTACCTACAGCAATGAAAAAAGTGATGTTCAAATTTCAGCATCTTTAACAGATAAAGAGTTGAAGATCAGTGTTCAGGATCACGGTATTGGAATTCCAAAAGAACATTTGTCCCGTCTTTTTGAAAGATTTTATCGGGTCGATAAGGCCCGTAGCCGGGAGCTTGGGGGTACGGGCCTTGGCCTGGCCATTGTCAAACACATTGCCCATGCTCATAACGGTCGTGTCTCCGTTGAAAGCAATCCGGGTAAAGGCAGCACGTTTACGCTGCATCTGCCGATTCACTAAACCTGATATCTCATGACAGTGTTCATGCCAGTCCGCTATCCTTCTAAATCCGGCACACCTTTCACCCTGAGTAAAACGGTCTTGCCTTTTTTTTCAATGATCCGGATGTGTTGCAGTTCCTTTCTGACCGATGGCAAGTGAACACGCATTATTAAATCGGTTGTTGATTGATGACATATTTTTGCATTAAACTTTTTTCGATAATAAGAGGCCGTATCACCAGTGGGTTTGATGGTAAAATTTTGGGCCTTATTTTCAAAAGCGGTTTCAAAAGCAATGGCCATCATTAATTCATCCAAATTCCAAATCTTTTTTTTCCCCTTGTTTCTATAGTCGATGTCCACGAAAAATCCCACCTCATGCCAAGATCGAAGATCCTTTAGCGGCAGCAATTCCGTTTCGAAACGTTTCCGAAATGATGTGGAAAAAGGCAAACCAATGAGGGGAGATCGAAAAGCTGATTCGAGCATAATCGATTTTGACGTGTCGAAATCAAGATAGGCGACCTGCTTTAATGAATTCCCATCGAATACATCGATCATGCAATCCCCTCTCAAAGAGAAGATCAGATCAACCGAAGCGGTTGAATAAACAGAAAACCCCGTCTGTTTTAATTCCATAAAATTAAATAGATTCCACATAGAATCATTCATTTTTCATCCCAATTGATCGTAAACAGAAAGGTTTTGAGTATTTCAAATGCTATTTGTCAATAATTGGATTGGAATTTTGATATAAAATTATTCATACCACAAAACCATCTCTGGGTGCAGATAATTTGTTGAATGTCATATGGGGAATAAATAGTTAGGGACACTAACTTCAACCCGAAACTTGTCAGACCGATTAAGGCCGAATCCGGGAACAACGTGGTAGAAAGGGTATAGCAGTTGCCAAAAATATGTTCCGATTGGATGAATAACGGTCACAATTTACCTTAAGCCGCCGGATGATTTCGTTGAGGTCGGGAAGCTGTCTGAGCAACTTAGAGCGCGTTAAAGAGAACATCTTGGAAGGATTTCAAATTAAAACATAAAATCAAACGACTGAACGATATTCTAAAAAACCATGGACATGTTCTCTATTACGCGCTTTTGTTTGCGAGTTCTTGCAGATCTCAACGAAATTATCCGGCGGATGAAACGGAAGGTTATTCTGACAATAGCTATAGGAACAATCAAGATGTCATCAAACAAATTGAATCCATAGACATCCTTTCAATGTTTGGACAAGAAAGGATGTCTATGAGCCCCGTAAATTACCACTTCAGGACCAGATCGACCTGGAGCAGATTCTCTTCCCTATTACCCTCACCGACAAGGGTCTTATCAATCTCGCTAATGTAGTAATCAACACCCAAGGTCAGATTTTTGTGTAATCCGAGGGTAAATTCGAATTCGCTGCCTTTCGCATTGGTGGAGCCGCCATAGAAATCGCTGTCAGGCAGAAAATCGGGCCATGCATCCTTTTCCAGTAATCGGTAATTATATTTCGCCTGCCACTGCCACAGCTCCTTGACTTTCTTATGACCGAATTTAAAACCTACCAGCCATCCTGTGTTCAGATCATCCCCTTGTCTGAAGGCCACCGGTCTATCAGCATCATCAAAATCAGATTGAATGTACTGACCGAATACGGCAATAAAAGGAACAGGGCCGGAAAGACCAAGCCCTATCTCCGTGTCGATAGCTAACACTTTATAATCAGATACATACAGGCCTGTATCAGTGCCATCATCAGTGGTATTGCCCAGATTGTTTCCAACTCGCCCCCTATTTGGAAATGCATTTCCTTTGAAGTTATCCGTTGAATAATAGGCCGGGGCGAATTTGAGGTACATGTTATCGGTGAATTTCCAATTGACTCCCGCCTGTAAGGCCCAAATGATGGGATCGCTCGAGCTTCCGCTCAATTCATCTACAATAAAGAACGTAGGGGTGAAAAACCATTCAAGGTTATCAGAGGAATCAAATTTAAATTTTAAAGCCAGTCCCTCGGGCCTGATATCCCCGTCCCATGTCAAGTCTTTGGGCTGCCAGAACGGATTTTTGAATTTTCCGCCAATACCTGTCAACCAATCCACAGGTTGGTATTGGGCATAGGCAAGGTCTATTCTCAGGTCAGGAGAATCAAACGTATTATCCAGTGTCTGATTGGTGGATCTCGGGTCATCACTGCCCGACGCGATTCCAAAGCCGGCTTTCCACTGCGGGTTGACGTCTGCCTCGAAAGCGGCCCTCAACCTGAACCGGCCTCTGTCTCGACTCACACCTGTAGTGCCGTCAGCATTGTCTCTTTGCTGTCCCTGATAACGCAACCTCAGGTCACCCTTAAAGTTTACCTTTTCCACCCATTTTGGAATTTTTACTTCTTTTTCTTCTTTGCCAATCTCTTTCCGAAGTTCTTCTGCTTCGGAATTGGAAAGCACCCCTTTTTCAACAAGCTTCTCGATGATAATATCCTCATTCCCGGCTAAAGCAGTGGGTGCCAAAAATGAGAAGGAAAGCAATGCAACGAGTACCATAAATAATATCTTCTTCATCTTGTCATCCTCCTTATGAATTATAATCAAAATCTTTTCTTTTATCGTCTGTTTTGTTAGGTTCAATTTGGTCGTTTTTCTTTAACCGATCATCACCTCCTTTTTCCTTTAGGGTCTTCAACACTACTTACTTAATCTCTTCCCACAAACATTGTGTTGTTCTTATTTTATATCCTGATAGTAGTGCTGCAATGAAGCATGCCTATTGTCGAAGTTGGAGATATTATGTCTAAATTAATAAAAGGCTAGTATCCCGTTAGTTTTTTGTTAGCATGGGCTGGAAGGAAAAAATGTCGTGTGCACTTGAATTGATTTGTTCATCAATCAGCCGAAAAAGCCTGGGGTCCTGGAGCTTGTCGAAAAAGAAAAGTGAATTACCTGAGTTAAAATTTTCCACTTTAATCCTAACAAACTTCTAACTTTTCTTCTTCATAAAAACATGTAAAATAAAAATTAATACGCTCAATTCAGGTTTAACTTACAAAAATACCATGTTCAATTTTGTTCTTACAGTTGGGTCCATCCTCATTGTTGTCGGGTTGATTTTTATAAGGATCAGGTGGTTACCTGTTCTTCAACCCGATACGGAGTTGTTCATAAATCTTTTATCAAGGTACTGTTCAAAAAAGAAGGTACAAGGCATGAAAGAAAAAACAAGAGTCCTTTTCATCTGCATCCATAATAGCGGAAGAAGCCAGATGGCGGAAACCTTTTTGAAAACAATGGGCAATGGACGATTTGAAGTCGAAAGCGCAGGCTTGGATCCCAAACCGGTAAATCCTTATGTCATTGAAGTGATGAAAGAAATTGGACATGACCTATCCGACAATACATCGGACGGTGTGATGCAATTTTTTAAGGAAGGCCGATTATACGATTATATCATTACCGTGTGCGATGAATCTATTGAAAATGAATGTCCGATTTTTCCTGGTATCGCCAGAAGATTGCACTGGCCCTTTCCTGATCCTCAAAAGGTATCGGGAACAGAGGATGAAAAACTAGAAAAGATCCGTTCCATCAGAGATAATATAAAGCAGCATATTATGTCTTGGGTTAAAAACTTACCCTGACAAAATATTCATCGCCCATTTAATTCTAATTGTATCCTAACAGAAAATTAACAATCTCAAGCTATTGTCATTATCCAAAAGATTCTAAACATCATAATTTGGGTTTCAACATGTTCGATAATAAAAATATCTTAAGTTCGAATCGACCATAAAACATAAATTTAACTTGGATCTAACATAAATCTAACATTACGTACTTACATTGCGAATCTTAAGAAACAAAGTGTCTTTAGTGTGAATCGGGTTAACCAAATTAGAAAGAACCATCAATGATATCATCCACCACCGTCTTGTTTGTATTGCTGCTGATTACCGTAACAGCCTATTACATAGGTCTACGGCGTTCCTTGGCCGTGGCCGGAGGACAGGAACATGTCCGAAAACTCCACTCCCGCCCTCCGTATTACGGTGCAATGACAGCCCTCTGGTGTGGAATACCGGCCCTGATTATCTTTTTTTTCTGGCAGGTATTTGAGGCAGATATTATCACGAATTTGGTGGTTTCCGGACTGCCGGATAACATCCGGGATCTACCGGCTGACCAGATTAATTTGATCGTTAATGATATTCGAAATATGGCTGCCGGTAATATTGTATCCACCCAGGCCGGCCAAGTCATCCAAGATGCGGCGACCCACTATGATCAATTGCAGAAGACAAGTCATGGTGCGCTGGCGGTTGTTGTGGTTTGCGTTTGTATTTTGGGATTGGTCATCGTTCGACAGAAAATCTCTAAATCGACCCGGGCCCGGAATCAGGTGGAAAGGATTATCCTCTGGCTGCTCATTGCCTGTTCGACCATCGCTATTTTTACAACCGTCGGTATCGTTCTTTCCGTTCTTTATGAAGCCATACGATTTTTTAAAGCGGTATCCGTGACAGAGTTTCTTTTTGGATTGAGCTGGAGTCCCCAAATTGCGATCCGCAGTGATCAGGTGGGTTCTTCCGGAGCATTTGGAGCGGTGCCGGTGTTTACGGGGACCCTTTTGATATCTGCCATTGCCATGGCTGTGGCGGTTCCTATCGGTCTAATGTCTGCCATTTATATGTCCGAATATGCAAACAAAACCTTCAGGGCAGCGGCAAAACCGCTTATGGAAATCCTGGCAGGGATTCCCACGGTGGTCTATGGGTTCTTTGCAGCACTGGTAGTGGCGCCGGTGATTCGCGATACCGGGCAATGGATCGGTCTGGATGTGTCTTCTGAAAGTGCATTGGCGGCGGGTCTTGTGATGGGCATCATGATTATTCCATTTGTTTCTTCACTTTCTGACGACATGATCAATGCCGTGCCTCAGGAACTGCGAGACGGTGCCTATGGATTGGGTGCCACCAAGTCGGAAACCATCAAGCAGGTGGTGTTGCCGGCGGCGCTGCCGGGCATCGTAGGCAGCATTCTTCTGGCCATATCCCGAGCCATCGGTGAAACCATGATCGTGGTCATGGCCGCAGGACTGACAGCCAATTTGACGCTAAATCCTTTAAAAACCGTTACCACCGTAACCGTGCAAATCGTTACCCTTCTGGTGGGTGACCAGGAGTTCGACAGCCCTAAAACCCTGGCCGCCTTTGCTTTGGGGCTGTTGCTTTTTTTAGTAACCCTTTGTTTGAACATCATCGCACTCATAGTGGTGCGTAAATATCGGGAGCAGTATGAATAGACGATCATACAGCGTATCGGATAATGGGATAAGACCCATAGACATTGTCAAAAAAAATCTGGCCGGCCGGCGCCGAGCCGAACGCAGGTTCCGCAGAATGGGCCTTGCCGCCATTATTGCCAGCCTGATTTTTCTGGCACTTTTATTTGTGAGTATCATCGGCAATGGATATTCTGCCTTATTTCAAACATATATCAAGATCGACATATTTTTTGATCCTGGAAAAATAGCCAAAAACGATCCGAGCAACGGGGATTACCAGGGTATCGTAAAAGCATCTCTGCGGACAATGTTCCCGGACGTCAAGGGACGCAGTGAGAAGCGCAGTCTTAATAAGCTGGTCAGTTCCGGTGCAGCATTTCAACTTCGCAAGATGGTGTTGGCCGATCCGACGCTAATCGGTCAGAAGCGATCGATTTGGGTACCGGCAGATGATGATGTGGACATGCTGATGAAAGGGCATTTAAGCCGACAAGGTGACACTCGGTCCGGAAGGTTTAGCGATAAACAGCTTCAGTGGCTTGATCGACTGGAGGCGGAAGAACGGGTTAGAAAAAAAATAAATATTACCTTTTTTACTGCCGGAGACTCCCGAGAACCCGAACTGGCCGGTGTCTGGGGGGCGGTGGCCGGCTCGTTTTTTACCCTTTTGGTCACACTCATGCTGTCGTTTCCCATTGGTGTGGCTGCTGCTGTGTATTTGGAAGAGTTTGCGCCCAAAAATCGATGGACGGATCTCATTGAAGTCAACATCAACAACTTGGCGGCGGTTCCGTCCATTGTTTTCGGGTTACTGGGATTGGCCGTGTTTTTGAATTTTTTTGGTCTGCCCCGTTCAGCGCCGCTGGTGGGCGGATTGGTGTTAACCTTGATGACTCTACCCACCATCATTATCGCCGGCCGTGCAGCCGTTCAGGCCGTTCCGCCGTCGATTCGTGATGCTGCCCTGGGTGTGGGTGCTTCAAAAATGCAAACCATTATGCACCATGTATTGCCCCTGGCCATGCCCGGAATGCTGACCGGCGCCATTATCGGCATGGCCCGGGCCTTGGGTGAGACAGCGCCCCTTTTGATGATCGGCATGGTGGCTTTTATCGTGGATATTCCGGGCGGATTTACCGATCCGGCTACAGTGCTGCCGGTCCAGGTTTATTTGTGGGCGGACAGCCCGGAGCGTGCGTTTGTGGAGCGGACGTCTGCGGCCACGCTGGTATTGCTGATTTTTTTATTCGCCATGAACGGTCTGGCGGTATACCTGCGAAAACGTTTTGAGCGTCGCTGGTAATTTTAAAGAGGCATTAGAAAATATCTAACTAGAAGAAAATAAATTTTGTATCATTTTTTAAAAACATGACCGCTTCAGGTATAATTAAATTTTCGCTGAAAGAACTCATGAATAAGGGCTCGTAATCAAAGAATCTTCCCGGGTAATTTAATAAAGATCTGTGCTTTAACAGGATGTGTCATCCATAAAGTTAAGTCGCAGATGGTTCTTTTAAAACGATCCCTAATTCACTCATACACCTTCCAGCCAAAAATTAAATCATAAATGAAGCTCATTTTGAAATCGGTTTGTTTTTAAGGACAAACCGATTATAAAAAATTAAGAAAAAAGGAGAAAGAAAATGGTTAGAAAAATGTTATTGTTTGCTGCGTCTTTTGCCATGGTATTTGCTGGATTTGCGAATCCCGCTGCAGCAGGTGCTTCTCGTGATTACATCAGTATTGTCGGGTCTTCCACGGTTTATCCCTTTGCAACAGTGGTAGCCGAACAATTCGGTAAAACCACGCGCTTTAAAACGCCGAAGATCGAGTCCACCGGCTCCGGCGGCGGACTGAAGCTTTTTTGTGCGGGTGTGGGTGTCGAGCATCCGGACATCACCAATGCGTCCCGTCGAATTAAAAAATCTGAATGCGAGAATTGTTTTAAAAACGGTGTCAAGGAGATTGTTGAAATCAAGATCGGCTATGACGGCATTGTTCTGGCCAACTCCAAAAAAGCAAAAGTTTTCGAGCTTTCACGAAAAGACATCTTTCTGGCCTTGGCCAAAGATGTGCCGGATCCCAAGGGGGGTGAAAAGCTGATCCCGAATCCCTATAAAACCTGGAAGGATGTCAATCCTTCGCTTCCCGACATAAAGATTGAAGTGCTCGGGCCTCCCCCTACCTCCGGTACCCGAGATGCCTTTGTGGAACTGGCCATGGAGGGCGGTGCCAAAAAATTTGTCTGGATAAAGGACATGAAAAAGAAAGACAAAAAGAAGTATAAAGCTGTTTGTCACACCATACGTGAAGACGGTGCTTACATCGAGGCCGGTGAAAATGACAACCTCATCGTTCAGAAACTTGAAGCCAACCCCGATGCCATAGGTATTTTTGGATTCAGCTTTTTGGATCAGAACACGGATAAAATCCATGGATCTGTGGTGGACAATGTGGCGCCGACTTTCGAAGCCATTGCCAGCGGCGATTATCCGGTTTCACGGCCTCTGTTTTTCTATGTCAAAAAGGCCCATGTGGACAAGATCCCAGGTGTTCGTCAATATCTAAGAGAGTTTACCAGTGACAAAGCCTGGGGGCCGGACGGGTATCTCAGCGAAAAAGGGATGATTCCCATGCCGGATGATGAAAGAGGAAAATTCAACAGCGATGGAAAAGATCTTACGACTTTTTCCTGTGGTGATTTATAGTATTACTGAACAGGTCGGACCGGCGGACTATCGTCTTCCGGTCCCGCCATACTCCACCCAAATTAATGAATCATGAAAATTTTGGGGAGGAATTGTTTGCTAATGGATACACAACTCAGTATAATATCGATGAATCAAAACAAAACCGAACGAATCGAATCCCGTTCAGAGAATCGCATATCGGATTTAAGACGCGGTAAAGTAATGGAACCGTTAAAAGATCATCGTAATGAACCCGGGAAAACCGTTGGGAAACCGTTTGTAGAATATCCCCGTATGACCTGCCGTAACGTGAATGTCTATTACGGAGACAAACATGCCATCCGAGATGTGTCGGTGGATATCGCCGGCAACGAAGTGATTTCCATGATCGGTCCATCCGGGTGTGGAAAATCGACCTTTATAAGATGCCTGAATCGAATGAACGATACCATCGAGGGATGCCGGGTGACCGGTGAAATCACCCTCGACGGCATGAATATTTATAACAAACATGTGGATGTCGTACCATTGCGGGCTCAGGTGGGTATGGTCTTTCAAAAACCGAACCCTTTCCCCAAGTCGATTTATGACAATGTCGCATACGGTCCTAAGATTCACGGGTTAAGCCGTAGCCGCTTAGAACTGGATGAGATCGTGGAATCATCACTGAAAAAGGCCGGACTTTGGGAAGAGGTCAAAGATCAACTGAATCAACCAGGTACCAGTTTGTCCGGCGGACAGCAGCAACGACTGTGCATTGCAAGGGCCATTGCGGTTAGCCCCGAGGTGATCCTGATGGACGAGCCCTGCAGCGCGCTGGATCCCATTGCAACGGGTCGAATCGAAGATTTAATTCACGAATTGAAACAGCAGTTTTCCATTGTTATCGTGACCCACTCCATGCAGCAGGCGGCAAGGGTGTCTCAACGCACCGCCTATTTTCATCTTGGTAATCTCATAGAAGTGGGCCAAACCGATCAGGTTTTTACATCGCCGCGTCACAAATTGACACAGGATTATATTACGGGTCGAATTGGTTAGCCCGAATGTTTCATGAAAATATTTAAGAGGCCTTTTTATTGGCAATAAAAACAGTTTTTTTATATGCAATTTTGTTTCTGATTATAAGGTGAGGATTTGACCAGAAAATTTTATTGTTCAATTTCTCAAAAATTTTCACCCTTCGGGCGTTTGCGATACGCCCATTTGCTTCGTTATCAAGGATTTGCAGTAGTCTACTACGGCTGCATCCTTGAATGCCTCGCAAGTGAACGCCTCATATGCGTGAAACACCCGGGTTAGAAATCTAAAAATAATAGAAAGATACACACGATGGCCAAACATTTTGATCGAGAACTGGAAAAGCTTAAAAAGAAAATCCTATCCCTGGGTGCTTTGGTGGAGGAACGGGTCTATCTGGCAATCAAAGCCATTGAAACCAGAGATCCCGATCTTGCAGAAAAAATTATTCGTTTAGATCATGAAATCGATGAAAACGAAGTCGAAGTAGAAGAAGAATGTTTGAAAGTTCTCGCCCTGTACCAGCCGGTGGCCATCGATCTTCGATTTATCGTTACGGTGATCAAAATCAACAATGATCTTGAAAGGATCGGTGATGAGGCGGTGAATATTGCCGAACGTATTCAGAGTATTGCCAAGCGTTCAAACTATAGTTTCCACTTTGACTATACCGAGATGGCTGAGATTGCAGCCGCCATGTTGAAACAGAGCCTGGATGCTCTGGTCAATCTGGATATCGATACGGCCTTCAGGGTGCTAACGCTTGATGATGAAGTCGATGACATCCAGAGCAGCGCCTATTCACAGATCAAACAGGCCATGCGGGAACGTCCCCAAGAGATGACCTACTTGATAAACCTGTATCTCATTTCCCGGCATCTTGAACGTATCGCCGATCATGCCACCAATATTGCCGAAGAGGTCATTTACCTGATTGAAGGGGAGATTGTCAGACACGGAAAGTACTTATGACTTGAAACCTCAAGGCTCGCCTTTTGGCGTGAAAAATGATGAAAAAAAGAAAATCATTGATTTTCATTAAAGATTCAGGTTTAAGAATCCTTGTGTTTGATAAATGTTCCCTTTTTGTATTCTTCAAAGGCCCGTCGCAATTCTTCCTGGGTAAGTGAACACCGGCACCTTCGATAAGCGGTTTACTTCGAAATACTTTTCGAATGTTTCGCACGGGGCTCATTTTATCCTCCATTCATTGTCATTAAATACGACCTTAAATTCATTTGCCTGTTTTTCAGACCGAATTTTCTACGGAGATTTTTTCGGTGAAAATTAACGGTGGTTTCGGATATGTTTAATATATTTGCAATTTCCTTACTGCTCTTTCCGTCTTTAATCAAGGAGACCACTTTTATTTCCTGTGGGGTCAGAATAATCTGGGCATTTGAAAATTTTTGAAGAAGCGGAGAAATAATATCTTTCAGGTGATTTTCAATGATTTCGACGATGGTCTTGTTTCTGGGCTTTAATGGTATTTCCTTTAACTTTTCAACATAGGGAAAAACCAGTTCCTTGACATTGGTCAAGACATTTCTCTCAAGTTCCAGTTTGTCGTTTTCCCGTTGTTTGATCAGTACTTTCAGGGCGATATTGGCTTCCTCAAGACTTTGCTTCTGTTCTTCGAGTTCTTCGCGGCTTTCTCTTAACGCTTCTTCCACGAGTTTCAAGGCCGTTATATCTTCATGACTGATGATCACCCGAACGGGTTTTGTGTCAGACATGCGGATGGCCCGCATGTAATACCAATGTTTGCTGTTAGGGGTATGGCAGGGATAGTCAAAAAGAAACTCGGTGATTTCACCGTTGATGACCTGACGAATTCCTTTTGCAATGTCATGGGCATCTGATGCATCCTCTCCTGTGGCGCTATCACAGACGCCCAGGTAATTCATGCCCTTAAAATCAACGTTTTCCGGCATGCCGTTTTTAACCGAATAGGCTTGCCATGCACGATTGTACTCGAGAATGACGCCGTTTTCATCCAGAATGGCAATGTGTGCCGATAGGGAATCTATCACAGCTCTGGCCAGTTCTTCGGAAAAATATAAAGGTTCGATACGGGATTCTGCTTCCTGTGTCTGCTTTTTCATAGGGTGACTCCCTCTTTTGAACAATGAAAATAAATTGTCTTTTTGATTACATTTTATATTACTCAAAGTACAGGTCATTGTAAAGCGGAACATGAATTGAGGGATATCGGAAACCGTATGTGAAATTGTCACCGGGAATTCAAATAATGATTAGGTTATTCGATAATGGCTTTTTGCCGGAGTGTTTTTCTGAGGTTTTCAATACGACGACGGTTAACGCCGAGATCTGAATAACCGGTTCTGGAGGCCGAACGAATGTGGATAGTATGACTAATG
>Ga0209536_100008053_pt1 | contig 15882 bp, 11 predicted proteins | sample DeeMarSeWOR28_12_FD_187461 | JGI IMG/M metagenome (GOLD analysis project Ga0209536, IMG submission 187461) | Marine sediment microbial communities from White Oak River estuary, North Carolina - WOR-2-8_12 (SPAdes) (version 2) | ecosystem: Environmental > Aquatic > Marine > Intertidal zone >...
AAATACCCTGGTTCCGGCAATGATGATTTCAAAACTTTTTGTGAAACATCGTGGTGAGGTATATGACTGGCTCTCTTCGGTCCTGGTCGGTATTTTAATGGTCATATTTGATATTGTATTGGAAAAAGCAGCGATTGAGCTGAATTACTGGAACTGGCAAAATGGGGCAGTCCCTTATCAGAATTATGCCGCCTGGTTTCTTTTAGGTTTTATTTTTGCACGCATCGGTTTGTATTTGAAGGTTAATCGTTACAACTTACCCGAAATTTATCTGCACGTCTATCTTGCTCAACTTGGTTATTTTCTCCTTGTTATTATCCGCTAAATAAAGTATTATTTTAAAAATCTTGACTCTTAGTCTTCAATGGAGATTTCGTAAGACGCTAGAAGCTAGACGCTAGACGGGCCATGCCCACCTCGAAATCTATTAAATCTTTTTACGTTCTTTGCGGTTAAATAAAATGAAGAGGTAACAATAATGCTGAATCGAAGAGCATTTTTAGGAGCAGCCGGAGGATTTATAGCTGCAGGTTTTTTACCGGAGACATCACACATTTTAAAAGCCATGCCCCAGGCAGAAACAGATCTGGGAAAAGTAAAAATTACCGATGTCCAAACGACCTCCATCCAGTTGACCTACTATGCTGCACATCTGGTGAAAATTTACACTGACTCCGGATTGTATGGAATCGGTGAAGCCTATCGGGGAGCAGGAACTCTCGACTGGATTGATACGATGAAAGAACTCGTTATAGGCGAAGATCCTTTGCAGGTTGATTATCTCGTCCAGGGGATGATGGAAGAAGGCTCCGGTGCCGATGCACGCTCGGGAACATTGACCGGCGCAATCGCCGGCATTGAATCCGCTCTTTGGGATCTGTCAGGAAAAATATTAAATGTCCCGGTCTACACATTACTAGGTGGAAAATTTCGGGATAAACTGCTTATCTATCACGATACTGGTTCCCCGGATACAGTTGAAACCGGACCCTGGGTCGAAGAAGCGATCGCTTCGCGGGATAAATATGGTTTTAAGGCAATGAAATTTGACCTAAATCCTTTTCGTGGAGAACGTTGGAATCGTACATTGGCCTCGGAAGACATGAAAATTTGGATAAAGATCCTGGAGGCAATTAGACAAGAATTGGGGCCGGATTTTCCACTTGCTGTAGATCTTCACTGGATGTATAATACCCGGGATGCCCTTCGATTTACGCAAATGACGGAACCTCTCAATCTCTGGTTTATGGAAGATCCGATTCCGCCTGAAAATGCAGATGCCCTGGCCAGAATTACAGCTGCAACCAAGGTGCCGATTTGTACAGGAGAAAATCTATATACACGTCATACCTGGCGTCCATTCATCGAAAAACAGGCTTGTGATATAATCCAACCGGATGTACAAAAGGTAGGTGGATTATTGGAAACTAAAAGAATTGCCGACTGGGCTGATTTGTACTACATGACAATGGCCTGCCATAACCTTTGTTCGCCGGTTGGAACGATTGCCTCCGGCCATGCCTGTGCGGCTATCAGATCATTTGTCACCCTTGAGTCAGACAGTGTGGAATTACCCTACTGGGCAGATATTGTCCAACATGAGCCGCCCTTTTACAAAGACGGGTATCTGCAAGTTACAGATAAGCCCGGATTCGGGATTGAACTGAACGAAGAGGTCTGCCGTGAGCACCTGGCTGAAGGATCAAAATTTTTTGATTAAATTTTTTATTTACCACGGTATTACACGGAAACACACGGAGTAATATTTTATAGTAAACTAAGGAACGCTAATGTGTCATTCCCGCCCCGCATCAAGTGCGGGATAAACTCCAGCGGGAATCCATTTATCGGAGGGCGATAAATATTATACAATTTAATAGATTGAAAAAATTTGAAAGGGATCGACACGGTGAAATTATTTAATATTACTTTATTGAGAAGTATTCGATTCTTATTGGTAGTCTTAGGATTGTCTTTCAGTTCTCTGGCATGTAATGATGATACCTCAAAAACAGTTCATGTCTGGGAAAAAGTAGAAGTTAAACTGAATGCTGTAAAAACTTATGACAATCCTTATACGGAGGTTATCGTTTGGGTAGAATTAGAAGGTCCGGAATTTAGAAAGCGGTGTTATGGATTCTGGAATGGTGGAAATGAATATATTGTACGAATATTAGCAAATAAAGCCGGTCACTGGAGCTGGCGTAGTGATTCAAATGTCGAGGATGCCGGATTGAGCGGAAGACGGGGATGGTTCAATGCGGTTGACTGGTCAGAAGCAGAAATTGCGGAAAATCCGAATCGCAGGGGAATGATAAAAGCCTCTGCCAATGGACATACCTTCGAATATCCTGATGGAACGCCTTATTTTCTGATGGGAGATACCTGGTGGCCGACAGGGACTTTTCGTTATCCATGGTATGAAGGTGAAGAAGAGCGTCCGATTGGACCGACGGCCGGATTCAAAGACTATGTAAAGTATCGCAAGAAACAGGGCTACAATTGCATTGCCCTGGTGGCAGCGCTTCCAAACTGGGCCAATGATGATAAACCTGATTATCTTGAAACCGAAGATGGTATAGAAATTCGCCAGGCCTGGCATCAGATAGGTACAAACAGCGCTAAGGATATGCATGATGAGGATGGTAACCGTGCATTTGTTTTTCCCGGGAAAGTGCCTGGTTATGAAAATTATTTTCCCGATATTGACAGGATCAATCCGGCGTATTTTAAGAATTTGGATAAAAAAATTGATTATCTGAATATGCACGGATTTGTTCCTTTTATTGAGGTAGCCAGGCGTGATATCGGCCCGGCATGGTTTGAGTTCTATGAATGGCCGGAATCATATTCCCGGTATATACAGTATGTCTGGACAAGATACCAGGCGAATTTGTGTTTTTTTAGTCCTATCCATTTCGACAATGATGGTTCGCTCCCTGCGCAACACTGGAATGAAGCCGCAAATCTTGTAATTGAAAAATTTGGACATCCACCATTTGGGACGATGGTCAGTTGTAATCCCACCGGATCTTCTCTTGAAAATTTTGGACATATCGATGAAGCAAAATGGATCAGTTTTCACCAGATCGGAAATTTTCATCATGAATTTGGCCATGGACATCGCAGCTATCCGCTTCTGACCGATATATTTAATGCCCAGCCGCCAATTCCCGGAATCAATGGTGAACCATATTATGACGGACAACATGATACCGAACCCGGCTCAGATGAAGCTGCTCTGTATGCACGTTCAGCGATGTATGGAAGTGTCTTATCCGGTGGATTGGGTGGTCATATCTATGGGGCTGGAAAAGAAGGAGAAGAGGGTGGTGCCATGTGGGGCGGTAATGTAGAAGAAGCGGCAAGTTTTAAAGTGTGGGACGGAATTCAGTGGGATTCCGGTGATCAATTACGACACCTTGAGACGTTCGTCATGTCAGAGGGATTAAGATACAGGAATTTAGTCCCCTTGACAGAAAACCTCACACCAAACAAATCACGAGATGACAATGATTGGATGGGATGGGCGTATTGTTCCGGAACTGCTGATAAGGAATGGTATCTTCTGTATTTCGAGAAAGATTGTGCCCGTGCGGTTCTGTCAAACGTTCTACCTGAAAAAGAGTATAGTTTGATCTGGTATAATCCGCGAAATGGTCAGTGGTTGGAGAAGCCGGGAATAAAAGTGAAATCTGATGCATCGGGAAGTATAATTTTGCCACCTTTTCCTGATGGTAAAAAACAGTCGGAAACTGATTGGGGTTTAAAAATGATTTTATCCGGTGTTTAAATAAAAAATAACACCTATTATGTTAATTAAATGAGGAATTATATAGAAAGTTCGGATATAGTATGCACGCAGGAAAGAATTATCGGCTCGGACAGGCTTTAAACTGGACAAAAAAGCAAATCTTTATATTTACAATTATTGCTTTTACTCCAACGTTCTGGCGTACTATTGAAATAGATCTGAGAGAAATGCTCGATGAGACTGAAATACCTGAACCAATAAAACCGATAGCCGATATATTAATGTAAGCTATTCTTTGCCTTTTGAATTTAAATAGGGAGTATGATGAATGGATTTTAATGAGATTATCGATAGACTTAAGGATGGCAATAAACGATTTGTTGAGGATAAATTAAATGGTAGGCTAGAAAATACACAAAAGCGAGAGGAATTGTTAAAAGGCCAATCCCCATATGCAATCATCCTCAGTTGTGCGGATAGCCGGGTGATGCCCGAGCTGATATTTGACACAGATCTGGGGGAGCTGTTTATTATAAGGGTCGCCGGCAATATTGCCAACACATCATCGATTGCCAGTATTGAGTACGCAGTCGCCTATTTAAATTCAAAAGTAATCCTTGTGCTGGGACATGAAAGTTGTGGTGCTGTGACAGCTGCTGTTGAAGGCGGGGATAATGGATATAATCTCAATCATTTACTTGCCCATATTCTGCCGGCAAAAGAAATGGTCAAAAGTGGAGATCTAAGTGAGATTATTAGAAAGAATGCTCAAAACGTTGCCAGTCAGTTGCAATTACGATCTCAGATTATATCGGACGCGGTTAGTTCCCGGCAGATTAAAATTCTGGTTGGTTATTATCATCTCTCTACCGGAGAGGTAGAATTTATTGAATCATAATGCATCCTCAACGAGGATAATATTTTTTGTAAATGCTCTATTTTAAATAATAGATCAACCAGAAGGAAGATTATGTCGGTTTATGTAATATCTGGCATAATACATTCTTATTGAGGATAGCACCATAAGTGAATTAATTTATTGAGGTCAATACGATGTTTCGGCATTCTGTTGATTGAAAATGCGATAAACATGTTCGGCATAGCCGACACCGGCTTCTGAATAGAGATTAAAAACGATATGAACCCCGGCTTCTTTTAATTTTTCGTGCTCATCTTCAAAGGTACATAGGGCGGCGATCACTTTATCATTATGATTTCTTTTTAGCTGCTCGATCACTAGCATCTGTGAGAAATGATTGGAAATGGCTAAAATCACCAGGTGAACATTTGGTGATGGACAGACCCTCTCCCAAAAATCAGAATCGGTCACATCCCCCAGAATCACATTTCGGTTTGCAGAGAGATGTCTGTCTATTTTCTCTTTCTCATCATCAATACCGAGAACCACCTCCCCAAATTTTTCAGTCATAACCTTATACACTTCAGATCCTACACGTCCCATACCAAGGATAATAACTTCAGCATCTCCCGCTTCAATAGGTGCATCCTCAGGCAGACGTCTTTTCGTTTCAAATTTTTGCAGCCATAGATGCCATCGTGCATAAAGACTATTTGCAACCAAATTGACAGGTGAGGCCAATATGAAAGAGACAGAAAGTGCGATGGCAAAAATTACCAGCCAGTCTGAATTCAGCCAGCCTACAGAAACAGCTGCTGCTCCAACAATCAGTCCAAACTCACTGTAATTACCCAGACTGAATGATGCCAGTAATGCTGTACGAGCTCTCAATTTCAACCTGGTGAGCAAAAAGAAAAATAGTTTCACCTTTAGGGGGACTGCAATGGCTAAAAGTAATGAAATACCAAGAACAGCTATATCGGGAGTGCCAGAGAGACCGATTGTCAGAAAAAAACCAACTAAAAACAGATCTTTAAATCCAAGCATGGCGTTACTGAGTTCCTTTGCCTTTGGGTGGCTTCCAAAGAGAATGCCAGAAATGAGGGCTCCTAAATCCGGTTTTAGACCGACGAGATCGAATAAAGAAGCAAAACCGATAGGGAGCAGGACACCAAGCAGTACCAAAAGCTCACCATGTCCCGATCGCGTGACTAAAAAAGAAAGTGGACGCTCTTTTTTTATAAGACCGGGAATGATCACTAAAGCAATCAGAGTCAATGCCCAGGGAGAAGGAAGTTTACCAGCGGAAAGAGTCAAAAAGATGACAGCAAAAATATCCTGCATTATCAAGATGCCGATCGCTATCTTGCCATGAGCGGCCGACATTTCACCTGTTTCTTCAAGGATCTTAACTGCAAAAACCGTGCTGGAAAAACTGAGAGCAAAGGCAATCAGCAAAGATGTCATCAGATTCAAGTCAGTAAAGTAAGCGATGCTGGTGTAACTAAGGACAAAGAGTCCAGCTCCAAAGATGACAACAATCAGCAACATATGTATAGAGGCACTGGCCCATATCTGTGGACGTAGTAAACTTTTTACATCAAGTTTTAATCCAATGCTGAATAATAAAAGATAGACTCCAAAATTTGCTACCGTATCAAGGGTTTCACTGCCCTCCACACCCATCGCATTAAGGACAAAACCGGCAGCCAGAAATCCAACCAGTGGGGGGAGACCTATTTGCTTCACCAAAAAGCCTAATATAAAGGCAATCAAAATCCATACAGGATCCATTAATAAATCTCCGGGATAAAATTTCTGTCTTTTATTGTGAGCGTATCATCATATTTTCCTTTTAAGTGGCGCTTTCCCAAAACGATTTTCTCACGTCTCAGTTTCTTATAAGGTATATGAGATAACAAATGTGAAATACAATTGAGGCGGGCTCTTCTTTTGTCATCGGAGCGTATAATATACCAGGGAGCATATTCAGTATCAGTTGCCTCGAACATTCTATCCCTTGCTCTGGAATATTGATACCAGCGTTTGTAAGACTCCAAATCCATGGGACTCAGTTTCCATATCTTTCGGGGATCTTCGATCCTTGATTTAAACCGACGTTCCTGTTCTTCCATACTGACATCAAACCAGTATTTAATCAGGATGATTCCTCTCTCAACAACATATCGTTCAAACTCCGGACAGTCCTCCAGAAAGTATTCATACTGTTTTTTCGTGCAAAAACCCATAACATGTTCCACGCCGGCGCGGTTATACCAGCTCCGGTCAAAAAGAACCACTTCGCCGGCGGCAGGAAAGTGATTGAAATAGCGCTGAATGTAAATTTGTGTCTTTTCTCTTTCTGTTGGCGCAGGCAGAGCAACGACCCTGAAGGTGCGCGGGCTGACCCGCTCGGTGATTCGTTTTATTGCCCCACCTTTACCGGCAGCATCGCGCCCTTCGAAGACGATGATGATCCTTTTTCCTTTTTCTTTTACCCAAAATTGCAGTTTTACCAGCTCGCCTTGCAATCTGGCTAATTCAGCCTCATATTCCCTTCTTGGGATCTTATCTTTTTTTTTCAATTTTTTGGCAGATGAGGCCGAAATTGGTATTTCTGAATTCTTTTGTTTTTTTGTCATTGTTTTCTCCAATAGCCTATGTTCTCTGAACTTATTGAAGGATGCTTCTTTCTGGTCTATCCATTTTCTTCACTGATACGGAAATAATTACGACAAAAAGTGGGAACATATAACGATTATGAGCACTAATTGGAATACAAATTTAACAATTTTGTAAGAATATCCTGACTTAAATATTTAGAAATAAGATATAACTATTTTTATTAGTGATCAATAAGCAGTTGCTTTAATCCCGCAATATCTCAAATAAAGTTTTTTTTCAGTAAAACTAAAATTATTGAAGATTTAGGGGTCCTCTGAGGAATAAAATATCTGTAAAATGGTTATATGTTTAAAATATTTGACATGTTTTAAGAAACAAGTAAAAATACGCTCAGACGGAACCACATCTGTCGGTTTCTTCTTTTTCCCCACGGAGAAAAATATGTTTAAGTTAAAATCAATTCTACAGGTATTTATTGCCATAGTCATTACTTACAATGTTTATGCTTCAGATTGGCCGAGCTGGCGGGGACCCAATCATAATGGGGTTTCATCTGCTACAAATTTGATTTCCGATTGGTCGACCAGTGGCAAAAATCTGATATGGAGGTCTGACTTCAAGGGCCGCTCAACCCCTGTTGTTTATAACGGTCGAGTATTTGTTATCGGTCGTGTTGGTGACGGCATTGATAAACAGGAGGTTGTCACATGTTACGATGCTGAAAAAGGCAATCTGATCTGGGAGTACAAATATAATCTAAGAAATACCTCAATTCCCTATAATCGTGTCGGTTGGGCGAGTATGACGGTTGATCCCGAGAGTGGTAACGTCTATTCAATAGGCACCGGTGCCATGTTTCATTGTTTTAATCAGGATGGGAAAATTCTATGGTGGAAGTCCATGGTCGAGGATTTCGGCGCACGAACCGGTTATGGTGGCCGAACGACAAGCGCTGTTGTCGATAAAGATCTGGTTATACTCGGATTTATTAGTGCCGGCTGGGGAGATCAGAAACCGATGAAACACCGCCATTTTGCATTTAATAAATATGATGGCACATTGGTTTGGGTTTCTACGCCCGGAAACATCTTCAAAACACCAAATATCCATTCCGTACCTTTTGTTACTGAAATTGAAGGACAACGACTTTTGATTGCCGGTAATTCAGACGGATACATTTATGCAATGCAGGTGAATACCGGAAAAAAGGTATGGGGATTTCAGTTGAGTAAAAGGGGAATAAACTCATCCGTAGCAGTAGATGGATACAAGGTCTACGCTGCTCACGGTGAAGAAAATGTCGATAGCGGTGATATGGGACGAATCGTTTGTATCGATGGGCGTGGTAAGGGTGATATTACGAAAACTCATGAAATCTGGCGTTACCATGATGAGGTTGGATTTGGTTCACCACTCATAAAAGATGGGCGTGTCTATTATATCGACTCCGCTGCCAACCTGCTTTGTCTGGATGGAGAAACGGGAAAACTTCACTGGGAAAAATCGATCGGTACTGTTGGAAAATCATCGCCGGTGTGGGCGGATGACAAAATATATGTTACAGAGGTTAATGGATTATTCCACATCATCAAGCCTGAAGATCAGAAATGTGAGATATTGGATACCGAAAAGATTACACTTCCCGATGAACGATATGCTGAAATTTATGCCTCTCCGGCAATAGCCTATGGCCGTATCTATTTTACGACTGAAGAAGGGCTCTACTGCCTTGGTGACAAATCACAAACATTTAAAATGACAAAGGATGTCAGGTCGGAGAAAAATACAAAATCACCTGTCAAGGTGTCTGCTCCGGCACATATTCAAATCCGGCCCGCAGAGTTTATTGGCACTCCGGGTGAAGATGTCCACTTATCAGCATATGCTTATGACAGTAATGGTAATTTTGTTGATAAAATGAATGTAGACTGGGAGTTAAAAGGTGTTGGAGGACAGGTTGATAAATCCGCGAATCTAAGATTGAATTCAACCGATAAGTCATATGTGGGTGAAATAATTGCCAAAAATGGTGATATATCAGGAGTCGCAAGGATTCGCGTGTTTCCGGAATTACCATGGAAAGAAGATTTTGAATCTACTGAAGAAGGTAAAAATCCCGATCCATGGATTGGAACGTCGGTTAAACAAAGCCCGGCTAACAGATTTATCGTACGGGAAGAGCAGGGAAACAAAGTACTTGTCAAACCGGTCTCCCAAAAGGGCATCCAGCGTGGATACGTATATATTGGTCCGGCAGAAATGAAAGATTATATCATTCAAGCGGATGTAAAAGATCAAAAGTACAAACGCAAACGAGGAGACGCGGGACTGGTATCACATGGGTATGAACTCGATCTGATGGGCAAGAGGCAAAGACTGCAAATCCGTTCCTGGATATCCGAATTGAGAATCGATGAAACGATTCCTTTTACCTGGGAACCCGAGGTCTGGTACACGATGAAATTGCAGGTTGATGTACTGGAAGACAAGGCGGTTATAAAAGGAAAAGTATGGCCAAGGGAGCAAAATGAACCTGCGGAGTGGACAATTACCACAGAAGATCCCCATCCGACCAGATTTGGCAGCCCCGGTCTATATGGTGTTTCCTATACCGAGGTTTCATTTGATAACGTTGTTGTTACGAAGAAATAGTTTTTGACAGGATAACAGGATTTACAGGATATAAATTTTAGATTTTGGAATTCTGATTTTGGATTAAGATTCTTAATTGCTGAAAAATCAATCCATTATCCAATATCTAACATCCAAGATCTTCACAAGTATCCTGTTAATCCTGTTATCCTGTCTAATAAAAAAATATCTGAGTAAAGAACAGATAAAAATAATTGAGGACTTAATATGAAATTATTAAAAACAGGAATATTTGTTCTCCTTTTCAGCACACTGATCTATACACAGGGTGCTGATATGATTGAACGTGCTTTATTTGGTGGGGATGAATCCAGAAATATGATATCAAAAGGTTCAAATGTTCCTTCAAAGTGGGATGCTGAATCAGGTGCTAATATCCTCTGGAGAACGGCCCTTGGGTCTCAGACTTATACCAATCCGACGATCGTTGGAAATAACCTCTTTATCGCCACAAACAATGAAGGCCTACGAAATCCGAAATTAACCGGGGATCGCGGTGTTTTGATGGCATTTGAGAAAGCAGATGGAAATTTTTTATGGCAGGCGACTCATGAAAAACTTCCCTCCGGTCTGGTCAATGACTGGCCGCTTCAAGGTATCTGCTCTACACCGTACGTGGAAGGCAAATATATCTATTATGTTTCAAACAGATGCGAAGTCGTATGTATCGATGCTGAAGGTTTTCTAGATGGTGAAAATGACGGACCCTATACATCTGAAGTGAATAATACAAATGTTGATGCGGATATCATCTGGGTATTTGATATGATGGATGAACTGGATGTTTTTCCTCACAATCTGGCAGCAGGCAGCCCATTAATTGTTGGAGATATACTCTATACTGTTACCGGCAATGGTGTAGATGAAAGTCACATTCTTCTGCCTTCACCGGCAGCCCCCAGTTTTATTGCCCTGAATAAAAATACCGGTGAACTGATTTGGGAAGATAGTTCGCCCGGCGAAAACATTCTTCATGGTACATGGTCAAATCCGGCTTACGGTGTCGTAAATAACATCCCCCAGGTTGTTTTTCCGGGTGGGGATGGCTGGCTGTATTCATTTGAGCCGAAAACAGGCACGCTCATCTGGAAGTTCAACTGTAATCCGGAAGGAGCGGTATGGAAACTTGGTGGAAGTGGTACCAAAAACAATATCATCTCAACGCCTGTGTTTTATGACAATAAAGTTTATCTCGGTGTTGGTCAGGATCCGGAACATGGAGAAGCACCAGGACATTTTTGGGTGATTGATGCTTCCGGAAAAGGCGATATCACTAAAACAGGGGTTGTATGGCACAGAGGTGGCGAGGATTTTTATCGAACAATGTCGACGGCAGCGATTGTCAATGATCTATTGTTCATATCAGACCTCAGTGGCTTCTTATATTGTCTGGATCCAAAAACTGGTGAGCATTACTGGACATATGACACCGAATCTGCCATCTGGGGATCACCGATGGCAGTTGATAACAAGGTCTACCTGGGTGATGAAGACGGCGATGTTGTTGTTTTTAAGGCTGATAAGAAAATGGAAATTCTGCATGAAGTAAATATGGGAAGTGCCGTTTATTCGACGCCTGTTGCCAAAGATGGCGTGCTCTATATAGCAAGCAGGACACAATTGTATGCAATCAAAAACTTAGAGTAACAGCAAAATGACAATAATTTCAACATCTCTCACAGAAAAAGTAAATCAGGCCAAACAAAAACTCGACGCCCATGTGCGAGAAACTGTTCAATGGCATTTTGATGAAAAAACCGGATGTGATTTCTGGCTGGAATATGCCAGGAATCTTGATTTCGATCCTCGTAAAGAGATATCGGGTTACGATGACCTCAAAATTCTCGGACATTTTAAAGATGAATGGTTACGTGGGGGACCGATTCGCAGATGGGTGCCAAAAGGATTAAATGGCCAGCCAATCAGTGTTTTTGAAACGGGCGGATCAACAGGCGTCCCAAAATCACGTATCAATATCAGAGACTACCAGACCGATTATGAATTATTCAGTGCCACGCTTTCGGATGAAAGTTTTCCTCCCGGTAGTGATTGGCTCATGCTGGGCCCAACAGGTCCACGCCGCCTCAGACTTTCGATAGAACATCTGGCCCAGTACCGAGGCGGTGCCTGTTTTTTCGTCGATCTTGATCCACGATGGGTAAATATCCTGATAAAAAATAAAAAATTTGCTGAACTTGAACTGTATAAAAACCATATCATCGAACAAGCACTGAAGATCTTAAAATCGCACGATAATATAAAGTGTCTGTTTACGACGCCAAAACTACTGGAGAGCCTGTCTGAAAAAATATCCATTGCAAAATATGGTATTACCGGGATTTTTTGCGGCGGCACAGAGATGAATGCGCAATTCCACCGATTTGCCCGGGAAGAACTGGTTCCCGGGGTGGATTTTATTCCTACTTACGGCAATACACTGATGGGATTAGCTGCCTGTAAGCCATTTGATATTTCGGATAATTATAAAATTACCTACTATCCACCTCATCCCCGATCGGTTTTTGAATTGGTAAAATCCTCTGACACAGAACAGACTGTCGATTATGGTGAAACGGGAAGAGTGATGTTAACAACCCTGACAAAAGAATTCTTTATGCCCGGATTTCTGGAAAGAGATGAAGGTGAAAGAGCCGAGCCGATAGAAGAATATCCCTGGGATGGTGTGGAAAATCTTCGACTATTTTCTGAGTTTAATACATCTGTTGTTGTAGGAGTTTATTAATGTTAGAAATACCCGTTTTACGAAAAGGACAACCCTATAAAAGTCTGGAGACATACACGCTATACAATCAGCAAACCGCTGAACCTATTTGTGAGGTAAGTATGGCAAACAGAGGTTTGATTGCAAAAGATCTTGCAGAATATCCTAAAAACAGGAAAAGGCTGGATGATATCACTATCGCTGACTCAATTCAAATGTGCAAAGAAGCGGCAAAATATTTTGCTAGTGCAGACTTACCTCTCGGTGAGCTGAGCCAATCAAGGAAAGATTACATCAAGTACCTCTCGATGACCAGTGGTTTGCCGGAAACATTATGTGCCTCGAATATGAAAAAGATTGAAGGGGCTCTTGATCAAATGGATACTGTTTTGGCCGGGATGATCCGCAGTAACTCATTGACATTTCTTGATAACAACAACCAGTTCGTCGAGAACCAGAGTATCAACTTCATTCGGGAAGCAGATTCCTTAGGTGTTGTGGCGCCAAATAACTCTCCCGGCGTGCATACCCTGTGGTTACCGGCTATTCCTTTAAAGGTAGGACTTTGTATCAGACCGGGGAGTAATGAACCGTGGACGACTTACCGGATTATTCAATCCTTTATAAAAGCGGGAATGCCTGAGCAAGTGTTTGGATACTATCCATCAGACTACTCAGGATCTACAGAGGTTGTACTTCGATCTGATCGATCGATGGTATTTGGTGACAAATCATCAGTGGATCAATGGCGGCAGGACCCGCGGGTACAATTACATGGTCCGGGATGGAGTAAAATCATATTTGGATCCGATCGTATTAATGATTGGGAAAAGTATCTGGACTTTATTACAACATCGGTCGCAGCAAATAGCGGAAGGTCTTGTATCAACGTTTCAAGTATCTGGGTTCCTTCTCATGGCAGAGAAATAGCAAACGCTCTGGCAGAAAGACTGCTCAAAATCCAGCCCTTACCGTTGACGCACCCGCAGGCAGAACTGGCTGCCTTCGCTAATAAAAACGTGGCAAAAGGTATCTCAAATTTAATTGACAGTCATCTCCATAATTCAGCCGCAATCGATGTCTCCAGAGAAATGAGACAAACAGATCGTGTGGCAGAACTGGATGGATGGACTTATTTACAGCCAACGGTTATTTATAGTGAAAGTGTGAATCATCCTCTGGCAAACACAGAGTTTATTTTTCCCTTTGTCAGTGTTGTTGAAGTGCCACAGGAAGAGGTTCTTGATCAAATAGGCTACACACTGGTGGCTTCAGTTGTTACGCATGATGAGGAGTTTATTAAGCAGTCGATGAATTTCAGACATATCGACCGATTAAATATTGGACCGATCCCATCAAACAGCATTCTCTATGATCAACCCCATGAGGGAAATCTTTTTGATCATTTATATAAGCAACGTGCTTTTCAGATGGTATCATGAAAAGATGAATAAAATAATATGACCAGTCAATTTGATTTCAGACCAACCAGCAGAGTGATTTTTGGCAGGCACAGTATGGCCAATATCGGCGACCATCTAAAGGAATTTGAATGTACAAATGTTCTGCTCGTCACCGATCAGGGGATTATAGAGGCCGGTCATTTAGATGAGATTTTATACTATTTAAAAGATTCGAATCTCAATATTCATGTCTTTAAAGAATTTCAACCGAATCCGACAACCGATCATGTGGATCAAGGGGTGCAGTTTGCAATAGATAAAGAAATCGATCTGATCATTGCCCTGGGAGGCGGAAGCGCGATGGATTGTGCCAAGGGAATCAATTTTTTGTTAACCAATAGCGGAAAAATGGAGGACTACTGGGGGAAAAATAAGGCATCAAAACCCATGTTACCCTCAGTTGGAATCCCAACGACTGCAGGCACAGGAAGCGAAGCACAATCCTACGCTTTAATCTCACAAAAGTTGACACAGCGGAAAATGGCCTGCGGCGATATAAAAGCCAGATTCAAACTTGTAATTCTTGATCCTGAACTGCTTCTAAGTGTTCCGAGACAAACAGCAATTACGACCGGTATCGATTCAGTCTCACATGCCATGGAAAGTTACGTTTCAACGGCTGCCAATCCTGTTTCGAAAATGTTTGCCAGGGAAGCCTGGAATCTGTTGGAAATGAATTTTGAGAAAGTTTTGGATGGAACCGCAGATATCAGTACATGGGAAAATATGCTTTTGGGGGCGCATTTTGCCGGCCATTCAATCGAGAATTCAATGCTCGGGGCTGCTCATGCAATGGCCAATCCGATCACAGCTAAAAAGAATATTGACCACGGGATTGCAGTTGGTCTGGTTTTGCCCCATGTGATAAAATATAATTCAGAAAATAATAAAGATATTTACAGTGGATTTTTTACACAGAATAAAAGTAATGGGTATCCCCCAGGTGATGCGTTAATCGCTCAATTAAGCAGGTATTTTGAGTTATCTCAAATGTCTCAAAAGTTAAGCGATTATGGGATTGAAGAAACTGAAATTGAAGGGCTGGCAACAGAAGCAACTAAAAACTGGACAGGTCAGTTCAATCCAAGACCTGTAAATCAAGAAGATTTTATAGTACTTTATAAAAATGCTTTATAAGAATTGAGCAGTAATAATCGGAGAAATCATGAGTGAACTCAGTCAATTGGCAACAAAAGATCCGGCAACTTCCTTGAAACCAAAATCAAAAGTTGAAACCGGTAGTGTGTTTGTTTCAAATTATCCACCCTTTTCTCATTGGAACCAGGAGAGTGTCTCGGATGCACTGGATGTAATGAATCAAGAACCGGATACGAACAGAAAATTAGGATTATATCTCCATATTCCGTTTTGCCGAAAGAGATGTAATTTTTGTTATTTTAAAGTCTATACTGGCAAAAACAGCCAGGAGATATCTACCTACCTGGGGGCACTGAAGAAAGAGATTGAAATCCACAGCAAAATGAAAGCATTTGCTAATCAGGATATCGAGTTTGTTTATTTCGGAGGTGGTACACCTTCATTTATTAGTGAGAATCATTTAAAAGAAGTGATGGCCACCCTCACTTCCTCCTTTGAAATAAAAAAAGTCAAGGAATTTGCCTTTGAATGTGAACCGGGTACACTTTCGCAGAAAAAGCTTGGTACGATTAAAGAATTAGGTGTGACAAGACTAAGTCTGGGAGTGGAGCATTTTAATGATAAAATCCTTGAGATAAACGGACGCGCTCATCGCACAAAAGAGATCAATAAAGTGCGCCCTTTCATTGCAGAACAGAATTTTGATCAG
>Ga0209536_100008054_pt1 | contig 15881 bp, 13 predicted proteins | sample DeeMarSeWOR28_12_FD_187461 | JGI IMG/M metagenome (GOLD analysis project Ga0209536, IMG submission 187461) | Marine sediment microbial communities from White Oak River estuary, North Carolina - WOR-2-8_12 (SPAdes) (version 2) | ecosystem: Environmental > Aquatic > Marine > Intertidal zone >...
TATCAATGCATCGAACGTGAAGTGCGCGAAGCCGGTGTGGAGCCGTCCCGAATCACTTTCGAAATCACTGAAACCGCCGCCTGCGAGCAACTGGATAGCGCCATTGCATTTATTCAGCGGATACGCCAACTTGGTTGCAACGTCTCTCTCGATGATTTCGGTGTCGGGTTTTCGTCGTTTTCCTACCTGAAACACCTGCGCGCCGATATACTGAAAATAGATGGCAGCTTCATCCGGGATATTCACAACAACAACGCTGACCAGCTGTTCGTAAAAGCATTAGTCGACGTGGCGCGCGGAATGGGAATGCGTACTATTGCGGAGTTCGTCGAGAACGAACAGGTGTTTGATCGTGTTCGCAGCCTGGGAGTCGACTATGTCCAGGGATTCTATCTGGGCAAGCCGCAGCCGACACTCGGTGCGGCTAGCGCCGGCAAGCACGAGGCTTTAAACGCCTCGGTAGCGTGATTATTTCACCAGGCGTTTCCGCGCACGCTCCACCGCCGCTTTGACCTGCTGTGGTGCCGTACCGCCAAAATGGTTGCGTGACGATACCGACCCTTCCGGGGTAAGCACCTGGAAAACGTCTTTCTCAATCTTGTCGGACAAAGCCTGTAATTCCGCCAGACTGAGTTCGGAAAGCTCCCGCTGGCTGTCAATGCCCACACGTACCGCAGCGCCGACGATCTCATGCGCGTCACGAAACGGTACACCCTTGCGTACCAGGTAGTCGGCCAGATCAGTCGCAGTGGAGTAACCGCCGGCAGCGGCCAGGCGCATCTTGTCCGCCTTTACCCGGATCTCCGGCATCATGTCCGCAAAGGCGCGCAGACATCCCAGCAGGGTATCAACTGTATCGAACAGAGGCTCCTTGTCCTCCTGGTTGTCCTTATTGTACGCGAGCGGCTGTCCTTTCATGAGCGTCAGCAGTCCCATCAGGTTACCGATAACGCGCCCTGACTTGCCGCGCACCAACTCAGGGACATCCGGGTTCTTCTTCTGTGGCATGATGCTGGAGCCGGTACAGAAGCGGTCGGGGAGATCAACGAAATCAAACTGCGTAGACGCCCACAAAACCAGCTCTTCTGAAAAACGCGAAAGGTGGGTAAGCAGCAGTGCCGCGCAGGCGCAAAACTCGATGACGAAATCGCGGTCACTGACAGCGTCGAGGGAATTTTCGGCCGGCCGGTCGAATCCGAGCAGCTCGGCTGTGTAGTGGCGATCTATCGGGAAACTGGTACCGGCCAGTGCTGCGGCACCCAGTGGCATTACGTTCACCCGTGCCCGGCATTCCAGCATGCGCTCGCGGTCGCGTTGCAGATTTTCGAACCAGGCCATCAAGTGATGCCCGAAAGTCACGGGCATAGCCACCTGCAAATGGGTGAAACCCGGCATCAAGGTAGCGAATTCGCGCTCTGCGACGACCAGCAGCCCCTCTTGCAGGCGCAGCAGTTCGTGGCAGGCGGCATCGATTTGATCGCGCAAGTACAGTCTCAGGTCGGTCGCAACCTGGTCGTTTCTCGATCTTCCAGTGTGGAGCTTTTTCCCCGCGTCGCCGATCATCGCGGTAAGGCGCGCTTCGATGTTCATGTGCACGTCTTCCAGGCTCACCGACCAGTCGAACTCGCCACGTTCAATGGCCTGTTCGATCTGGTCCAACCCCTCCAAAATGGCGTCACGTTCCGCTTCGCTGATAACGCCCACTTTGCAAAGCATGCGCGCGTGGGCGCCGGAGCCCTGTATGTCGTAGCGATATAAACGCTGATCGAATTCCACTGACGCGGTAAATGATTCCACGAAGGCGTCGGTTGATTCGGTGAATCGACCTCCCCAGAGTTTGCCGCCGGCTGATTTTTGTTTCATAAGAGTCTGCCAGAGTGTTAACAGGGGCCAAGTATACCTGAAAGTTTCGCAGATCCCGTGCCGCTACACTTGCAGGCTATTGGCAGACAAAACACACTTTGGTCATGAGCAGGGACAGCGGAACAACGCGCGCAAAACACCGGCAGGAGGCTCTGTTCCTCCCCAGCTTTTGTGACATCCGCATGGTTTTTGCGGTTGTGGTTATAGCGGAGCTGCTCGCCTTTGTTCTGGTGCTGGCAGGCTACCACATAGAGGTGTGGAGTCACCTTGGGCTGGTTTCCCTGTTTGTCCAGCTGGTGGCTCTGACCAGCGCGGCGGTACTGTGCATGGTGCGCCCATTGCTGGCCAGGACGGGAAATACCGCGGCTGCCATAAGCAGTTATCTGCTACTGCTACTGATTACTGCCCTGATCAGCGAACTGGCATTCCAGACGGGTGGTCTGGGGCAACCACTCACGGGGAATACAGATCATCCGGGTTTTCTGTTCCGCAATCTTGGGATAAGCGCCATTATGAGCGCTCTGGTATTGCGTTATCTGTATGTCCAGCACCAATGGCGTCAGCAGATTCAGGCCGAGGCCCAGGCGCGGGTGCAGGCCCTGCAGGCGCGGATTCGTCCCCATTTCCTGTTCAACAGCATGAACAGCATAGCAGCGCTAACCCGCAGCGACCCGGTTCGGGCCGAGCAGGCTGTACAGGATCTCTCTGACCTGTTTCGGGTTACCCTGCAGGAGGCATCGGAACGGGTGACACTCGACGATGAAATCAGCGTGGCCGAACGCTATCTGCGCATGGAGGCGCTGCGTCTCGGCGACCGTCTGAGGGTCGAATGGGACATCGATCGTCTGCCGAGAAAACGTTGGGTGCCGTCGCTGATTCTTCAGCCGTTGCTCGAAAACGCGATCTATCATGGAATCGAACCGTCGCCGCAGGGTGGCCGGATCCGGATCAACGGCTGGGCCGAGGGCAAGCGCATCACCATAAAGATCAGCAACCCACGCGCCGCTTCCGGTGCAGACGCGCACCGCAAAGGCAACCAGATTGCACTCGAAAACATCCGCCTGCGCCTGCAGCTCGCATTCGGAGAGCAGGCCGGCGTCGCGCTTACCGAGATCGCTGACCAATTTGAGACTACGCTGTATTTCCCCAGGGAGAAGATGCAATGAAGTGCCTGGTGGTCGATGACGAGTCATTGGCGAGAGAGCGCCTGGCGCGGCTGCTTGCCGAGTTGCCCGGTTGGGAGGCGTGCGGCGTGGCTTGCAATGGCGCCGAGGCACTGCGCCAGGCGGAGCGTCTGCAGCCTGATCTGGTGCTTCTGGATATACGCATGCCGGGGATGGACGGCCTGGAGGCGGCGCGATACCTGGCAGGCTTCGACAGGCCGCCGGCGGTTGTGTTTACCACCGCCTACGGTGATCATGCCCTGGATGCGTTCGACGCGCACGCCATTGACTATCTCCTAAAGCCTATCCATCCTGAGCGCCTCCGCCAGGCGCTTGATAAGGCTGCGCGCCTCGGCGGTACACCGCTCGAAGAGCTGGGCGCAGCCGCGGGGTCGGCCAGGCGTACGCATTTCTGTGCCCGGGTTCGCGGCAATCTGGAACTGGTTCCAGTCGATGAAGTGGTATTTCTCCAGGCGGATAACAAATATGTGACGGTGCGCTCGCCGGGTCAGCAGATTATTGTGGAGGAGTCGCTTAAATCGCTGGAACAGGAATTGGGCGCGAGCTTCCTGCGCATCCATCGCAGTGCCCTCGTTGCGGTGCACGCCTTGCGCGGACTCGACAAAGACCCCGCTGGCCACTGTCGCGTGCTGCTCGAGGGCGTCGAAGATCGGCTGGAAGTCAGCCGCCGCCTGTTGCCCGAAGTCAGGCGTCGCATCAAGTCTGGCAGTTAATGAGCCGGAGGTTACAGGCGTCACTCAGAGCCTCACCAACAGCTCGAGTTGAGGCGCGCCGCGCACAGGTGCAACACCCATCCCGAGTCTCGGGGGCTCGCTGAACAAGGCTTGCTGAGGTCTGAGTTATTAGCCGTTATCTGCAGCGCTTCCGCTCACGCAGTCTTTCGCTTGCGGCATCCAGTGCCTGATCCAGGTAGCCACCGTAAAATTCCAGCGTCGTCACCCCCACCATGCGGTCGGCCAGCTCGTGGCCACGACCGTCGACGAATACCAGAGTCGGCGCGACGCTGATCCGGTAACGCTCCGCAAGTGCCGCCGCACTGACTCTGTGGCCGTCAAAATCGCGCAATTTCGCGGCCCGATCGAGGGTCAGCTTACGAACCAGCACGCGTTGGTCGTAGTCGCGATTGAGCAGTATCGGCTTGAGGACTTCCTCCTCCAGCAACACACAGTATTCGCAGTAGTCGGTCGCAAACTCCAGCAGCAAGGGAATACAGGCCGCCTCTGCCTGACCGGCTTCGCGGCGCAGATCGCTTGCCAGCGGCACGCCATTCTGGCCGCCGGCGTTTCCGCTACTGCCCAAGGCCGCCGCGAGCACCAGCAACACCCACTTGCACCTGCTGTGCTTCACTCGTTATGCTCCCGGCTCAATTGCTAGGCAGAATTTCTGAGCTCCGGCGCTCGGCCGCGGGTTGCCCCGGTTTCGGCAACCGAGTCAGTTTCCAGCCACGTCCGACAACACGCTGACATCCCGAACATTATTCCCATGGCAGACCTCAAGCTCCGTATCGCTACCCGCAAGAGTCCGCTGGCATTATGGCAGGCTAACCACGTGCGGGACGCGTTGCTGGCCCGACATCCGCAGCTCGATATCGAACTGGTCACCATGACCACCCAGGGGGACAAAATCCTCGACACGCCGCTGGCCAAAGTCGGCGGAAAGGGACTGTTTGTCAAGGAGCTGGAGACGGGCATACTGGAACGACGTGCCGATCTGGCAGTGCATTCCATGAAAGACGTGCCGGTCGAATTTCCTGCCGGCCTCGGTCTTGGCGCAATATTACCGCGTGAAGATCCGCGCGATGTACTGATTTCCAATGCTTTTTCCGCGATCGACGAGCTTCCGGCCGGAGCTCGGGTCGGAACGTCGAGCTTGCGGCGCCAGTGCCAGTTGCGCGCCCAACGGCCGGACCTGCAGGTGCTGGACTTGCGCGGCAATGTCAACACGCGGCTGCAGAAACTGGACAATGGAGACTATGACGCGATCATGCTCGCGGCTGCCGGCGTGAAACGCATGGGCTGGAAGGAAAGGATTACTCAGGCGCTGGCGCCCGAACAGTTTTTGCCCGCCATCGGCCAGGGCGCTATCGGCATCGAGGTTCGGTGCGGTGACGACCGGGTGGCCGAGCTGGTCGCGCAACTGAACGATGATCAGACTGCCGTTCGCGTAGCCGCGGAGCGGTCCCTCAACGCGGCGCTGCAAGGTGGCTGCCAGGTGCCAATTGCCGGCTACGCTGAAATCAGTCATGGCGTGATCGTGTTGCGCGCTCTGGTTGGTCGACCAGACGGCAGCAGGCTGATACAAGGGGTTATCAGCGGTCGACCGGAGGACGCCGAAGAGCTTGGCCGGGTGCTGGCCGACGATCTGTTATCGCGTGGCGCACGCGAAGTTCTGGACGACGTATACGGCAACAGTGATCGATGACGAGGCAGGGAGACACAGGTCCATTGGCTGGGGTCGGGGTGCTGGTTACACGCCCTGCACACCAGGCCGAACAGCTGTGTGCTCTTATTGAGCAGCAGGGTGGTACGGTGATTCGATTTCCGGTCCTTGAAATTGCCGCGCCTCTGGATCCTGAGCCGCTTATGCAGGCCGTGCAGAGACTCGATGAGTTCGATTACGCTGTCTTCGTCAGCGCCAATGCGGTGGCCCGGGCTCTCGAGCCGATCCTGGCGATGCGTGACTGGCCGGCTGCGCTTGCAATTGTGGCGATAGGCAAGCGCTCGGCTGAAGAGCTGCAGCAATTCGGTTTGCGGGCCGATGTGTATCCAGAGCGGAAGTTCAACAGTGAGGCGTTGCTGGAGCTGGAGGAAATGCATCAGGTGCAAGGCAAACGCTTCGTGATTTTCCGCGGCGACGGTGGCCGCGAATTTCTCGCTGATACCTTGCGTGAACGGGGTGCCGAAGTTGAATACGTTCAGGCCTACCGGCGGTTACAGCCAAGCTGCGATATCAGCGCGCTGCTGCAGCGCTGGCAGGCCGGAGAAATCGACATGGTGTTGGTGAACAGCGCCGAAAGCCTTGAAAACCTGTTCGAGATGCTTGGCGAGCGGGGCAGGGGGCTGCTTACCAGTACCCAGCTGCTGGTGGCCAGTGACCGCATCCTGCCGTTGGCGGTAAAGCTTGGTTTCATTCGTGCACCGGTGGTGGCCGACAACGCCACTGACGAGGCGGTGCTCGACGCACTGCTGAACTGGAAAAAGCATCACAGTCAGATTGCATCAGTGGATAACGACAAGCCATTACCATGAGCGAACTTAAACCGGCGACCACGCAACATGAACTCACCGCGGAGCGCGAAGCTGGCCCGCACACTCCACCGCCGCAGGCAGGTACTGCACAGGCGAGGTCAGCGACAGTCATGGCGCTGATCGCACTGGCTTGCTCCATCGGATTGGCGGTAACGGCGTATTTTACCCGGGATCAGCTGCAGCAGCTGCTCGGCCAACAGGCGGGATTCGGGGTGCGCCTGGATGACACGATTGGTCCGCTGCGCGCGTCCGTCCAGGAGGTTTCACACCAGGCGCAACTGGAGCGCCAGCGGGTCAAGAGCCGTGTGGAGCAACTGGCCGAAGAGCAGCAGAGCCTTGGTCACCGCCTGAGCGTATTGGCCGCCCTGTTGGGACGCAGTGAACAGGGCTGGGGCCTGTCGGAGGTGGAGTACCTGCTGCGTATTGCGAATCATCGCTTATTGCTGCAACGCGATGTGAAGACCACGAAAGTGGCACTGCTGAGTGCCGACGCACGGTTGCGCGAGCTTGCCGATCCGCAGTACCTCAGCGTGCGAGAGCAGATTGCCTCCGAGCTCGAAGCGCTGCAGGCCGTTCCGTCGGTCGACACTGAGGGCATCTACGCCAGTCTGCAGGCGTGGCAAAAGCGTATCGATGAGCTGCCTATAGCGGGAAGCGGTTATCAGCCGCCAGACGCTGCTGGGTCAGCGCCACCACAGGCGCGCGCAGTGACAGACTGGCGCGAGTTGCCCGCGCTGATCTGGGCATCGCTTTCCGAACTGTTCCGCTTGCGCGAACATGAGCAGCCGATAGAGCCCATGTTGCCACCGGAGCGCGGCTATTTCCTGCGCGAAAACCTGCGCTTGCAGTTGGTATCGGCACAGCTGGCCCTGCTGCGGGATGAACCGGTACAGTACCGGGGGGCCCTGGATACTGCACGCGGCTGGGTCAGCGCGCACTTTGCCAGCGACAGTACGGACGCTGCCGCGCTGGTTGCGCAGCTCGAGAAACTTGCCGCGATCAACATCCGGCCCGAATTACCCGAGGTTTCCGCGTCCTTACGGCTGCTGCGCCAGCAAATGCAGCTCAGCGAGCAGCAAACCGTGCTGCCAATGGTGCCACAGGCGCCGGCAACGGACCCGTCGGCCTCGGCAGGTGACAAGGAATCCACCGAGGCATCGACGCCATGAGGTGGTTGTTTGCCGGCCTGGTAGCGCTGGTGGCTTCGGTCGGCGTGGCGTTATTCGCGTTGCCCGACCCCGGTTACGTGTTGATCGGGTTTGGAAAATACAGTCTGGAAACGACGCTGCTGGTGTTTGCCGTGGTGCTGGCAGTGGTATATGTTGTGTTGCGCATGCTCGCTGGCCTGTGGCACGTGCCGGCGCGGGTCAGGCGCTGGAATTACCGTCGGGAGAGCCAGCGCCAGCGCAAGCTGTTTGACAGCGCGGTCGTGGAGCTTGTGGAAGGGCGGCCCGAGCGTGCGGAGCGCAGGCTTGCGCGCCTGGCTTATGCCAGCGAAACACCGCTTGATGTCTACCTGTCTGCAGCGCGGGTGGCGAACCGCATCGGAGCACAGGACCGACGCGATTATTACCTGCAGCTCGCTTTGGAGCGCAATCCCAAGGCTGAGACTGCCATTGCCCTGGTACAGGCCGAACTGCAGCTTGCCCAGGCACAAGTTGACCAGGCCCAGACAACACTGACGCGCTTGCGCGCATTGGCGCCTCGCAACAGCCAGGTCATGCGCCTGTTGATGCAACTGTATCTGCAGCAGAAGGATTGGCAGCAGTTGCGGGTTCTATTGCCGGAATTGCAGCGCAGCCAGATTTTGCACAGCGAACAGTGGCAGCGCCTGGCGGTTCAGGTTTACCGGGAGCAGATTCGGGCGCTCGGCGCGTCCCAGGATCTGGAAGCCATTAAATCAGGCTGGAAACACTTGCCGTCGCCAATGCAACGGGACGAGGCTCTGCAGTCGGTATACGTGCAGGAGTTGCTGCGCCAAGGCGAGCACGAGTATGCAGAGCACGTGCTTCGTGATCAGCTTAGGCAGACCTGGAATCCGCGTTTGGTCTATCGCTATGGCGAGGTTGCAGCTGAGGACGCCGCTGCTCAGCTCAGCGTCGCCGAGGGCTGGCTTGCTGAGCACCCCGAGGATCCGGTGCTGTTGCTGACACTGGGTAAGATAAGTCTGCGCAACGCGCTGTGGGGAAAGGCGCGCAGCTACCTGGAGTCCAGCATTGCGCAGCAGCCAACACCGGAGGCCTACCGGCTGCTCGGTTCTCTGCTGGAGCAACTCCAGGAACCTCAGCAAGCTGCCGCGTGCTATCGCCAGGGTATTGAGCTAGTGGCGCAGAGCCAGGCCGCCCCCGCTCTGGCCGAGCGGCCTGCGCGACCTGATAGTGCTGCATTGCTTGAGGGCCCGGCCTGAAGCGCTGGCGCTAGCTTTGCGAAGCTCTGCTCAGCTTGTCGAGCACGTCCTGGGCGAATTCAAACGCATCTGAATACATGTGATCGGGCACCGCCCCGTGGGCGACAAAAGCTGGTGTTGCTGCCTCGATCATGGCCGGTGGCCCACTCATATAAATATCAAACGGCTCGAGATCCGGGTATTGCTTCATCACTGCTTCGGTCACCTGCCCGCTGCTACCGTGCCAATCGTCCTCCGGGGCAGGTTCTGACAGCACCGGCGTGTAGCTGAAATTGGGATGGCGCTTTTCCCACTCCCGGGGCAACTCGGCCAGGTACAGATCGCGTTTGGCGCGTACACCCCAGAACAGGTGTATGGGTCGGTCAAGGCCGACGAAGAATGCATGCTCAAGCATGCTTTTCAGCGGTGCCATGCCGGTTCCGCCACCAATCAGGAGCACGGGTCGCGGCGAGTCCTCACGCAGAAAGAAGCTGCCGAAAGGGCCTTCGATACGCAGCAGTGCCCGGTCCTTCATCTGCTCGAACACGTGGCCGGTGAACGATCCGCCAGGCACGTGGCGAATATGCAGTTCCAGATACGTGTCCCGATGCGGAGGATTGGCAATCGAAAACGCCCGTCTGCGACCGTCCTTGAGCAGGAACTCGATATATTGGCCGGCAAGAAACTGCAGGCGCTCGGTTTCCGGCAGCTTGAGCTGTACCAACATGACATCGTGGGAAAGCCGTTCCAGGTGTTCGGCGCGGCAGGGCAGCATTTTTACCGTGATATCCCGGTCGGCGGCAACTTCGCGCACCCGTATCACCAGATCGCTGTCGACGTGCGCCTGGCATATCACAACCTCATCGGCGGTTTGGTAGGCCTCCGGCCTGCCGTCAGGATAATGGAGGTTCCCGGAAATGAGGCCGGCGACACAAGAGCCGCAGGCGCCGTTGCGGCAGCCGTAGGGGAGGCCAATTCCCTCGCGTAGCGCGGCGTCGAGAATGGTTTCGCCCGGCTGTACGCTAAACTGGTGCCCGCTGGACTGGATAGTAACCTGAAACGCCATACGGGTTTCCGCTGAATAAAGTCCTGTATTCTCGTTGATTTCCGGTTGCGGGTAAACGCATGGATTCTGTGTTAATCGTCGGTTGTGGAGATATCGGCTTGAGGCTTGCCGGCCTATGTGGTGGCAGTCCGGTAACGGGGCTGGTGCGCAGTGAGCATAGCGTAGCGCGCCTGCGGGCGCGGCAGGTGCGGCCCCAACTGCTGGATCTGGATGCGCCTTTTGAGCCAGATGATCTAGCGGCGGCCAACAGCCAGCTGTATTACCTGGCCCCGCCGCCACCGCGCGGGGATACGGACCCGCGGGTCGAAGCCGTATGCGCAGCGCTGCGTGGGCGGCATCGACCAGGCAAAGTGGTATACCTCAGCACCACGGCGGTATACGGTGATTGCGAGGGCCGCTGGATCGACGAAACCGCACCACTGAGGCCTGGGACGGCACGGGGGCGCAGGCGCCTGGACGCAGAGCGTCACTGGTTGAGTTGGGGTGACAGTGAAGGGGTGCCGGTGGTGATATTGCGCGTGCCGGGCATTTACGGACCCGGAAGACTGCCGCTCGAGCGACTGCGCAAGGGGTTGCCGGTACTTGCCGAGCAGGAGTCGCCGTTTACCAATCGCATTCATGCCGACGACCTCGCCCGGGTGTGTTTGCTGGCCATGCAGCGCGGCCGTGCAGGCGAGGCATACAATGTCTCGGACGGACACCCGACCAGTATGTCCGATTACTTCAACCGGGTTGCCGATATCCTTTCCATGCCGCGCCCGCCGGCCGTCGACCGGGCAACGGCCGAGCGAGAGCTCAGTGCCTCCATGCTGTCATTTCTCAGCGAGTCGAAAAGAATCCTGAACACCAAGATGCTGGATGAACTGGGTGTGATACTGCAGTATGCCGATCTGGATCAGGGGCTGGCATGCCTAGCGCAGGCCGGACCACTTGAGTAGCAGCAATATCGGGCAGACACCGCTTACGCCGGCGCCCAAAACCGCAAACTCCCTAAACCAGGGGAAGCGCCACAAACGATCGGGACAGGCAAAACAGGCTGATGGCAAATACCGCAGCGACCCTCAGTCGCAGCCGTCCGGTCGTGAGCGCTTGCTTTTCAGCCAGCGAAGCAATGGTTTCCACTGCTCGAGATCGTTCGCCGCCAGCGAAGGGGCGAGCTCGAAAATACCCAGACCGCGTTCGGCAGCGCGGATGTAGTTCTGGCTGTCACGCAGCGTAGCGATGAACGGTATGCTCAGCTGCCTGAGGAACGCTTCGAGGGAATGATAGATCACGGTGGTCTCGCGTACCCGGTTGGCAACCACCGCCAGCTTGGTCTGCTGGCGTGATACCTTACCCACGGTGAGCAGTTCGGTGATGAAGTGGGCACAGGCGCGCATGTCCATGGGTGACGGCAGTACCGGAATAACGATGGTCTCGGCCTTTTTCACCAGTGCGGTCAGATCCTTGCCATGCACTGCAGCAGGGGCGTCGAGGACCAGCATGTCGCAGGCCCGCGGCACGCGCAGCGCGCCATTGCAGCCGTCCAAGGCGGTTACCGCTGGATATTCCTCGGCGCGTGCGTCGAGCCACTCCAGGCTGGAGCGCTGGGTATCCAGATCAGCCAGTGCCACGCTGTTGCCGGCTGAGGCGAAAAAACTCGCCAGATTGGTTGCCAGGGTGCTTTTGCCGCAGCCGCCCTTGGGATTCAGTGTCATTACAGTGCGCATTCCTTGAGCCTCCTGAATTTTGGCGCGCACTCTACCACATGTCGGCGGGTGTTTTCATTGTTGCGGCCAAAGAACGTTCTTGAGTCGTCGCCAGCCGGTGCGGAAGCAAGAAACAAAAGCTGGGCCTTGCGTGTCAATCGAGCGTGATGCCCAGCTGATCCCAGATGGCATCAACCCGCGCTTTCACCGCTGCATCCATGCGTATGGGGTGCCCCCACTCGCGAGTGGTTTCGCCTGTCCACTTGTTGGTAGCGTCGAGCCCGATCTTGCTGCCCAGGCCGGAGACAGGTGATGCAAAGTCCAGATAGTCGATCGGGGTGTTCTCTACAATGATAATGTCACGGCCTGGATCCATGCGGGTAGTCATTGCCCAGACGACATCTTTCCAGTCACGCACATCCACGTCATCGTCCGTTACGATGACAAACTTGGTGTACATGAACTGGCGCAGGAAACTCCATATGCCGAACATGACCCGTTTGGCGTGGCCGGGGTACTGCTTTTTCATGCTCACACAGGCCATTCGGTAGGAACACCCTTCAGGCGGCAGGTAGAAATCGCTGATTTCGGGAAACTGTTTCTGCAGAATCGGGATGAAAACCTCGTTGAGTGCGACACCGAGCACCGCCGGTTCGTCTGGTGGGCGGCCGGTGTAGGTACTGTGATAGATTGGAGCGTCGCGGTGCGTCATGCACTCTATGGTGAACACCGGAAAGCGCTCCTGTTCGTTGTAGTACCCGGTATGATCGCCGAACGGGCCCTCCATAGCGTCCTCGCCCGGATAGATGAACCCTTCCAGGACAATCTCAGCACTGGCAGGCACCTGCAGATCACTGGTGCTGCAGCTGACCAGCTCCGTCTTGTTGCCACGCAGCAGGCCTGCGAAGGCGTATTCGGAAAGGCTGTCCGGCACTGGTGTAACAGCGCCCAGAATCGTAGCCGGGTCGGCCCCCAGTGCGACCGCAACCGGGAAAGGCTCGTTGGGGTGCTTGTGCTGCCAGTCGCGATAGTCCAGGGCGCCCCCGCGGTGCGCCAGCCAGCGCATGATCACTTTGTTACGCGACAGCACCTGTTGGCGATAGATGCCAAGATTCTGCCGAACCTTGTTGGGGCCGCGGGTTATTACCAGCGCCCAGGTGATCAGAGGTCCCGCATCCCCGGGCCAGCAGGTCTGTATGGGCAGGCGGGTCAGGTCGACCTCCTGACCGGTCAGTATGTTTTGCTGGCAGACTGCGGTTTTCAGAACCTTCGGTGCCATGTCGAGCACCTTGCGGAACAGCGGTAATTTCTGCCAGGCATCCTTCATGCCTGTGGGCGGGTCGGGCGCCTTGAGAAAGGCAAGCAGTTTGCCGATCTCGCGCAGCGCCTCGACCGATTCGGCGCCCATGCCGGCAGCGACCCGCTGCGGCGTTCCGAACAGGTTGCCGAGCACGGGTATATCGAATCCCGTCGGCTGCTCGAACAACAGCGCTGGCCCAGCCGCCCGCAAGGTGCGATCACAGATTTCCGTCATTTCCAGCTTTGGATCCACGGGGTGCCGCACCCGTATCAGCTCGCCGGTGCGTTCCAGTTGGCCAATGAAGTCTCGCAGGTCGCGGTAATGCATGCTATGTCAGTCGGTCGGTTAGGCAGACACGACGATTGTAACCTAAAGACCCAGGGCAACCGTCTATTGCCTCGTGTGGTCGGGCAGGGGACTCAACTGTGTTTTTGGCCGTAGCTCCTTCCCGCTGCCGCCCGACTCCGGCAGGCGGCAGCAACCAGCGTGCCCTCGCAGCAGTCCTGTGGCGCAGCAGTGCCTTCATGCTGGGTTCGCGTCTACGGCATACCACAAACAGCGCCATGGCGCCTCTAGGGCGAGCAACCAGCCATCGAGGCCTTCGTGCTGACCAAGCTCGGTTTCGAAAGCGCTCAGTCTCGGGCAGCGAGTCGTGTAGCAGAAGCGGGTTATTCATGGCGACTCAAACAGTTTCAGGTAGAATCAGGCAAATCCGGGAGCAAAGGCAAAACGATCAATGACGCAGCATTATGACCTGCTTGCAATCGGCGGTGGAAGCGGCGGATTGTCGGTCGCGGAACGTGCGGCACGCTATGGTGTCCGCTGTGCCGTCATCGAGAAGGGGCCCCTAGGGGGAACCTGTGTTAATGCGGGTTGCGTCCCAAAGAAAGTCATGTGGTTTGGCGCCAGTATCGGCCACATACTTCAAGAGGCGGGCAGCTACGGGTTTCATATTGAGGTAGAGAAATTTGACTGGGCAGCGCTCAAAGCCGCCAGAGACCGGTATGTGCACGGCATCAATGACTGGTATCACACCTATCTGGCGGATTCCAATATCGACGAAATCGTTGGCACAGCCCGGTTTGTCGACAGCCGAACCATTGAGGTTGGAGAAAGGACTTACAGCGCGGACCATATCGTGATCGCCCCCGGTGGAGCCCCGATGGTGCCCGATACACCGGGCGCCGAGCTGGGTATCACCTCGGACGGTTTTTTTGCGCTGCAACAGTTGCCGCGGCGGGTCGCAGTGGTGGGCTCCGGTTATATCGCGGTGGAACTGGCCGGCATGCTCAACGCCCTGGGTGCGGATGTGACCATGCTGCTGCGCCGCGAGCATCTGCTGCGCACGTTCGATGCCACCTTGCGAGAGAATCTGACCGAGGAGATGCTCGGTGACGGCATCGATATACTCGCCCGTACCCAGGTCAGGGAGCTGGTGCGGGAACAGGACGGTTCGCTGTGTATTTTGTGTGAAAATGGCCAGCGTCTGGAGGGTTTCGACGAACTCATCTGGGCGATTGGACGCTATCCCCTGACGCAGGATTTGAACCTGGAGGCTGCCGGCGTTTCCGTCGATGACAAAGGCTATATTCCAACCGATAAATTCCAGCAAACCGCCGTCGCGGGTATCTATGCCATCGGCGATGTGACCGGACGTGCCCAGCTAACTCCGGTCGCCATCGCCTCTGGTCGGCGTCTCGCCGACCGTGTGTTCGGCGGCATGCAGGATCGCTACCTGCCGTACGAGAATATCCCCACGGTGGTTTTCAGCCACCCGCCACTCGCAACGGTGGGTCTGACCGAGAGTGAGGCGCGTGATATTCACGGCGAGGCAGTGAAGGTCTACCAGACCCGCTTTACGGCCATGTACAACGCATTGACTGAACGCAAGCAGAAAACGGCGATGAAGCTGGTCACGGTGGGTGCCCAGGAGCGCGTGGTCGGCTGTCATGTGATCGGGCCGGGTGCGGATGAGATGCTTCAGGGGTTTGCGGTAGCAATCCGCATGGGCGCGACCAAGAGGGATCTGGATGACACTGTGGCAATCCACCCGACCAGTGCCGAAGAGCTGGTAACGATGCGTTAAGGAAGCTCTGATTGATTGAAAAGTAGCAGTCATTGCGAGCGAGGCGCGGCAATCTCATGGTCTAGAATCAGCGTCTCAAAGATTGCTTCGTCGCCATGCTCCTCGCAATGACGAATTGATCCGAGCTTCCCTAACTATAACGGTTTCCGGTTGGTTGCACGCATTAGTCTCGAGCAATATTCGAGCCCGTATGGGCCCGCCACCGTTTGCCGGAGCCGAGGGCGGCACGTCTTGCCAGACCATAGATGTGTAAGCCCGAATGGCTGTTTTTATCGGCACACTGCGAGAATGTGCGGTGGACAAGCATTTCTGTCGATTGGCGCATAGACCTATGCGTACGCCGGTGCGGATCAGCAGGGAAACGACCAAGACTGTGGCCGGATACAGCGCTACGCACTGGTTCCGGTGCAAAGCGAAAGCCGGGCGTCGCCGGCACCGTAGCCGGGCCGCCGCGCTGACCTCACTGGTGGCGTAGAAAGTCGATTACCGGCCCGGTCGCGGGGCTCACACCGCGCCAGAGTCGGAAAGATTCGGCCGCCTGTTCCACCAGCATTCCCAGCCCATCGAAAGTGCGGGCCGCGCCGCGTCTGTGTGCATAGCGCATAAACGCAGTGGGTGCAGAACCGTAAATCATGTCATAACAGCAGGTTCCCGGGCCGATGAGCCCCTCCGGTAAATCAGGAACTTCGCCCTGCAGGCCGGCCGCCGTGGCATTGATGACAATATCGAACTCCTCGCCGCCCAGCCCATCGAAGCCACAGGCTGTCAAAGGCCCCAGATCTGAAAACAGCCGGGACAACTGCTCCGCACGTTCCGGGGTCCGGTTGGCAATAACCAGGCGCGCCGGTTCTCGCTCCAGCAAGGGCGCCAGTACGCCACGCGCGGCTCCGCCGGCACCCAGCATCAGGATCTGCCGGCCGGATACCTCGATACCGAGATTTGCAGTGAGGTCACGCACCAGGCCCACACCGTCGGTGTTGTCGCCGAACAGAGCTCCTGTTTCTCTCAGCATCAACGTATTGACAGCCCCGGCGCGTTGCGCCCGAGTGCTGAGCTGGTC
>Ga0209536_100008055_pt1 | contig 15878 bp, 9 predicted proteins | sample DeeMarSeWOR28_12_FD_187461 | JGI IMG/M metagenome (GOLD analysis project Ga0209536, IMG submission 187461) | Marine sediment microbial communities from White Oak River estuary, North Carolina - WOR-2-8_12 (SPAdes) (version 2) | ecosystem: Environmental > Aquatic > Marine > Intertidal zone >...
GAACCGGTCGAGCCCGTTCAGGAAACGGCCAATGCTGTTATCGTAACTGAAAGTCCTCACTTTGAGCGGTTTCTTTCTCAGCTTCATCATCTTGGATGCGAGCATGGGGGTCAGTGTAATGGCACTCAGTGTGGAGGTAACCACCGTGATGGTAACTACAAATCCCAAAGGCCGGAAAATTTCTCCGGTCATGCCCCCAATCAGGGTGAGGGGCAGGAACACTGCAACCACGGTCAGGGTAGTCACGATCACCGCCAGCCACACCTCGTTGGTGGCATAGATGGCTGCTTCCCTGGGTCTGCTTCCCCTTTCAACATGCTTTGTAATGTTCTCCAGCACCACGATGGCATCATCCACTACCATACCGATGGCAATGGAAAGGGAGGAGAGGGAGATGATATTGATGGTGCTTCCCGACATGAACAGGTAGATAAAGGCCACAATCAGTGCGATGGGAATGGTCAGAATCACAATAAAAGTGGCTCGCCAGCGTCCCAGGAAGAAAAGGACCACCAGCACCACGAAGATCCCCGCAAACATCAGGGTCCGGGTCAGGTTATCAATGGAATCCACTATATATTCCGAAGAATCCCACCACGGTGTAATAACAATATCGTCCGGCAGGGCTTCGATCAGTTCCGGCATCCTGGCCTGTACATCCTCTGCCACCTGAACGGTATTGGCGCCCGATTGCTTCATAATGATGATGCTCAATCCCTGTTTCCCGTTGGTACGGTCGTCCAGGGAGATATCCCTGATGGTATCCCTGACCGTGGCCACGTCATGCAGATAGATGGTCTGCCCGTTAAAACTGGATAATACAATGTCGTTGAGCATGTCACTGGAGGAAAATTCCCCTTTCACCCGCAGCGGGTAATCCATCATCCCCATCTCCAGGTTACCGGCAGGCAGGTTCAGGTTCTCCGAATTCAGTACGGCTGCGATCTGCTCCACAGTCAGGTTGTAGGACTCCATTTTCCGTGGATCGATATCAACCTGGATCTCACGTCCGGGTGCCCCGAAAAGCCCGACTGTACCGATTCCTTCAATCCGGTTCAGGGGATTGATGATCTTTTCGTCCAGGATGCTTGCAATGGCTTCATAACTCTCCTCGGCTGTGACCGAATAGAAAAGAATAGGCATGGCGCTTGAGCTGAATTTGAACATGGCAGGCTTGTCGACCTCTTCTGGCATGGCCTGTTCCGCCCACCCAAGGTTATCCCGCATTTCATTGGCGGCTTCATCAAGGTTGGTTCCGTATTCAAATTCACATATCACCATGGACATGTTGTCGTAGGAGACCGAGGTAATATTGCTCACATTGCTTACCGTATTGAGACTCTCCTCGATGGCCCTGGACACATTGATCTCCACATCGGCTGCACTGGCCCCGTTGTATGTGGTTACCACAGTGATGGCCGGGAACTCAATCTCCGGATAAAAATCAATGGGGAGTTTGTTCAGGGAGTAGATCCCCATCACCACCAGCCCCACAAAGATCATGATCGTGGTGATCGGCCGTCTGACAGCGTTTCCGTAAATACTCATCGCTTTAAACTTTTCAAGTTAATCTGTTACTATCGATACCGGGTCTCCTTCCTCCAGGTTGCTCTGTCCGGCGTATATAAGCTGTTCCCCGCCTTGAATGCCCGGGGAAGAGATCTCCAGCTGATCATCATGTCTTCCAAGGATCTGTACGGTGACCCTCTGAGCTTTCCCCTCCTTGTGCAACATGACATACCGTTCGTTGGTACCCGATTGCTGAAGTACGGAAATAGAGGGTACGATCAGCGCTTCGGTCTCCCCAAGTTTCAGGCTCACCCTGGCAAACATTCCCGGTACCAGCTTTAAATCTCTGTTGGGTATCTGGATCTCTGCCACGAACGTACGGGTGGCGGCACTGATGGTGGGATGGATCCGGAAAACCTTCCCCTCAAATCTTTCCCCGGGATACACCTCGGTGGATATCCGGGCATTCATCCCCTTCTTCACCATCGGAAGATATCTTTCGCTCAGGTTGATCATTACTTTCACCTGGTTCAGCTGGATCATCGATACCAGGGCTGCTTTCCCGGCCGGGGTATTGGGTGTGGGTGAGAAGAGCTCCCCGTCATTGTAATATTTACCTGTGATCACACCGGAATAAGGGGCACGTAAAAGGGTGTTTTCTTCAAGATTCTTGAGGATCATTTCCGTGGTTTCCACCTGTGATTTCATCTGGTCATAGGCCTGCTGGGTCACAGAACCATACTGCAGCAGGGTATCCATCCTTTCCAGGTCGGTTTTCAGGGTTTCATACTGCAAACGGGTCTGATCCAGCTGGGTGCGATCCATCTCCACGAGTAGCTGACCCTTTCTCACATGATCATTCACCTCCACTTTCACGGATCGGATCCTTCCCTGCAGGGCGGGAGAGAGGTGGGTCTCTTCAAAAGCTTCAATGGTGGCAGTAACGTTCTGTTCAACAGCAGTTTCGCGATAATTCAGTTCCATGACCCTTACAGGCCTGGCTTCCTTTTCTGCGACTGTTCCTGCAGCAGATGCTTCTGCGGGGGGCTGCATGTTGCAGGAATGAATAGCCAATCCTGAAATGGCAGACAGCAGGATAATGTGTATGTTTTTCATGACGGTGAGTGTTTTCATTGGGTCAATACTTCTTTACAGTGTATTCATTAATTTATCAAGTTGGAGCTTTGCATTCATGACATCCATGATTGCATTCAGGTAGTTGCTTTCAGCATCCAGGTAGTTGCCGTTGGCCTGGGTGAGTTCAAGACTGGTGGCCATCCCCTGCTCAAATTTCCTCCTGTAGCTGTCATAGACACTTTGAGCCACCTCCACATTCTCACTCTGTGTGTAGAGGTTTTCCAGGGAACTCTGCAGGTTGTATTTGAACTGCTTCTCCTGCAACATCAGCTGGTCCTCCAGAATATCCCTGTTGCGTTGTGCCATGTCATAATCTATTTTGGCCTGGTCGACCCTCGCTTTCCGCATTCCGCTGGAGAAAATGGGCACTGCCAGGGAGAGTCCCGCCAGGTGGTTCGGATTCATATCAAAGCCGGTGGTAAGGATCTTTGCGTTGTAGTTATAGAAACCGCTCAGGGAAGGAGCATAATTCCATTTCTCCATAGACATCAGCTTCTTGTTGATCTCCTCCTGGGTCTTCATAATCTGGTAGGTCACGTTGTTCTCGATGGAAAAGGGAACCGCAACGGATGCTTCGGGCTGCATATCGTTGAAGAGCGATTCCAGGTTATCGGTAAGCTGCAGGCCCACGTTGGCTTCAAGTCCCAGCTGGAACCTCAGCATGTTATAGTTCAGCTCCAGGTTCCTTTCGAGGGCGTTTCTTGAGTTCTCCAGCTGACTCACCGTGATCCGGATCTGATCCACGTCGGTTTTTTCAGCCATTCCTGTTTCATACAGGTTCCTGGTTTGCTCCAGGGTCTCCTCCAGGTTCACCAGGTTACGCTGAAGGATGTCCAGGGATTCTTCGGTGATCAGAACCAGGTAATAGGCATTGATCACTGATTCCTTCACATTCAGCTCATTGAACTCCAGGTTCTGTTCAGATATCAGCTTGGCCAGTCTGGCTGTCTGGATCCCTACAATATATTGACCACTGAAGATCAGCTGATTCAGCTGAAGCCTGGCGGTGGACTGGTCGGACATCAGGATGGTGGCTGGGGGTAACATGGACTCCAGCTGCCTGTCGAAATAGTTCCCGGCGGTGTGCCGGTAGATATCCTCCGGGGTGGTGCCGGGATATTCCGATAGGGTATTGTTCAGTGCCATATCGATTTGATCCTGGCTGAACTCAAAGTCACCCCCGCCTCCGAAGGAAAATGCGAGCTCATAATTGAAGTAGGTTGAATAATCCACCATACCATCAACCTGCGGTAATCCCTGGGAGATGGATTCCCAGATAGTGGCACGTGACCGTTCCACTTCCTGTCTTGCATTCTGAAGTGACTTGTTATACGAGACGGCGTAGTCAATCGCCGACTGCAGGTCCAGTACCAGCTCTTCAGCGGGCTCCTGGGCGTGGATGGCAGATGACATGGTCACGGCCAATCCTATGGTAGCAAAGAAATTAGATTTCATTATGTTCATGATATTGACATTAATTCAACAGGTTCTTGTAATCTTCCAGCAATCTCCTTCCCTTTTCTGTGGAGATGCCACGGAAGTAAGGGATAAGAATATGGTCGAACAGTTCCCTTCGGTGGTAGTCGGCCTGGGTCAGGCTGCTCTCGGGATTGAAGAGGTTGAACAGTTCATGCAGTGTCCGGTTCACGATATCGATATGAATGTCAGTGCGGAATACCTTCTGTTTCACTCCCGTTTCCAGCAGGTTCCTGGTCACACTTATGTCACGCAGGTCATTCTCCCCAGAAAACCTTTGAAGCAGGGAACCGTGATACTTTTTCATATCATAAAAGAACAGCGGATTGGTCTGCTTCATATCCTGCACAGTGATCCGCATGATCCTGAACATCGCCTCGATGGCATTATCGGCCTTCGCTATGATCTCATGAGCCTCTCCTGTCCTCACGTCCTTGTAATGGTTGATTACTTCCATTAAAAGGGTATCCTTATCCTTGAAATGTTCGTAAATGGTGCGTTTGGAGATTCCCATCTCCTCGGCCAGGGCATCCATGGTCATGCTCCTGATTCCGTACCTGGCAAACAGTGCCCCCGATTCTGTCAGTATGCGTTCCCTTACATCCACGTTGCTCTATTTTCGGCAAGTATATGAAAACTTTTTTAGTTTTTTTAGTTTTCCCAAAGTTTTTAAGGTAAAATTCGGTGAACGGTAAAAGACAGCCGGTAAACTACCTTTCACTTCTCCTCCTTTCAACATGCCAAGGGAAGATCAGGAGGAAACTTTGGCATGAATTTTTTACTATTTTTGCACGAAATCCGGGATACCCCGATCGCTATCAATGAATATACCTTCCAAATACGATCCGGCCACCGTCGAGGACAAATGGTACAATTACTGGATGGAGCGGGGCTTCTTCAGAAGTTCTCCCGATGAGCGTGAACCCTACTGTATCGTGATACCTCCGCCGAATGTTACCGGGGTGTTGCACATGGGACACATGCTGAACAATACCCTTCAGGATGTACTCATACGGAGGGCCAGGATGAAGGGAAAAAATGCACTTTGGGTTCCTGGTACCGACCATGCTTCCATTGCTACAGAAGCCAGGGTGGTCCATATGCTCGCAGAGCAGGGGATCCGGAAGGCGGATCTGACAAGGGAGGAATTTCTTGGCCATGCCTGGAAATGGAAGGAAAAACATGGCGGTATCATACTGGAACAGCTCAAGAAACTCGGGGCCTCATGTGACTGGGAGCGCACTCGCTTTACGATGGATGAAGCGCTTTCAGAGAGTGTCATCAAGGTGTTTGTGGATCTCTTCCGGAAAGGATTCATCTACAGGGGGGTCCGGATGGTCAACTGGGATCCGCAGGCCCTGACGGCGGTATCTGATGAGGAGGTGATTTACAGGGAGGTACAATCACAATTGTATTATGTTAAGTACCGCGTGGAAGGTGAAGAGGATGCGCTCACCATCGCTACCACGAGGCCGGAAACCATCCTCGGTGATACGGCCGTGTGTGTTCATCCCGAGGACGAACGGTTCACGAAATTCCATGGTAAGAGGGTGCTGGTTCCGCTGGTGGATCGCCCGGTTCCGGTAATTGAGGATGAATACGTCGACAGGGAGTTCGGAACCGGTGCACTGAAGATCACTCCTGCGCATGACCTCAATGACTATGAATTGGGGATCAGGCACAACCTGCAATCGATCGACATATTCAACGACAACGGTACCCTGAGCGAACATGCGCAGATCCTGGTGGGCCTAGACAGGTTCGAGGCCAGAAAACAGATCGTGGCCCTGCTTGAGCAGGCCGGAAACCTGGTTAGAACAGAGGATTATGTCAATAAGATTGGTTACTCCGAAAGGACAGATGTGGTCATCGAACCCAAACTAAGCCTGCAATGGTTCTTGAAGATGAAGAATTTGAGTGGGCCTGCCCTGGAGAATGTAATGAATGACCATGTGTGGCTTCAGCCTCAGAAATTTAAGAATACCTACCGCCACTGGATGGAGAATGTGAAGGATTGGTGCATTTCGCGCCAGCTCTGGTGGGGGCACCGCATCCCGGCCTGGTTTTACGGGGAAGCCCCCAACGATTTTGTGGTGGCGGAAACTGAATCCGAAGCCATCGAACTGGCCAGGGAGCGGACCGGGAATCCGGAAATTACAGCCGGCTCACTGCGACAGGACGAAGATGTGCTGGATACCTGGTTTTCTTCTTGGTTGTGGCCCATTTCGGTATTCGACGGGATCCGCTACCCCGACAATGAGGACATTAACTATTATTACCCGACCAACGACCTGGTAACCGCACCGGATATCCTGTTTTTCTGGGTGGCAAGAATGATCATTGCGGGTTATGAATTCCGGAAGGAAAAACCCTTCGACACGGTTTACCTGACCGGCATGGTCCGGGATAACAAGCGAAGGAAAATGTCAAAGTCACTGGGGAACTCTCCGGATCCCATTGAGTTGATGAAAAAGTACAGTGCCGATGGGGTCAGGGTAGGCATGTTGCTATGCTCCCCGGCAGGGAATGACCTGCTTTTTGACGAAAGCCTGACGGAACAGGGACGAAATTTCAGCAACAAGATATGGAATGCCTTCCGGCTGATCCGTGGCTGGAAGGTGGATCCCGGCCTGAAGCAGCCAGACCATGCGGCCAGGGCCGTTGAGTGGTTTGATTCGCTTTTGAACCGGACCATGAAAAGGGTGGACGAACAATTTTCCAGATACAGGGTCTCGGATGCACTGATGATGATTTACCGGCTTTTCTGGGACGAATTCTCCGCATGGTACCTCGAAACGATTAAGCCGGCTTTTGAAAAGCCGGTGGACCCTGACACCTACAGCAGCACCCTCGGTTTCTTCGATCGGCTGCTTCATCTCCTCCACCCCTTCATGCCCTTTATTACAGAGGAGATCTGGCAGCTTATCACCGAGAGGGAAGATGGAGAAAGCCTGATGGTTTCCGCTATGCCGGAGGTGAAAAAGTACGACAGGGCGCTGCTGAAGAGGTTTGATGCAGCAAAAGAAGTAGTCACGTCCATCCGGAGCATCAGGAAAGAAAAGGGCATTCCCCCCAGGGAACCGCTGGTACTGATGTACCGCTTATCCGAGGGAGACCATTATCCAGCCGACCTGGAACCGGTTATTTTTAAACTTGGGAACCTCTCTGTTGTGGAACGGACAGATCAGGATCCGGAGGGGAGTATCTCCTTCATAGTTAACAAAGTGGAGTATTTCATCCCGGTCGGTGCGGGTGTCGACGCCAGCGAGGAAATCGGCAGGCTTGAATCGGAACTGGAGTATGCCAGGGGATTCCTTAAGAGTGTGCAGAAAAAGCTGGATAATGAGCGCTTTGTGCAGAATGCCCCCGTGGCAGTGGTGGAGAAGGAAAAACAGAAACTGGAAGATGCCGAAGCCAAGGTACGCGTATTGATGACCCAGATCGATAAGCTAAAGGACTGATTCACATAATCATTAAGGGGCCAACCGATACCGGCTCCAGATATCCTTCCCTTTCCTGTATTCGATCCGGTCATGCAGCCTGTGGATTCCCCCCTGCCAGAATTCCATGCGGACTGGTGTGATGGCATACCCGCCCCAGAACCTTGGTCTGGGAATCTCTTTTTCAGCCTTGAACTTATGCGAGAATTTCTCAAATTCCTTCTCCAGGTGGTTGCGATCAGGGATCACCCTGCTCTGCGGAGAGGCCCAGGTACCGATCTGACTTTCAACAGGCCTGGAGCTAAAATATCGATCTGAGCTGGCATCCCCAAGCCGGTTTGTCGTCCCTTCCACCCGGACCTGTCTTTCCAGTTCAGGCCAGTAGAAATGGGCAGCCACATGGGATCGGTATTGCATCTCCTCTGCTTTCCTGCTCTGGTAATTGGTGAAAAAGATCAGCTTTCCATCCTCAATCGCTTTCAGCAATACCATCCTGGAGGAGGGATGGCCCGATGCATCTGCAGTGGAGAGGTTCATGGCAGTGGGATCGGGATTGGTTGTCAACCGTGCTTCACCGATCCATAACTCAAAAAGATCCATGGGATCCTCAGGAAGGGAATCTTCCCGGAGACCGCCCCTCATGTATTCTCTGCGTTCCTGTTCAAGCGGTTTCTTCCTTGAACTGCTCATTTCCGCGTTTCGGCTAATTCAGCACAGGCTCCCTCTGAGAACTCGGCTTTGAGGCTCAGATCCAGGCTTTCAATGCGGTGTGTGAGTGCCCCCACAGAGATATAATCAACACCGCACTCAGCATAGTCGCGAATGCTTGATTTGGTAATGCCTCCCGAAGATTCGGTTTCCACACGGCCGCTGATAAGGTTCACCGCCTGCCTGGTCAGTTCCAGGGTGAAATTATCCAGAAGAATCCGATGTATCCCCCCGGCGGTGAGTGCCTGTTCCACATCGGTCAGGGAACGGGCTTCCACAACAATATCCAGCTCCATTCCCTTTTCACTCAGGTATTGTTGGGTTCCCTGAATGGCTTCCCGTATGCCTCCCGCAAAGTCGATGTGGTTGTCCTTGATGAGGATCATGTCGTGCAATCCAAACCTGTGATTCACTCCTCCTCCCAGCTTCACTGCTTCCTTTTCCAGCATCCGCATTCCGGGTGTTGTTTTGCGTGTATCCAGGATCCGGGTATCTGTCCCTTCTAGCAATTTTACATAAGAACGGGTACTGGTTGCAATTCCGCTCATTCTCTGCATGACATTGAGCACCAGACGCTCACACTGAAGTATGGTATGAACCTGACCGCACACCCGGAAAGCCACATCACCCGGTTTGATCTGATCTCCGTCACTCATCAGCATCTCCATCTGAATACCCCTGTCGAAGCGTTGGAAGATTCGTTCTGCCACCCTCACACCTGCGAGTACCCCTTTCTGCTTAACCAGCAACCTGGCAGCCCCTTTCACATGGGGGGGAATGGTACTGAAGGTGGTATGGTCACCATCCCCGATGTCTTCACGGAACCAGAGATCTATGGATCTGTCCAGATCAAGGAGAGAGTTCATAGGGTGTCTCCTTTTCGATGCTGAGGTAGTAAATCATCCGGGCTCCATCTTTATTCATAAAGAAGAGGTTGACGCGGAAGACACCATCCTTGGTTTTGAGTGAGCCTATGGCATATTTTGACTGATCCTTGGTGCCCTGGAATGAGATGGAGAAATCTGAAGGCGGATGGTCCTTGAAGAAGCTTTCCATGATCCTTGTAGCCTGTATTTTACTGGCATCGTAGTCCTTATCCAGGATAGTCATTTCCAGGCTTTGGTGAAAAAAATCGGACATACGTGTGGCGTTCCCCTCTTTGATGGCGGCCGTCAGCTCCGGGGATACTGTCTGTGCCATCATGGACCCAAGCAGCAGAAAATGATATAGAAAAATAGTTATTAACCTTTTCATCTCTTTATTGATCAATCATACAAGCCAGGTTTGGCAACAAATTTGCAGCCCTTTTCCAAATATCAATTATGTTTGTAAAGTACCACAATAATTGGACCAACCCCGTATGATGGTGCAAGATACAAAAACCTAATTAATCTGGTCCGATGCGTATCACACTGATGGAATGTGGCAGAACGAAGGATGCCTTTATCCGGGAAGGGGTTGAACTTTTCAGAAAAAGGGTGGAACGGTATGTGCCTTTCCGGATCGAAACACTCCCTGACCTGAAAACAACCCGCAGCATGACCATGAAGGAGGTGCAGGAAGGGGAGGCGGCCCAGGTACTTAAAAAGTTAAAGCCCAAAGATTTCCTGATGTTGCTGGATGAACGGGGCAGTGAATATAATTCCATCTCCTTTGCAGAATACCTGAATTCCCTGGAGGGAAGTGTATCACATCTGGTATTTGCCATCGGTGGCCCATATGGTTTTGCCCGGGAGCTTTATCAGCGGGCCAATGCAAAACTGGCCCTCTCCCGGCTCACATTCTCGCATCAGATGGTGCGCCTGATATTCATGGAGCAGTTGTACAGGGCATTTACCATCCTCAAGGGGGAGCCCTATCACCACCATTGATCTTTGCTGAAGATGGGTATGAAACCACAAATATTCCAAAAAAAGAACCGCCGGGGTTGGCTGCTGATCATGGGTGCTTTGGTTTTCATTTCAGTGGGAATATACACCGGGAACCGATACCGCGACCAGCCTTATACCCGGCAGGATGTGAACAGGTTTGAGAAAACCCTGCATTCCAAGGAGGCATTGCTGAAAGATGAGTTCTCGGAACTTGAGCAGCTTTTCAAACAGGAATCCCCCGCAGGTGTGTTGAACCGGCATTCCTCCGAATACCAGGAAATGGCCAACCGGCACGGGATATCCATATTTTATTACAGCAGTGACAACCTTACCTACTGGTCGGACCATTCCATTCCCCTCCCATCCCGGTGGAGATCCCGCCTTGCCCGACCATTTGTATCACTTAGAAATGCTGATTACGTAACCGTAGTGAACAATGTCGAAGGTGGCATCCTCTACGGATTGATAGAGATCCGGACCCATTTTCCCGTCCAGAATAAGTTCCTCATCAATGGATTTCAGGATGATTTTAAATTGAATGAAGAGGTAGAAGTTCGTTTCCTCGAAGCGGATGGATCCGAGGCGATTTACAACAGTGACGGGGCCTATCTGTTTTCTCTCGATTTCACTGAGGCTACTCAGGATAACAGGGGAATGAAAGCGATTGCGGTCATCAGCCTGCTGATGTTTGCCATTTCGATCTTTGCGGGATTGTGCTGGCTGATGAAGGTGACCTCCGGCTGGGCAAATTGGCTGTCTGCCGCTATCATTACCATGCTGATAGGAGGAGCGGTCCTGTCAGTGGTCAAGTATTCCTTTCCCTCCTCACTCACCGATTCAGACCTGTTTCAGCCTGAATTGTATGCAAGCCGTCTTTTTCCCTCCCTCGGTTCCCTGCTGGTTTTTACCCTGGGAGCACTTGCCCTGGTTCTGCTCTACTATCTCTATCTCGATCCGTGGAAATGGAGATCGGGTTTGGCCAGGAAATCGATCTCCATACTGCTTTTTACCGGAGCCACCATGCTGTTGCTCTTTATTGAATCATTGATCAGATCACTTGTTCTTGATTCATCCATATCATTCGAGACACACCGGGTAACCACCTATTCTGCCTATACGGTGATCGGGTTAGGAGTCATGATCACCTGGTTCATGATCCTTGGACTAATGCTGGACCGGGCCATCCGGCTCTTCTCGGGGAGGAGTTTGTATTCGGTGGCGACCGGTATCATCGTCCTATCTTTTTCAATGGGGATTGCGGTACTGTTACCCGGAGAGCCCGCGTCCTGGATGGCCTGGTTATTCATGATGCTGCTCCTGGGCTCCTTTCTCTATTTAAGATACCAGCAGCATGAGGGCAGGATCCTTTTTTCGCGGTTCATATTTATTCTTTTGTGCTGCTCGGTGTTTCTGGTCATCCGCCTTCAGGAAATCAACCGGATCAACCTGGAGCAGCAGAAGGAAGTGGAGCTGGTCAAGCTTTCATCGGAACATGATCCAGTGGCTGAGATGCTATTCAAGGAACTAACCATGGCCATCAGGAACGATACCATTGTAGCCGGTTACCTCAATTCTCCGGTGATCGAAATTAACCAGGTGGATCAGGTGGTCGAAAGGTTACGGAGAAACTATTTTTCCGGATACTGGACCAAATATGAGCTCTGGGTAACCATCTGTCATCCCAGCGATATGGTATACATCGAGCCGCCCGAGGATGAATGGCAGGAGTGCTATCCCTACTTCGAACGGATGATCAGGGAGGAGGGGATTGAAATCCCCGGTAGCGATTTCTACTTCCTTGACAACCTGAACGGTAGAATCTCCTACCTGGCAGCGATCCCCTATTTCAGCTCCGGCAATGAGTTTCGGGTCTTCATCGAACTCGATTCCAAGATCATATCGGAGGAGCTGGGATATCCCGAACTCTTGCTGGATGTGGACTACGTTACCTTTACCGGTTCCGATTTCTCCTATGCCAAATACAGCGACGGACAATTGATCACACAGGACGGAGAGTTTCCCTACCGGAGATCTTCGGCCTATTATACCGGAGGGGAAGAGATGTTTGAAAGGAACACCATGGACGGTTATGATCATACCATTTACAATGTGGATGAACGAAACACCATCATCGTGGGCAGTCCCTCAGTGACGCTGGTGGACAGCCTGATCTCATTCTCGTACATTTTTGCTTTCAATTTTCTGTTGCTTGCCTTTATATACCTCGCCTCAACGGCACACATGCTGAAGCCGTCCATGAAATGGAATTTCAAGAACCGGATCCAGTATACCATGGTGGGGGTGCTGTTCATGACCTTTATCCTGATATGCACAGGGACCATCTATTTTATCATCCAGCAATACCGCGACAAGCACAATGATAACCTGCGCAACACCATGCGATCTGTATATATCGAACTGATCCATAAGCTGGAATATGAGGTAGATCTGCAGAACTGGTCCTCGGAGGATTACTACAACCTGGACGAATTGTTGAGAAAATTTTCCAATGTCTTCTACACCGATATCAACCTCTACGACAGGGAAGGGGAACTCCTGGCCACTTCCCGTTCGGAGATCTTTGACCGCCAGCTGTTAAGCACAAGGATGAACCGCCTGGTATACGAAAACATGACCACCGGCAGCGTTTCAGAGTATATCCATGATGAACACATTGGCAGGATGAAATATATCTCTGCCTACGTGCCCCTGCTCAACAGCGAGAACCGTTTTCTGGCCTACCTGAACCTGCCATATTTCACCCAGTTGGGGGCCCTCACCCAGGATGTGACCAACCTGGTCATGGCGGTGATCAACATCTACCTGATCCTGTTGCTTGTCATTCTGCTTGTCAGTGTCATCCTGGCCGACAGGATCACCCAGCCGCTGCGGTTGATCCAGAACCGGATTGCAAAGGTGAGCCTCAGCAAAAAGAATGAGATGATCCGGTACGACCGCAGTGACGAAATCAGGGGCTTGGTGGAAGAATACAATTACATGGTCCAAGAGCTCGAAAAGAGTGCGCAATTGCTGGCACAGTCGGAGCGGGAGTCAGCCTGGAGGGAGATGGCGAAGCAGATTGCACACGAAATCAAGAATCCGCTTACCCCCATGAAACTGAACGTACAGCATCTGCAGCGTACCATCGATGCTGGAAAGAGCGATCCTGAAATGGTTGAGCGCATCTCAGCCACCCTCATTGAGCAGATCGATTCACTCAGTGCGATCGCCAACGAATTTTCTGATTTTGCCAAGATGCCCAGGGCCAGGAACGAACGGATTAACCTGGTTACCAACCTGAAGAACCTCCTGCAACTGTATGAGAACAGCAGCAGGGCAGAGGTGACCCTGGAGCTGGGGGAACTTAAAAAGGTGTTTGTTTTTGCTGACAAGGAGCAGCTGTCAAGGGTCTTCATCAACCTGGTCAGGAACGGTCTTCAGTCCATTCCCGAAACCCGGAAGGGAATAATACGTATCCGGTTAGAGGTAATGGAAGATAACATGGCCCGTGTGCTGATCAGTGACAATGGGAAAGGGATCCCGGAAGGGATCAAGGACCGCCTTTTTCAGCCCAATTTCACCACCAAGTCTGGAGGAATGGGAATGGGGCTGGCCATCAGCTATAATATAGTAAGGTCTCTTGGGGGTAAAATCCGCTTCGAGACGGAGCTGGAAACGGGAACCACTTTTTTCGTGGAACTTCCGCTGATGGTTGAAAAAAGGTGAAAACCAACGGGTACCAGTTATTTATATTTATTGCTATCTTGGATTTCGGATTGAAATTGGGAGCGATTTTGCATTGCCGGAACATCCACGCCCGCGCAATTGCAACCTTTGTCACATATAACCGAGTATAAGGATTAAACTGCTTGCTGCCCTTGTTGCTGAGAAGAACCATATTTCTGTCCTGCCTCCTCCTGGTGATCTTACTGCAGCAGGGAGCCGGACAGTTTTCGAAGATAAGCGGGATCATCAACGAATATGCCTCTGTGGAAACACTATACCGCAGCCAGCAGAACAATGTGGATTCCCTTTTGCTGGAGACGGGTCTGGATGGCAACTGGGAGGCAGGGGATACCGTCCTGGTATACTGTGTCAAAGGGGCAAATCCGCGTCAGAATGCAGCCAGTGAAGACGACATCGGTAACTATGATCCCTCTTATCCCTCCAATGTGGGCAAATATGCCTTTTTTATTGTCAACGAGATTGTTGAGCCCCTGAGGCAGGTGGTGGTGCTCAATTCCTACCTCAAAGATTTTATTCCCATGGCCGAAGGGGAGGTGATCCAGCTGATCAAGGTGAAATCCTACCGCAGGGCAGAGGTCACTGGCACCCTTACCGCCAAAGAGTGGGACGGTTCCTCCGGTGGGGTGGTGGCCCTGTTTGTCCAGCGTACCCTGAAGCTGAGCGCCGATATCGATGTGAGCGGGACCGGACTGCTGGGAGCGGTGGAGGACCAGGATTATTCTGGGATCTGTTCCGTGACCGATACGGTTACGTATGACAGCATGTTCTACCACACGAGCAATGTTTCAGGGGGAAAAAAAGGGGAGGGGATCACCCGTACCAATTTCAATTTTCTGAGGGGAAAGGCCCGGAACATCAACGGCGGGGGTGGAGGCAACGCAAGAATGTCAGGGGGCGGAGGTGGCTCAAATTTCTCCAGGGGAGGGGATGGTGGATTTGAATCGAGCTTCTGTGAAACGGGAGCCGATACATGGGGACGCGGAGGTTACGACCTGGTAAGTTATTTTTATGTGAACGGGAATCCCGGAAACAGGGGTGACCGTGTTTTTCTTGGAGGAGGCGGAGGCACCGGAACGCAGGTTGCCGGCAGGTCAAGCTCCTCCGGAGGAGACGGGGGCGGACTGGTCTTTATTATTGCCGATTCCATTGAGGGGAACGGATTCACCGTCAGGGCGGACGGGGTTTCAGTGACCTCCACAGCTTCTGCAGCCGGAGGCGGCGGCGGCGGAGGCGGAGGTATGATACTCGATGTACACGATTGCGGGACCACATTGAACCTGCGTGCGGTGGGAGGCGATGGAGGCGATACCTACTTTGCAGGCGACACCACCGGACCTGGAGGAGGCGGAGGGGGAGGCTTCTACTGGTTGTCTGCGGCTACAAAACCGGATTGTATGGAGGTGGAGCAACTGGAATACGGCCTGGGGGGTAAACACCTGAGTCCGTCGGAGATATCATATGGAGCCTCTGTCGGAGGCACCCCGGGGTTGAGGACAAGCCTGGTTACACCCCTGAGGGGTTTTATCTTCAATACCGTACCGGATGAGTATACGGTCTGTTCGGATGTGGTTCCGGAAACCATTATTGCAGGGGCACCCAGGGGCGGTGACGGGCCCGGTACGTACGAATACGAATGGTTGGACAGCACAAAGCTGCACAGCTGGCAGCCGGCCACTTACGGAACATATACAGCCAGGGACTTTGCATTTTCCTCTCCCCTTTCCGATACTACCTGGTTCAGGCGGGTGGTGAAGTCCGGAGCAGTATTGCCACGTGATACCAGCTTCCGGATCGCCGTCTATGTGCACCCCGAGATCACCGGAAATGTGATTGCAGCTCCCGATACGGTTTGCAGCGGAGACAGGCCCCCCTTCCCTTTCATTCCCGATGATGTGATACAGGGCGGACCGCATGGACAGGGAGAATTTACATGGCAGTGGATCAGGCAGCCCGAAGGATCCTCCTACGAGGATGCCACGGGGCCGGGTGC
>Ga0209536_100008056_pt1 | contig 15878 bp, 14 predicted proteins | sample DeeMarSeWOR28_12_FD_187461 | JGI IMG/M metagenome (GOLD analysis project Ga0209536, IMG submission 187461) | Marine sediment microbial communities from White Oak River estuary, North Carolina - WOR-2-8_12 (SPAdes) (version 2) | ecosystem: Environmental > Aquatic > Marine > Intertidal zone >...
CGCCAGCGTCCAGTCCTCGCCGATCGCACGGCCCGTCTCGTCGACGATGGAAAGCCGGTCGGAGTCCGGGTCGACGGCCAGCCCGATCGCCGCTCCCGACTCCCGGACAAGCTCGCACAGCGCTGCCAGATTCTCGGCTGTCGGCTCGGGGTTGCGCGGAAATCTGCCGTCGGGCTCCAGCCCGATTCCCTCGACCCGGCACCCGAGTCGGCGGAGAAGGTCCGGGATGACGACGGCACCGGCTCCGTGCACGCAATCCAGCGCCACGACCGGCGACCAGGCACGGATCGCGTCCGCATCGATCAGGTTCAGCGACAGGATCCGTTCCACGTGATGGTCGGCAGCGCCGGCCTGCTCGGAGCGGGACCCCAGCGAGTCCCAGCCCGCCAGCGAAGGCCCCGACTCGTAAAGTTCCTGGATCTCGAGGCCGTCAGCGGGCGAGACGAACCTGCCGTCGGGCGCCGCGAGCTTCAGTCCGTTCCACTCCACGGGATTGTGCGAGGCGGTCACGATCAGACCGCCAAGAGCCTGCGGATCGTCCCTGACGGCAAGCAGGTGGGTCGGTGTGGGGCCGATGCCGGTGATCCGCACATCGAGTCCGGCGGCCCGGAGACCGGCGGCCACGGCGTCGGCGAGCAGATCACCCGACGTCCGCGAGTCCCTGCCGACCAGCACGTACCCGCCGTCCGCTTCGCGGCCGGCCCGGTTCCGAATGAACGACCCGAACGCGGCGCCGTATCGGGCCGCGATTTCCGGGGTCATGGTGTACCCGACGATTCCGCGGATTCCCGACGCGGATACGATGAGCGGATGTTCGCCCGTCAATTCGTCCTCCCGTCACTCCCCCCTGGACATGTCTGGATCGGCTGCACCGACCGGCCAGCGGGTCGGCGGCGGAGAAGAAGATAAGGCCGGACCCGGGCCAGCGGCATAGGTCTTTGGTCCCATTCGGAGCCGGGGGCGAACCCGGGCCGGGCTACCGACCGGATCTGAGCCGGTGAGCGCGCCTGCGAACTTCCGTACCGGAAAGCGACAGCGCCGCGAAACCCCGTCCCCACCGCACCGGGCGCCCCGAGAGCACGGCCGCGTCCTGCGACCCCAGCTTGATGGCGGCGACCACCGCCCCCAGCGAGTGAGAGGGCTTGAAGCGAAGCAGGAGGCGCACTCGTGAGGAGGTGACCCGAACCGCCACCGGCTCCACATCCAGCCGCCGGCAGAGCGTGATGATCTGGGACTCGATCGGTGCGCGAGCATCGGGACCGACGAGCGAGAGACGATCCACGGTGGCCCATACGACTTCGGCGTAGAGCCGGTGCGCCGAACGGTCGGAGGGACCGGCCTCCGGGGCGTTTCCGGTCTTCTCCGGCCTTCCGGCTCGAATCCGCGCGTGCTCCCCGTACCTGCGTTCGCGTGTCCGCATGCCGCCAGGTTCCGTCAACGACTCAACGGAACCTCATTTGGTCGTCTCGTGCGGCCTGAACGGTGCGCCGGAGCCCTCTCCCTGCGTAGCTTCGTGTCTCCCGGGCCGGCCGGGCGGAGACAACCCATCACGACATGTACGACGGGGGTAGGACTTTCATGCAGACGTTTCCCCGAGCTGGATTCGGCACTCTCGCGGTTCATGCGGGGCAGGAGCCGGAGCCGCGCAGTGGCGCGATCATGACGCCGATCTACCAGACCTCCACCTACGTCCAGGACGGGGTCGGGGAAACCCGCGATGGGCACGAATACGCGAGAGTCTCGAACCCGACGCGCACCGCACTCGAAGCCAATCTGGCCGCGCTCGAAGCGGGAACCGCCGGGCGCTGCTTCGCTTCCGGGCTGGCGGCCACGGAAGCGGTGCTCAAGGCCACGCTGTCGGGAGGCGAGCGAGTCGTCTGCGGAGACAACCTGTACGGGGGCAGCGAGAGGCTGTTCCGCTTCTGGGAGCGGTTCGGCGTGGAATTCGAATTCATCGACACGGGCGATCCGGACGAGGTCCGACGCGCACTGAGCCCCGGAGCCCGGCTGCTGTTCCTCGAGACGCCGACGAACCCGCTGATGCGTATCACCGACATCGAGGCGTGCGCGCGAGCCGCGCACGAGGCCGGTGCCCTGCTCGTCGTGGACAACACCTTCGCGACGCCGTGGCTGCAGCGACCGCTCGAACTGGGCGCGGACATCGTCGTCCACTCGACCACCAAGTACCTCGGCGGTCACAGCGACCTGATCGGAGGGGCCGTGATCGTGGCCTCGCCGGCCCTCGACGAGGCGCTGGGATGGCAGCAGATGGCGACAGGCGCGATTCCCGGGCCGATGGACTGTTTCCTCCTGCTTCGTTCGACCAAGACGCTGCACGTGCGAATGCGGACGCACTGCGACAACGCGAGCCGGCTCGCCTGCTTCCTGGACGAGCACCCGGAAGTGGAAAGGGTACTGTATCCCGGACTGCCCGAGCATCCGCAGCACGAGCTGGCCAGGCGGCAGATGAGGGGGTTCGGTGGAATGATCACCCTGGACCTCGGGAGTCCGGAGCGCGCCCTGAAGCTGGCCGGCGCGACTCGACTGTTCGCACTCGCCGAGAGTCTCGGCGGCGTGGAGAGCCTGATTTCGGTGCCGGCCCGCATGACGCACGCCTCCGTTCCGCCCGATCGCCGCGAGAAGATGGGGCTCACCGAGAGCCTGGTCCGCCTGTCGGTGGGAATCGAGGACCCGGACGACCTCGTCGCCGACCTCGCCGCCGGACTCGCGGCGCTGTGATCGGTCGAGCCACGAGCCCGTTACGCGTTGATTGGTCGGGGAACGTAGCCGTTGAAACCGCGTATCGTCATAGCGCGTAGGGACAGTCAATGAATCGCCGGCCGGACCGACGGGCCGGCCGGTAGACACGCGAGCATCGGAAGGCGGAAATGGGCGACACCGGTAACGGGGCGAAGAGTGGGAAGGGCAGCGGAGGTGAGGCCGTCAGCAGGAGCGGCAACGGCACATCTCAGCGACGGATCCTCACGCAGATCAGCGCGATCGCCTGGGAGCATCCGGCAGATCGCGCGGCGCTGAACGCGCTCCGGAAGATCCCGGGATTCGATCTCGCCCTGCGCAAGGTGTTCGGCACCTTCGGGGAACGCGCGATCCGCCTGGCGTTCAAGGCCAACGCCGTTCGCGTATCGGAGGACCAGTATCCGTGGATTCACGAGCGGCTGCTCCGCGTCTGCGAGGTGCTGGACCTGGAGGACGTGCCGGAGCTCTACGTTTCGCAGACGCCCGTCGTGAACGCCGGGGCCGTGGGCCTCGGCGATCCGTTCATCGTCCTCAATTCCTCGATGCTGGAAGTGCTGACGCGCGACGAGACCGAGGCGGTCATCGCGCACGAGGTCGGACACATCCTCAGCGGTCACGTACTGTACCGCACGCTGCTGCTGCTGATGATGCGCCTGACGATGTTCCGGTTCCCGCTGGCGGGAATCGCTGCGCTGCCGATTCTCCTGGCACTGCTCGAGTGGTACCGGAAGTCGGAACTGTCGTGCGATCGCGCTGCACTCCTCGGTTTCCAGGACCCTGAAGTCGTGATGAGCTCGCTGATGAAGCTCGCCGGCGGCACCCGCGGCGAGGAGCTCAATCTGGACGCCTTCATCGCCCAGTCCGATGAATACCGTGAGGGTGGCGACGTTCTGGACTCGGTGTACAAGCTGCTGAACGCGATCGGCGCCACGCACCCGTTCGCGGTGGTACGGGTGGCGGAGCTGAGGGACTGGATGGACACGGGGGCGTACGAGCGGATCCTCGCCGGCGACTACCAGCGCAGAGATGAAGCCGACAACCGGCCCTACAGAGAGGATCTCGAGGAGGCGATGAAGGGATACACCGACACCGCACACGAACTTCTCGACGAGGTCGATGCGGCGGTCGACCGGTTGAAGTCGAAGGTGGGCGACGTGTGGAAGAAGACTCGTCCCGTGTGACGAGGCACCGGCAGGTCGCACAGCGCGGGCGCGGCCCCTCCTCGCCGGGTGGCGGGGGCGGGCCGCGCCCTGCATCGTAGCCTGCATGAACACAGAATCGATCCTCCTCGTGGGCAACGGCGGACGCGAGCACGCCATGGCCGCTTCGATCCGCCGCGACGAGCCGGAAGCGGAGCTGTTCATCGCACCCGGGAATCCGGGAACCGCGCAGCTCGGCACCAACGTGCCGGTTGCCGCCGACGACGTGGCGGGCCTGGTCCGCTTCGCCTCCGACCAGGGGATCGGTCTGACGATCGTCGGCCCCGAAGCGCCGCTGGCGGCGGGGCTCGGCGATGCGTTCGCGGACCGGGGAATCCCCCTGTTCGGACCGAATGCGGCCGCCGCGCGGATCGAATCATCCAAGGCCTTCGCCAAGCGGCTGATGGCCGAGGAGGGCGTCGCGACGGCCGACTTCCGGGTGTTCACGGACGCCGGCGAGGCACTCGCATTCGTCCGCGCCGGCAGCGGGCCGCTGGTCGTGAAAGCCTCGGGACTCGCCGGCGGAAAGGGAGCGATCGTCTGCGCCGATCGCGACGAGGCCGAGCGTGCCGTGCGCGAGGTCATGATCGAGCGGAGATTCGGCGATGCGGGCGACTTCCTGGTCATAGAGGAGTTCATGGAGGGCGAGGAGCTCTCCGTGTTCTTCCTCACCGACGGACGGACCGCGGTCCCTCTCGTGCCCTCCCGCGACCACAAGCGGCTCCGGGAGGCGGACCTCGGACCCAATACCGGCGGAATGGGGGCCTATGCGCCGGTACGTGGGGCCGATGCCGAGCTGATCGACCGGATCCGCACGGAAATCGCCGAACCGGTGCTGGCCGGCATGGCTTCCAGGGGCTGCCCCTACCGCGGCTTCCTCTACGCCGGCCTGATGCTGACGAGCGAGGGACCGCGGGTGATCGAGTTCAACTGCCGGCTCGGCGACCCGGAGGCACAGGCGGTCCTCCCGCTTACTCGCGGGCACATCGTCGAACCGATGCGGACCGTCGCACGCGGCGGAGCGCTGGAAGGCTGGACTCCCGACCTCGCTCCCGGCGCGGCGCTGGTGACCGTTCTCGTGAGCGGCGGGTATCCGGAATCCTACCCGACCGGGCTTCCGATCACGATTCCCGCTGATCTCGAGAACGCCGGGGTCCACGTCTATCATGCGGGAACGGCCGAGGGCCCGGACGGTCTGATCACCGCGGGCGGACGCGTGCTCGGAGTCACGGGAATCGGGGCGGACCTGGACGAGGCCGCGAGATACAGTCGCGAAGCCGCCGGGCGCATACATTTCGAGGGTGCGACCTTCAGACGCGACATCGGGCACTCCGAGCTGGGCTGAGACGGGGACAGGCGAGGACGGATGCCGGAGCTCCCCGAAGTCGAGACGATCCGTCGGGACCTCGCCCCGCGACTGGAGGGCCGCCGGATCCGCGCGGTCCACATCGACAAGCCCGACATCCTGCTGGGAACGGACGGACCCGAGGACTTCAAGCAACGGATCGCGGGAGCCCGGATCCGACGGGTCGGTCGCCGGGCCAAGTGGCTGCTGTTCATCCTCGATCGCGGAGTGCTGATCACCCAGCTCCGGATGACCGGACGGTTCGCCGTCGGTCGGGGACCCGTTCCCCCGATCGAAGAGTTCCGCCACGTGGCCGCGGAGTTCATCCTCGACGACGGAAATACCCTGTTCTACGACGACGTCCGGCGGCTCGGCGGCTTCCTGGTTCTGTCGCACGCGGAATGGGAGAGCGAGGAGCGGCGCTTCGGTCCCGAGCCGCTCGCGGCCGGATTCCGGGCCCGCGACCTGGCAGCCGCGATCCGTCGAGGGCGACTGCCGGTCAAGAACGCGCTGATGGATCAGTCGCGGCTCGCCGGCATCGGGAACATCTACGCCAGCGAGGCGCTCTACGGGGCCCGGATCGATCCCACGCGACCCGCCGAAGGACTGACGGACGAAGAGATCCGCCGCCTTCACCGCTCGCTGCGCCGCATCCTGCGCAGTTCTCTGAACCGCTCGGGCACGACGTTCAGCAACTACCGGGCGGTAAACGGGCGCTCCGGTTCGTTCCAGGATCTGTTGAGGGTGTACGCGAAGGAGGACGTCGCCTGTCGTCGCTGCGGAACTCCGATCCGGCGAATCGTGCAGTCAGGCCGCAGCACGTTCTTCTGCCCGGGCTGCCAGGGCTGAATCGGAGTCCCTTCAAGGTCCGCCCGGCTCCCGGGTCAGGCTCCCGGCGTGAACACCGCCCCGTCGGGAAGCGCGAGGTGCACGAATTCCACGCTGCCGCCGCTGACCGTTGCGATCGCCACCGATGCCGGAGTGCCGGCTCTTCCCTTCGACGCCGCGCCCGGGTTGACGATCCAGCGGCGGCCCACCCTGTCTCGCTTCGGACGGTGCGTATGACCATGCACGATCACGTCCGCGGCAGGGTATCGTTGCAGCAGCAGCTCGAAATCCGGGGCGACCTTGTCACCATGGGTCACGGCGAACGCCACGCCTTCGATCTCCACCTCCAGCGACTCCTGCGTCCACCTGCGGATCTCCGGGCCATCCACGTTGCCCCACACGGACTCCGTCGGGGCGATCGTCTCCAGTTCGTCAAGGAGCTCCAGTCGTTCCACGTCTCCGGCGTGCAGGATCCGATCGACCCCCCGGAGCAGTTGGAACACCTCGGGCCGCAGACGGCCGTGTATGTCACTTATCAGACCGATTCTGGTCACGCGTTTCTCCGGAGCTCCGGGAGGGATCGTGAGGGCGGGTGCGGGCTGCCGGGGCACGCGCCACGGCGGGGCCGGTTGTCCAGGCACCGATCCGCCGTCTAGGTTCGAGCCACGCTAGGGAGGGGATGACGACGGGGCAACGCCGGCGCCCGGGGCGGCGCGGAAGGAACGGCCGACTGGCTTGGACTATTCGGAACAGACGGACAAGGAACTCGTCCGCCTCAGCCGGCGCGGCGACGAACGGGCGGCGCGGGAACTGGTCCACCGGTTCGAGCGACCCGTGTACTCGATCGTCTATCGTATGGTGCGCGACCGGGAGCTCGCCGAGGATCTTGCACAGGACGCCTTCGTCCGGACGTTCAACCACCTCGACCGTTATGACAGCCGGTACAAGTTCTCGTCCTGGCTGTTCAAGATCGCCTACAACCTGACCGTCGATCACCTGAGGAAGCGGGAGCTGCAGACGATCTCGGTGCACGGCGCACCCGATGCGGTCACGCAGGAGCGCCAGGAAGCCACCTCGCTGACCCTGCAGTCGGACGAGGAATCGCCGGACGACCGGCTCGTGGCCAAGGAACTGGCCGGCGAGCTGGAAGATGCGATCGCGGGCCTGCGGGAGGATTACCGCACCGCGATCCTGCTGCGTCATGTGGAAGGCAGACCATACGAAGAGATCGCCGAGATCATGGACATTCCGCTGGGAACCGTGAAGACCTACATCTTTCGCGCGCGCAGAGAACTTCGGGAGGCACTTTCCGCCTCGTATGGCGATGCCGACGACTGAAACCCGACACGCCCGACGTCCGTACGGGCTGGAGAATGGAGGCAGCACGGACATGAATCACCGGACGGAAAGCGTGGAGATGCACCTGACACCCGAGGCCGTAGAGCGCATCGGCATGGGCGGAGAGCCCGCCGACGCCGAAGCTCGACATCTGCAGTCCTGCACCCGCTGCAGGCACGAGGTGGCGGAGCTCGGCTCGCTCCAGGTCCGTCTCGCCGCGCTCGTGCGGCTGGCGCCGCCGTCCGGCTTCGCGGATCGGGTCATGGCCCGGGTTCAGCTGCCCACTCCGATGTGGATCCGGGCTCTGGACGGGGTCCGGGCGCATCGGATGCGGACCGCGGCGGTGGTCGCGACGCTCGTCGCCGCCATCACGGGCACGCTCTCCTGGCTGACCGCTTATCCGCAGGTAACGCCGGGCACGATGACCAGTCTCCTGTGGGAACGAGGCACGGGACTGCTGTGGCAGGGCGTGCTCTCGATCGGACGGGTCGCCTACGATTCCGGGCTGTTCACGGTGCTCGAGGCTTTCCGGGCGGACCTGAACGCGTGGAGTGCGGTCGGTGCGCTGGCCACGCTCGCGCTGGTCGGGTCGGCATCCTTGTGGATGCTGATGCGGCTGATGGAGCTGTCGCCGAGAACCATTCGTTGGGGGACGGAGAGAATTGGCTGATCTGAATCTGAATCGCGGCGCGCACCCGTTGCGGGCCGAGTCCATGGAGTCGGAGCGGGGATCGGGAGGAACAGGATGAGGAACGACACGAACTACCCTGGACGCCGGAAGCGCCTGCTGGCCGGGTGCCTGGCACTATGCGCGATCATTCCTGCGGCATTGCTGATTTCCGGCGATGGAGCGATCGCACAGGAGCACCCGGTGCGCGGGAGCGCGGTCACCATGTCGTCTTCCGAGGCGACCCTCGATCTGGACCTCGCTTCGGGCGAGACCCGGTCGATTTCCTTCCGGGACGGCAACGTCATCGTCGACGGCACCGTTCGCGGCTCCTACGAACCGGGCGGCGCGCTGGAGATGTCGTGGCGCGAGTTGCTGCGCAATCCCGCCGTGCTCGACGCGGGCGCGGTGGACGACCTGGTGCTCGGCTGGAATCCACCGGAGGGTGGAAGTTCCGCCGCCGTGATTGCGGAAGCGCTCGGAATCCTGCGACCGGCCGCCGGCGAGAAGTTCGAGTCGGTCGACGAAGTGATCGTCGGAGACCTCGGTGCCGGGCGTGTCGCGATCGCTCCCGGCATCCGCTCGCTGGACGGGCTGACCCGGAGCATGGAGCAGCTGCAGCGCTCCCTGGCCCGGATCGGTTCACAGGCGCTGGTATCGGGTGAGGATGTGGCGCTGGTGATTCACGATGACTACACGGTCGGCTCCGGACAGGTGATCGACGGAGACCTCGCGCTGCTGGATGGTGATCTGCTGCTGGAGGGAACCGTGCGCGGCGACGCCATCGTGCTGGACGGCACGCTGACGCTGGCCGAAGGCGCCCGGATCGAAGGAGACCTGCTGCAGGTCGGCGGCGACGTCGTGCGGAGCGGCGGGCGAGTCCTGGGCGAGCTCGTGTCGGTCGAGTTCGACCTCGGGGACCTCGCGGTGGAATTGGAGGGACTGGACGAGCTGGACGTGAAGGTGGACGGCTTCGGTTCGGACTTTCAGGTCCACAATCGCCGAAGCGAGAGAGGGTTCTTCGGGCGGATCGGACACAACATCGGCCACGCCGTCGGCGGCCTGGCCGGAGTTCTGGCCTGGTGGATCGGACTCGTCGCGTTCGGCGCGGGACTGGTGTACTTCTTCCGCAGGCGGCTCGAAATCGTAGCCGATACGGCCCGGCTGAACATGTCGCGGTCGTTCGGAATCGGGCTGGCCGGCCAGCTGCTGTTCGTGCCGATCGGGCTGGTTCTGGTCGTCGGGATCATCACGTGGCTGGTGCTTCCCTTCTATCTGCTCGCCGCGGCGCTGGCGGTCCCGGCGGGTTACCTGGCGGTCGCACACGCGACGGGCGAAGTGTTCGAGGGACGCAGGTACGACTGGGTCGAGCGAATGAACCTGCGGCGCTCCAATTCCTACTGGTACGTCGGAATCGGCCTCGCAGTGCTGCTCGCGCCGTTCGCATTCGGCTCGGCGATGTACCTGTTCGGAGGTCTGCTGGGCTTCCTGCGCGGTCTGCTGTTCTTCGCGGGAGGCGTGCTTACCTGGACCGCCGTCACCACCGGCATCGGCGCACTCCTGCTGTCGCGCGGCGGCAGCACGCGTGAGTACGCGGATGGCGCGATCCCGGACCTGTTCGCGGACCTCGACGACAGCCCGGCCGGAGGCACCGCATGAATCGCGGCGGAATCACCGTGGCGCTCCTGTTCGGGCTGGCTGCGCCGCTGGCGGCGCAGCAGCCCGACTGGACGGACCTCGCGGCACGCCGGCAGACGGATGGGATCCGGTCGATCGAAGCCAGGATCACGTACGTGGCCGGAGAGCTGGAAGTCTTCGCCGCCGACCGGGATTTACTGTACGACCTCGGACTGCGGTACAATGCGGCCCGGCTGAGACCGGACCGCAGCTGGACCCGGGACGGAGACGCGGGCCTGCTGGAGCTGAGTTTCGAGTCGGTGGACGAGGCGGACGCCGACTGGGACATGGAGGACGGGGAGTTCGGAGAGCTGCGGCTCGGGCTGAGCCGCGAGGTTCCGACCTCTCTGGTTCTGGAAGTGGGGGCAGCCGAGTCCCGGCTCGAGCTGGGAGGCATTCCCCTCACCGGCCTCGTCTACCGGACCGGGGCATCCAGCACCCGACTGCGCTTCGATGCGCCGAACCCGGCGCGCATCGGCTCGCTGGAGCTGGCGGCGGGAGCGGCGGAGTTCGAGGCGTCGGGGCTCGGAAACGCGCATTTCGATCGGCTCGAGTTCGATGGCGCCGTGGGAGACGTCACGCTGGATTTCAGCGGAGAATGGACGGCCGATGCAGAGGCCGACATCGCGGTCGGGCTCGGAGCGCTGCGGCTGGTGATTCCCCGAGGACTGGGAGTCCGGCTGGAGAAATCAGGCTTTCTCGCCGGCTTCGACCCTCGCGGCATGACGAAGGTGGGCAGCGGCTGGCAGACCGAGAACTACGATTCGGCGGCGCACCGCCTGCAGATCGACCTGAAGGCGGCCTTCGGCAAGGTGGACGTGCAGTTCGTCAACTGAGCGGCGGACCGGGCAGCTGACCGAAGGTCAGTCACGCTCGGGCCTGACGCTCACCGGCTCGCCGCGGCCGACCGACAATCGCTCCGACGCGTTCCCATCCCGCACCGAGATCTCCAGCGTTCCGGCCGATCCGATCACCACCACGATCTGACCCGACGGAACGCTCGTGTAGCTGCTCCGGACCCCCGACAGCTCGACGCCCCCAAGCTCCGTGAGCGCCGTCGGAGACACCCACGATGCGGGAATGTCGGTGATCAGGTTGCCGAACCGGTCGACGTGAACCACGCGGCCGCGCACGCAATCCCGGCTGCGGCTGGGCGGCTCGGTTCCCAGCGGGACCAGGCGGGCGGGCGCCAGCGGGTCGCCCAGCGCATCCGGCATGTCGCCGGCCGCGATGCGGCCCGCGGCGGGCGCGAACAGATCCCGCCCGTGAAACGTCGCGCTGATCGGTCCCGGTGCACATCGTTCCGGGTCCAGAGTCCAGGCCTCGCTCGCGCTCGACTCTGCCACGACCCGGCCTGCGACCCCGTTGTCCGGGCCCACGAACCAGCGATCCATGGCACGCAGGGCGAGGGCGCGGCGCGGTCCGCCCACCCCCGGATCCACGACCACGACGTGCACGGAGCCCGGCGGAAAGCGTTGCCAGACTCGCGACAGCACCCATGCGGCGGCTTCGATGTCCCCCGGGGGCAGGTCGTGCGCCACGTCCACGACCGTCGCATGCGGGGCGCGAGAAAGAACGGCTCCCTTCATCTCCCCCACGTACCCGTCGGCCGTTCCGAAGTCGGTGATCAGCGTGACGATAGCCACTCAGCGCGACTCCCCTTCCACCTCGGCGACGCGCGACTCGACTCGGCCTGCGATTTCCAGCAGCGCGGTCGCCTCGGGTGATTCGGGATGGCCGATCACGGTGGGCACGCCCCGGTCGCCCTGTTCCCTGACCGCCATGCCGAGCGGTACGGCCCCCAGGAAGGGAACGCCCAGGGAAGCGGCCAGCGCCTCGCCCCCTCCGGCCCCGAACAGCTCGTGGACCGATTCGCAGTCGGGACACACGAATCCGCGCATGTTCTCGACGATCCCGAGGACCGGGACATCCACGCTCTCGAACATCCGGATTCCCTTCAGGACCCCCTGTACCGCCACGTCCTGGGGGGTGGTGACCATCACCGCGCCGGTCACCTTGACCAGCTGGACGAGCGACAGCTGTGCGTCCCCGGTGCCCGGCGGAAGGTCCACGACCAGGTAATCCAGCTCGCCCCAGTCCACCTGGTGCAGGAACTGCCGGACGATTCCCATGATGATCGGCCCCCGCCAGATCGCGGGCGTGTCTTCCGAAACCAGGAACCCGAGGCTCATCAGCTTCACCCCGTGCGCTTCCACGGGAATCACCTGCTCGTCCCGCATGCGGGGCTTGTCGTTCGACCCGAACATGGTCGGGATGTCCGGGCCGTAGATGTCGGCATCCATCAGACCGACCCGGTATCCGGCCCTGGCCCAGGCGGCGGCCAGGTTCGTGGATATCGTGGACTTGCCGACCCCGCCCTTCCCGCTGCTCACGGCGATCACGTGCCGCACTCCCGGCAGGGGCTCCGCCTCGCTCGGGTGCCGGGACGCTTCCTCGCGACTCACCTGGCCCTGCGAAGGGGGCGGCGATCGCTCGGCTGCGGGCGGGGCCATCACCGGTAGCGGACGCCGGGCGCTCCCGGCCGGACGACCGCCCGGGCCGCTGGCGGACTGTTCCGCGGGCGCCGCCCTGCTGCCCGCCTCCTCCGAGGGTACCACTTCGACTCGCGAGACGCCGGGAATCCCCAGCGCGACGAGCCGGATCGTCTCCGCGATGCCCGGGTCGTCACCGGGGCGCAGGGCGACTTCGATCCGTGTGTCCCCCCCCGGCTGCACCTCCACGGAGCGAACGATTCCGGCCGTTACCACGTCCTCTCCGTCGGTACCGGTCCGCACCCGGGCGAGCCTGTCCTTTACGAGGTCCTTCAATGTATTGCCTTCCATGTCAGCTGTTTCGCGGTCGTCCGTGGGCTGGCGATCAGCCGGTCTCGACCGATTCCACGCTCCGCACCTCGGGAATCAGCATCCGCAGGCGCTGCTCGATCCCGGCCTTGAGCGTCAGAGAGGACATCGGGCACGCATAGCAGGCTCCCACCATCCGGATCCGCACGATTCCGCTGCGGACATCGAAGTCCACCAGCTCGATGTCCCCTCCATCGGCGCGAATCGCGGGACGGAGCGAGGCGAGCACCTCTTCGATGCGTTCCCGGGCGTGACCGGTGGAAGTGGAGGTTCTTGCGTCGTTCATGCGGGTCCGGGTAAACGTCCTGCTGGAGGTCCTGAAAGGGCCGCCGGCGTCGCGGGCAAGCTATTCGGCAGGCAGATGGCCGTCAATGAAACGCGTTCTCAACGAGTGCACGATCCGTTCACCGTGCTCCCGGCCGTTCTGGATGAAGATCCGGTTGGCATCGAAACCGGCCGCCACCACGCCGGCCACGAACAGGCCGGGAATCGAGGTCTCCATCGTCTCCGGCGCATGCTCCGGAACTCCGCTGCCCGGGTCGATTCGGGCCCCGAGTGACCGAAGAAGCCGGTGGTCAGGTCGGAAGCCGGTCATGGCGAGCACGAAGTCGTTGGCGATCCATTCGCCCTCCGAGGCCGCCGAGTCGCGCTCTTCGGGCATGTCGCCCTGGACCGCCGGACCTATCTTCACCCGGCCGGGCTCGATCGCGAGTACACGGCTGTTCCAGCGCGTCCGGATCTGGCCGGCCTCGATCCGATTGCGGATATCGGGAAGCACCCAGGGTTTCACGCCGGCATCGAATCCGTCGAACCGGTGCACCAGCGTCACCTTCGCCCCCGCACGCCAGCTGGAGAGCGCGGCGTCGATTGCCGAGTTGCCTCCGCCGACGACGACGATCTCCTGGTCGAAGTAGAGGTGCGGTTCACGGAAATAGTGCGTGACCTTGGGTAGCTCCTCGCCGGGTACGCCGAGGAGATTCGGCGTGTCGAAGTACCCGGTAGCGATCACCAGCGCGTCCGAACCGTATGCCCGGGCACCACCGCGGTGGTGCCGGGTCCGGACCGCAAAGCCCCGCTCCGATCGCTCTGCCCCCGTCACCTCTTCGTACTGACGAACGTCCAGGTCGAAGTGCGTCACGATCCGACGGTAGTAGTTCAGTGCCTCGGCGCGGCTCGGCTTGTCGGCGATCGAGACGAAGGGCACATCCCCGATCTCCAGGTGGTCGGGCGTGCTGAAGAAGGTCATCTCCAGCGGATAGCGCTGTATGGCGCTGACGACCGGACCCTTGTCCAGCAACACGCACGACACCCCCGCCCGCTTCGCCGCCACGCCGACCGAGAGACCGCATGGCCCGGCGCCGACGACCGTAATGGCTGCACGGTCGCTCACGTGGGAGAGCCCCTCACGGCTGAAAGGTGATCGTTCGTTCGGCCCTGGCCAGCGCCGACGTCTCGTCGAGCGGCAGGTCCACGAGGTCCCCGCCGCGCCAGCGCTCGTTCAGGTCCCGGTAGTGCGGAGACAGCGGGTTGCCGCTCTGCCCGGTCGGCAGCAGGAAGCCGGCGCGGATTCCGTCGGGCGCGACCTCCGCCACGAACCGCTCCGACGGGCCGTACTCGCTGGTCCAGGGAGGGCTCCACGATCCCTCGTCCAGCGCCGTCCAGATCCGGTAGTCGTCCGGTCGCAGGGTGTTCGGACCGCCCTCGGACGGATACGGGCCCACGTTGAGGCCCAGGATCCGCTCCAGCCACGCGACGCTCCCGAGCGGGTGAGCGTGGCGTTCCTGGTGGAGTTCACCCCAGGTCGCCCCTCCGGTAGCCCGCACCGCGTCGATCAGCGCGCGCTCCTCGAGCGCCCCCAGCGTCTCGACCTCCGGCGTCGAGACGTCGTCCACCCACGGCCCGCCCCCGCTCTCGAGCGTGCTGAGGGTCGCTTCGAGCGGGAACAGAGACCAGTCCGGCGCGGCTGCCCATTCGTCCGCGGCGATCAGGGCGCGAAGCCGGTAGAACCAGCTGTAGAACAGCGGAGCCGCTCTCGAATCGATGCTCACGTCCCGGTCCCACCCGGCGAGCAGGTCCGCCTGCTCCGCCATTCCGAGTCGGCGGGCCACTTCGATCGCCCGCCCGATCGTCCGATCGGCGAGCAGACTGCGCGTGTCGTGCTGCAGCCGGTACGTTTCTGCCGGGGTCCAGTCCCGGCGGACCTCGAGCGCCTGGGTGATCCGCAGAGCCCGGAACGGCGCCGCGTAGTCCGAGCTGATCGAGGCTCCGAACCCGCGCGCCTGGAGGTTGTTGGCAGTCGCGATGTAGCCCCGCCGGGGATTGCGGGTCGCCGGGTGCGCATCGGCCGGCCAGAACTCCGTCCACGCCGCCCCGCCGGAGTCGGCCGGTTCCGGGGTCGCGCCGTCCCGTCCACCGCGCTGTGGAATCCGTCCGCCCAGGCGGTATCCGATCGTGCCGTCGCGGCTCGCGTACACGACGTTCTGATGCGGCCGCGCGAACATTCGGATCGCCCGGTCGACCGCGCCCGAGCCATCCGCGAGGTTGAGCCCGTGCAGGCCCGTGTCCGGGCTCCGGATCACGGCGGCCGCCCAGTGCACCGAGAGGTCGGCACCGAGTCCCGACAGCGCGTCGCTGAGCAGCGGCCCCCTCCGCGTCCGCCGCACCCGCACGATCTCGGGAGCGCTCCGGCCCCGTACCCGGATCGTGTCCTCCTCGATCACCAGGTCCTTCCAGCGCACGCCCTCCTCCGTCCGATCGCGATAGCGGAGACCGTCCTCGGACAGCGTTTCGATGGCGAAGTCCGCGTCGTCCACCATCCCGTTGGTGAACCCCCACGCCACGTCGCGGTTGTGGCCGACCACCACGCCCGGCACGCCCGGCAGGGTGAACCCGGCCACGTGCAGCTCGTCGGCCTCTCCGTGCAGGACCGCGAGATACCACAGCGACGGTGCCCGCAGTGCGAGGTGCATGTCGTTCGCGAGGATCGGGTTCCCCGACTCCGTCCGCTCCCCGGACACTACCCAGGAGTTCGACCCCGAACGGGCCGAGACCGCGGCGAGAGCGCGGAATGGCGACTCGCCGGTCCCCGACCGGGGAACGGCGCCAGCCGCCCCGGTCTGCCTCGCCGGCGCGGGTCGGACCGTCTGGACCGCTTCACCCGCCTCGCCGCCCGCGTACCCCGGTCCCCGCGGTGGTGGCGCCCAGTC
>Ga0209536_100008057_pt1 | contig 15878 bp, 17 predicted proteins | sample DeeMarSeWOR28_12_FD_187461 | JGI IMG/M metagenome (GOLD analysis project Ga0209536, IMG submission 187461) | Marine sediment microbial communities from White Oak River estuary, North Carolina - WOR-2-8_12 (SPAdes) (version 2) | ecosystem: Environmental > Aquatic > Marine > Intertidal zone >...
CAGTAAGTGATATTATTAAAAATAAGAATGAATTAAAAACGGAAATAGAAGAATCTCTTTCAGGTATTGATACTTTATTTATAACAGGTAGTAGTTTAGTTAATATCATATCCGCATCATCTGCACACACAGAAACATTAAAGGTATTTGCGGGTAATAGATTAAATGATATAATTAAAGATGCCGCATCTAAAGGACAATTTCAAGTAGAGGTTAAAGAATTGACAAATATTGAGGCAAAAATTCTACTAGATAACGGTTACGAAGTTATTGAATCTTTTGATTTCTTTAATACAGGTAAAACAGGAGAAGTACCAAAAAAGATACCTACTTTTACTATTAGATGGGCGAACGCAAATAGTGAACCTGAAGAATAACTGAGTAATATACAATATTATTATTATCTAACAAAAAACCTATATAATTTTTATATGGGTTTTTTTATTTTTTGACATTTAATAAAAAAAATATTAATATTATTTCATTCTTTAATAACAAAAAATGTAATAATATGATGAATGAAATTAGGCAAAGAATTAAAATTAAATTTAAACACCAATTATAAAACTAAGATTGGTACTGTAAATAACAAAGATTCTAAAAGTTTATACATATCATTATCTGCATGGGGACAGATAAATGAATATGATGAAGAAAAAAACTATGATAGTTTTCTTAACGGTTTAAGAAAAAAAATAAAAACAACCCTAAACAAAAAAATAAACGAAAATTATTTCTACAATGACAAATATATAGTTGATTTAGATATGAGAACTTCTGGATTCAAACCAAATAAAAGAAGTTATATGTCTTGTGAATTAACTTTATTTCAAAAACAGTTCCTACCTATAAACGATGAAAACATTTTAGACAATTCAAAAAGAATTTTATTAGATGTTTTAGATGTCATTGATGGAAATAAATATTTTACCTTTTATAAGACAAAAAAATATGTTGAACCTGTTTTATCGTTAAATGATGAATAGGTGAAATAACCTTTTTTCAGTTATTGATATATTTATTAAGAAATATATCATTCAACATGGAAATAATTAAAAAAAATCAACTAAATAAAAAAGGTATACTAATAGAATATGATTCAGGTTATATCTCACCTAAAGATAATAGACATTTCATTAATGAAGTAAATAAACTATCTGAAGGACAACCAATAATTGAAGAACCTTTGGTTGTATATGCAGTTATGCAGAAATATGGTGTTGAAAACAGAAATGAAAGAGTATACCCAGAAAATATATTAAGAAGAGAGGCGGAAAATTATCTTAAATTAATTAAAGATAAAAGAGCGTTAGGTGAGGCGGATCACCCAGAATCCTCTATTGTTGCCGTTAGTAGAATTTCTCACAATGTTATTGACTTATGGTGGGAAGGTAATGTTCTTATGGGTAAGTTGGAAATTATTATGTCACCTGGTTTTGTTAATCAAGGTATTATTTCTTGTGAAGGTGATAGAGTTGCAAATTATCTTAGAAAAGGACTTAAAATTGGTGTATCATCAAGAGGTGTTGGTTCACTAGAAAAAGAAAACGGAAAGAATATTGTACAAGATGATTTTGAATTAATTTGTTGGGATATTGTTACATCTCCATCTACACCAGGTTCTTGGATTTATAACGAACAACCATCTAGAGAACAACAAATGTCAGAATCTAAATCTAAAAATGAGAACATTATCCTAAATGATTCTCTAAATAATTTCCTTTTAGATTAACTTTTTTTTAAAAAACAGGTTTTTTTGATGAAAACCGCATATTTATATTTGAATACATATCTCTTGTATTCATATATAATAATATCATAAATTAAAATTAAAAAAAATGGCTCAAAAAACAAAATCTATCATTGAAGAAGCTTTGTTGGAAGCAAAGACTTTAGAGGATGCCTTGAAAGCCAATACAAAAGAAATGCTTTCGGCTCATATGTCGAAAGAAATTGAAAATATCGTAGAGTCTTCTCTTAGAGAACAAGAGGAAGAAGAAGATATGGAAGGGTCCGAAGATGATATGGAAATGGATGTAGTTGACTTGGATTTAGAAGATGAATCCGAAGAAGAAATGGATGATGTTGACTTAGATCTTGATGCTGAAGCAGAAGAAGAAGGTGAAGAAGAGGAAGAAGTTGATTTAGACTTAGACACCGACTTAGATTTAGATGCTGGCGAAGAAATGGTTGATGTTGAAATGGATTTAGAATTACCTGCTATGGGAATGGATTTAGATGATGTACTCGACATGAGAGATTCTAGTGATGAGGAAGTTATCAAAGTATTCAAACTTTTATCTGATGAAGATGAAGTAGAAGTAGTAAAAGATTCTGATGGTATCCATCTTAAAGACAATGAAACTAATGCAGAGTATTACATCAAAGAATCTATGGATAAAGAAGAATCTATGGATGAAGAGTATTGTTCAGAATGTGGTTCTGGATCTATGTATGAAATGGAAGACATGGAAGAAGAAGTTATGTATGAAATCGAATTAGATGAAGACATGATGGAAATGGTTCATAACATGAAAAAAGAAGGTTATGGAAAAAAACACATGAAAGAAATGGAAGACATGGAAGAAGGAATGTACATTGATGAAGAAGAGGAAATTACTGAAGATAAAATTAAAAGACATCAACAAAGAGGTCCTTATGGCGGTGGAAGACAGCGTTATAGTGGGGCGAAAGTAGGTGCTAAAAATGAGTCTAGAAAACCTCGTAGAACTCTTAACCGTAGAGACAGAAAATCCGATAGAGTTTCTGAAAATAAATTTCTTAAAGAATACAATGAGTTGAAATCTAAAAACGAAGAATATAAGAAGGCACTCAAAGTATTCAAAAACAAACTTAATGAAGTGGCACTTTTCAACACTAATTTAGCGTATGTTAATAGATTGTTTACAGAGCATTCGACAACCAAACAAGAAAAAATGGATATCCTTAAAAGGTTTGACGATGCAGAATCTATCAAAGAATCTAAAACTATTTACAAATCTGTTAAAGATGAATTAGAGAGAAAAGCACCAATCAACGAGTCTGTTGACAAAAAAGTTAATAAAACAGTTAAATCTTCACAAGCGACAAATTTGAACGAATCAACTGCATATGTTGATCCACAAATTTCAGCTATTAAAGATTTGATGAAAAGAATTTCATAATAATAACAATAACAAAACAAAAATTTATAAAAAATGGGACATTTGTTAAACTCAGGTGAAGTTGGAAATATCGGACTTGAACACCTAAAACAAATCAGATCTAAAACCATCAATAAATGGAATCAACTAGGTTTCCTAGAAGGTTTAAAAGGTCACGTAAGAGAAAACATCGCACAATTGTACGAAAACCAAGCGTCTTCTTTACTAAATGAATCTACTGATGCAGGTTCATCTGGTTCTTTTGAGACAGTAGTTTTCCCAATCGTAAGAAGAGTATTCTCTAAATTATTGGCTAACGATATCGTATCGGTACAAGCGATGAACATGCCAATCGGAAAATTATTCTACTTTGTACCTAAAACATCAACCACTCAAGTTCCTTTGAATGGTACTAATAATACTACAAATGGTTCACTACCTGAATGTGTAATTTCTGGATGTTCAGGAAGTGATGCTCCAACACCATTTAGAGAAAAAAATCTTTATGATTTATACTACAATGATGGTTTGTTTGATGCATCTAAGGGTACTGCTACTATGTTTACTGTATCAGGTGATGGTGAAACTACACAACCAGTAAAATTCGTTACTTTAGGGACTGATGGAACTTTTTCAGATGTTGCTGATGGTACAACTCCAGCACCTTTAGCGGGTGATGATTCAGTAAGATACGCTAAAATTTGTGTTTCAGGATTTACTTCGGCAGGTGCAGGTAGACTTACTGGACCAGATGGTAATGAAATGGATACTGAAGCATTCTTAGCATCTCTTAAAGTTACTACTGATACTGCTATCGTTGATAATGACTCTAAAGAGATTATCGCAGCAGACGGTGAGATTCCATTTAGATTAGTTACACAAAAATATGGTAAAGGTATTGTACAATATGATGATATATGTAATCCAGATGGAAAACTATATATTGAATTAGATTTTACACACCCAGCATGTGTTGATTGTACTTCAGGAAGAATTGATGGTTACACAGGTGCAGAGTCAGGTTTGACTACATCTGGACAAGCAATTACTGTATCTTGGATGAGATACGCTTCTTTAGAATTCGCTACAGAAATGGGTGAAGTTTCTTTTGAACTTGATGAAGTTGTTGTATCTGTAACAGAAAGAAAACTAAGAGCAACTTGGTCACCTGAATTGGCACAAGACGTTAGTGCATTCCATAACATTGATGCTGAGGCTGAACTTACGGCTTTATTGTCTGAGCAAGTAGCTGCTGAGATTGATAGAGAGATTCTAAGAGACCTTAGAAAAGGTGCGGCTTGGCAATTGAGATGGGATTACAACGGATGGAAAAGAGCAAACTCTGGTGGAGGTTTCAACGCTTACACTCAGAAAGAATGGAATCAAACGTTGATTACTAAAATCAATCAGATTTCTGCTCAAATCCACAAATCTACTTTGAGAGGTGGTGCTAACTTTATCGTTGTATCTTCAGAGGTATCTGCAATCTTCGATGATTTAGAATACTTCCACGTATCAAACGCTTCTCCAGAGCAAGATCAATACAATATGGGTATTGAGAAAATTGGTTCATTGGGTGGTAGATATACTGTATATCGTGATCCATACGCACCAGCTAACTCAGTAGTTATTGGACACAAAGGTAAGTCTCTATTGGATACTGGTTACATTTACGCTCCGTATGTACCACTTCAATTGACTCCTACACTACAGAATCCATTTAACTTCGCACCTACTAAGGGTATCATGACTAGATACGCTAAGAAAATGGTTAACAACCGTTTCTATGGTGTTGTAACAGTTGATGGTGTTGTAACATTTGACATTAACGAATTGAGATAATCTTAATTTATATATGTTATACTAAAAGGGTAGATATTTTTCTACCCTTTTTTTTATTTAATGATATTTATTTGTATATTGGTGAAAATAAGTAATATGAGTGAAAAGAAATTATTTTTAGATTATACGACAGAATTCAATGACTTTGAAAAAAGGTTATTGAGACAGATACATAATATGTATAAAAATAAAGACATTATGCAATTTAATACTTGGGATGTCGCAATTGATTTCATAGAAAACTTTGATTTAGGGTATAAAGAGGCTTATGATTTGGCTAACACATATTACTATAATAAAGAAAAACTTTTTAGGGAATATATACCAACTAAAAAAGTTTCCGCAAATTCACAGATATTTTTTGATAAACTAAATGAATTTATTCAACTTTTTATTTCTTCTGATAGTAGTTTATTTGAAAATATTGATATAAAATTTAAGGGTGATGAAGAAGATTACATAGACATGGAGGTAGTTGGAGATTCGGCATATAATGGTTTTTGGTTTAATCTAGACCCAACAGAAGAAATGAGTGCACAATATGGTTGGTATTATTTAGAAAAAAGAAGTGTTCGTTTTAGAAATAGTATACACAAAGTTGGTTTAGGTGGTGAAAAAAATGATAAATTCTATTTTGGTGACGAAGTATTTGAAAACATTGATCAAGATAAATTTTTAGTAGAAACAGAAATTAAATACGGTTATGGTGATGGTGAAAATGATATATTATTTAAACAATACTTTGATTATCCTGAAAAATACACATTAAAAGATATATTCAGTACTTTTAGAGATATTATAAATAAAACATTATCAGAAGTTCAGAAAAAAACATTAAACGTTGAACCACTTGAACAAGTTTAATGTAAGTATTCTACTTGATTAACAATACTAAATTTAAGGGTATCTGTATATGTTTTTACTAATTGGTTTGATGTTAACTTAATATCTATATAATATTCATTAGGAATCATCCAAGACGTATCTAATATAAAATAATTTTTAAGGAACGCCCTATTTACGTCATTCCAATCTATAACACTAACTTGTGTATTTCCTTCTCTAACCCAAACTCTATATTCTAAACCATCAATAACACTTGTTTCATTAACTGTGTATGGTATCCTTGCATTTACAAATACTTTTCTTTTATCCCCTCTTTTTATTTTCTCATCTCTTCTAATACCACTTAATGTAACTGCGTATTCAATAGGTAGTCCTTCACTATCTCCAAAGTTATAATATATATCATCATCTTTTAATTCAAAATCCAATTCTACATCAGGTCTAGAAATACCATTAATTGTTATATCACTCCAAGTATCTGTAAATAATACACAATCACTTTCTGTTATTGGTACAAACAATTCTATATAGTATACACCTTTATCTGCCTGTACCACATCAGTACTTGTATAAGAAGAAAATAGATTACCATCACCATCATTAATTGTTACAGATGGTTTAGAGTCCAAATTTGTGGGTTCTGAACCGAGATTAGTATAGAAGTAGAGTCTATTTACCTTTCCTCTATAAAAGTTCTTCCTGTCGTCAATTATGGGGTTATTATAGGTTGTTTCTACAAAAGGTTCATAGTATGTTTGTGTATGTCTAGTAAAAAACCCAACATATTGTGCGGGAACAACTTCTTTTGTTTCCAAATCACGTTCAAAAGAAATACCATAACCATAATTTGTTGTTCCACCAGTTATTAGACTATTAACCTCATCAGTTATATCCATTTCAATATTTTCATTACCTTTATCGAAATGTTGTGTTGTAACTGTTATACCTGATGGGGATCCTGAATAAACACCGGGTTCATCCCATGCGGTTGTTGTGGTTGCGTTAATCCAATTACTTGCGGATTCAACAAATGTAATATCATTACCATTATTTAAAAATGTATATTGTTGGTAATCATAACCACAACCTTCATCCCACAATTTATTAACTCTAAACAATGTTAAATCAAATGAAGAAGTTCTTTGTTTCCCATCCAATACTTTTTGTGCCTGTAAATCAGTATCGAAAAAAGAACTGTTAGTCATTCTTAATGTATGTGTAACATTAGATAAATCACCCAATTCACCTGCCGCATATCTTGTTTGTAAATCATCAATATCAAAATATAAAAGATGTCTCGTATAATCGGGTTGTGTTTCCTTACCACCATAATATAATTCCGCAATAGGGTTTCTACCTGTATTGATTAATGTATTGTATATTATAGTATTGTTTTTGTCTATGTATGTTCTAATTACCATCTTATTTTTATTAATAAATATCTTAATTTGTATTAATATTAGGATTAAGTATAGTATTTAGGTCAAAATTTAAAACACCAGTTTTTACGGTACTTGGATCTGACTCTCTTCCGTGATAGGGGTGAACATGTAAATTAACGTAATCTTTAACTAATTCTAAGAACTCAACCAATTTATCACCATAAACAATTGGGTGTGCCTCATTATTTATTTTTTCCTGTTCTTCGTCAGATATTAAAGATTCTGGATTAGTTAATTCAAAAGTATGTTCACCATCATGACTTATTAAATTAATTTTGTTTGCAACCACATTAATAACACTTGATGATGGTTGTTCACCTTTTTCATATTCAATAACTTTTATAGTCTTAGTACTCTCAATAGGTTCTTTAATTGAATCTGAAACTGCAATACCATTTTCACCTTTATAGGTTTTAATAATTTCAACACACTCTGATTTTATTAACCATTTATCACCTTTGTTGGTATCAATAAATTCTTTTGCACGATCAATTGCAATTTGTCTAGATTTTTTATTTTTAGGTGTGGTATTATTATCTTCTTCAATTATATCTAGTTCAAAACCAGAAATTAAATTTCCTGTTTTATAATCTTTAACTGTTATAAAAACTTCTGTTCTCTTAATATCAGATGCGATATATCTATCATTAGTTAAATCACCACTTAGTATCTGACCATCATTAGTAATTGTGTTAATAATTACATTTATAGTTAAATTAGGGAATTGTGGTATAAGTTCAGTTACCTCTCTATCTACGATATTTCTTTTTAATTTTTCATTACCATATTTTAAATGAATATAACCTAAATCTACATCATTAAATCTATTGGGTTCACCATCTAATGTTTTACCTGTTCTTAACCATATTTGTCTATCCTTTTGTATTATATCGGTATTATATCTACCTTGTAATATAACATCATCATCGTTACCATAACTACCTATTTCTAAGTTAGGGTCTCTTAATTTTTCATAACCATCAGGTAAAATTGAAAGAGATGAATTATATGGTTCATTATCTAATTTTGTTGGTTGTGTAATTAAAGGTCCAATCCAAAATCTTTTATTCTTAAAAGATGCAACTGGTGTAGACATATTACTTTCATATTGGAATATAAATACTGATTCACCAACCTTTGGTAGAGTAACTAAATATTTAGGTAATAATGGTACACAAGGAATTAATTGTGTATCACTCTCATTTGCGTCAATACCTTGTAATCTAACTTTAATCGTTCCAGATTTTGTTGGGTCAATAATAGAAATTACCTCACCAATCCTAATAATAGGTACTATATTACTATTAGTACTATCTGTATAAAAATTACTCATTATTCTTCTCCTTTATATCTTTTAACTAATACTTTATTACCATAAAAATATTCTTTTTCTAATTCTTCTAATGTTTCTGATAATTGTACCATCTTTTCTCTTATAGAGATTTGTCTATGTACTATACCCTCCAATTCTTTTTTGATTGAAGAATTACTCATACCTTCCCAATTTAAAACTTTATTTTCCATTTTTTAACTATGCAATGTAACCTTTAAAAGTTGAAAAATTATTATTAACAGTCGTACCATACCCAACACTTTGTATATCACCAGGTTTTGTTGCAACAACAATACTAGCATTTTTCTTTAAATTTTCAATAATTGTTTCAACCCTAATTGTCTCCATAATTAAATCTAAATTAGGTTCACCACTAGGTAGTGGTGTTGTTGGTATACCATATCTCTTTTTTTTATCTATTATTTGTCCAGCAATATCTATCGCACTCAAACCTGGTTTAAATTCCGAACCGATAGCAATCAAAGGTGCGGGTGGTGTTTGTGGTGGTTGTTGATTTTTAAATCCATTTTTTAAAACATCAATAATAGTTTTAATCGTTGTTGAAATTTGTGTTGCCATAATAATTTTTTTTTATTCTTCTTATTATAATTTTATTCTTAACAGAATCTACCTTTTTCTCCAAATTGTAAGTCAATATTACTTAAACTATCTAAATTAATATTACTAGTAAACCCATTTATAGTATCTATAATACTACCCGCATTTCCTAGTGCTTCGTTTAATTTATCTAAATTATCGCGAATAAATGGTGGTAATAAACTAGTAAATGTAAGTAAGTCATTTACATTTTTTTCTTTTAATTTTTTTGTAATAACACAAAGTATGATTTGTGTCAATGCCTTAATAACTAATGGTAATAAAAATTCATATATTAATTTCCTTAATAATTCAGATATTAAATCTCTTAGTAGACATTCAATTCTTTTCAAGAAATCTTTTACTGATGATGCTAATATACTTTGTTTATCTAAAAGAAAAATAAATAAATTAACTACCAATAAAAATTTTGGTGAAAGAACTAACTTACTTAAAACTATTTGTAATGCAGTTAATAACCTAGCGAAAAAGTCGGCAACCGCATTATTCTTATCAACATCTAGTGCACCTTCCGCAGATTCATTGGCTAGTGTATCTAATGCCCTAGTATATGTTTGTATCCTTTCTTGTAATGTTGAAGCGTTTTCTATATCTTCACTAACTTTTTTTAATGTTTCATAAGATACTGAAGTTATTTTTTTACCACAACAGTTTCTAAATTGTGACACACCTAATTGTCTTTCTTTAGTTAGATTTTTAATGTTAGTTCTTTGATCGGTAGTAAACGTATAAAAAGAATCATCAAAAGTTATATCTTCATTATCAATACCATTATTTATGTAATCCTTTATTGCCTCTTCAACTTCAATAGTTTTTTGTACACATTCTGTTGGTAAATCTAATTTGTTTGTAAGTGTACCATATAATAAATCAATTATATTGGGTATTAATTTTGAAGGATTAAATATTGGGTTTTGACTATTAAAATAATCTACTAAAAAATTAATTATAGTTTTATCTTTATAACTATTTGATATTCTTAAATTAAAAACTCTATCTCTTTGTTCTATATTTTGATAATCAACAGTACCATCCGTTTCAGTATACGCAACAGAATTATTTTCGTAATATCTAAATATTAATATCTCTTCATTTGTATCAGGGTCAGTCCAAGGTAATGGGTTACCATTTTCTTGTATAACCTGCCACATAAATCTATTAATATCTTGTTGTGCATTACCATCATAAACAAATTTACCTGCATCACTATTTGGATCAACACCAAATAAACAAAATAAATCAATATCACTTATTTTAATATTAATACCTATACCATCAACTTCATTACCATCAACATCTGTTTGTTTTTCAAATAACCATTGTGGTATTAAAGGATTAACTTTACACGCAAAACAAGATTTAATGTTTTCTGGTAAACTAATGGATAAATCTAATGCTAACGGTTGTAATTGATTAACTAACCAATCAATCAACTGCATTCTCATTTCATCGAAGTTGATACCTAATACAGTTGCTAAGATATCATTTAAGAAATTTATAACCTCTAAACTCGCTTGATTTGCAGCATTTAAACCACTATTTATTGCTGACCTAGGATCTAAATTGGGTATCTGTATATTGGGTAAGTCCCCACAAATAGTTTTGTTTAAAGAAATTAATTCAAAAATTTCTTTTTTTGCTTTGTCAACTAAGTCATTACTATTACAAACTGTATTCCTAAACTTTTCATTCATATCTTTTTAATCAATATCATATTCAGTATTGCTCTTTTTAGATTTCTCTTTAAAAAGTTCTCTCAAAATATCTTTGTCTGATTCGGTAATACTGTTACTATTTGTGTTATTTTCATCTTTACCACTATTATTTAAAACTTGTGATTGAAGTTTTGCCAACGCAAGTTTTTTATCAATAGTAGTTTCTAAGATTTTTAACGTTTCATTATTAACTTTACCTATTTGATATTCATCCCCAATGTCTTCAATCTCTGCCCTGTTTTTTCTTTCATTTAACTCTCTACGGGCACTACTCATTACATTACTACAATCATTATAAATTTCTTGCATCAATTCTTGTAACGAATTTTTGTCTAAATTTATTTTAGTTTTTTTAGGTCTAGCCATAATAAGGTTTTATTATATAAATATATTAATATAGTATTTTTAAGATTATGCTTCGTTTATTTTATCTTCTTTAAAGAAAAAATAAAGTTTCTTAAACCTTCTCATACCTACTCTTATATCTTTTGTTGATAAATCACACATTTCTCTGATATAAGATAATATTAAATTTTTGTTGTACTTATTACCACTTTCGGATTGTTCAAATATAGTTTCCCAATTTTCTAAAATGGTAACCAACGCATTTCCGATTTTTATTTCATTATCTGATAATTTAGTATTATTTATTTCTAATTTAATACCATCAATTACTTCTACAATTAAAGAATCCATATTAATGGATTCTTTATCAATTTCGTAGACATATTCATCCATAGTTTCAACAGTTTTATATGCGTCTTCATATGGAATATCAGATTTCATTTTTTTCTCATCTTTAATTAATTGTCCTAAAAGATAATGTTTACATATCGTACCAAAATAAGAATATGCCTTTTTATTCTTATCTGGTTTGAAATTATGCATTTTAGTCATTAAAAATGATAATGTATCGGAATGGATATCTTCATATTCATATCCTTTTCTATATAATTTGTATCGTCTTATGATGGATTCAACCATCTTTTCGATAGGGGCCTTTAAAAATTGATTATAAATTTTATTTCTTTCATAATATGATTCACTTGTTAAAAAATTAACTACTGCTTCTTCCTGATCAGGACCAAAATATAAATTCTTTGTTCTCTTTCTACCCCTTTTTTTAGGTTCTTGAGACATATTTAATTTTATGGTTCATATATTATTTCTCTATCGTTAGTGAAAAAATATTCTTTTTTGGCTTTATTTACCCAAAACTTACTTTCTAAAACATCAATTGATTTCTTATATTCTACAAACAATGATCCTTCTCTGTTATTTGTATGTTTATAACCCAATTTAGGGATTACCATAACTGGTACAGATAGATATGTCATTCTGAGTAAAAACTCATATGTGAAAGTTAATTTCATATGTTTTTTCAACATACCACCTTCAATGAATTTTTCTTTATTAACAATCATCCCATCAAAGTTAAAATTTTGTACCTTCTGAAGAGTATTATTATCTAAGTAACCTAATTCCTCTGTAAAGTTTTTAGACCAAACACTTTCATTTGTGAATGAAATAAAATTACCATTATTATCTGTTTCATAAACAATAGGTAAGAACACACCAACTTCTGGATATGCGTTAATGTATTCCACACCATTTTTAATCCAAATGTGTGAAAGTTCATCATCATATTCCAAAAATGTGAAGTATTCACCTTTTGATTCATTTACTCCATAATTAATTTGTGATTGGAAATCATATTCTCCACTATCATTTTTAACAACTCTTGTAACATCTTTTAAATCACCAAAATCAAAATTATTAAGGTAATCATTAACTGAATCATCATCAGATGTTACAAACAAAACTTCGTAAGGTTTTACTCTTTGATTTTTAATACTTTCGATACATCTACCCAATAATTCTTCTTCTAATTTATGGACAGGAACTATTAATGTAATATTTGACATATTTTATAAATTTTAAATTTTATTATTTATTTTCTACTAATTCTTTTTGTTCTAATTGTTCTAATGTTGTTGTAAGTTCAACAACTCTTCTTTTGAAGATATTATCATATACTTCAGTTAAAGTTTTTTCAAAATCTTCTGTACTATATTTGTTTTTCCATTCTTCCATATCACGTAGTACGTTTTCTGGTAAAGAATCTTCCAAATATAAACCAACCATTGTTGCAACAATATCAGGGATTGCGTTTAAATTAGATGTCCATACACCATTATCATTAAGATTAAGATTTCCTGCCTCATCAACACTACCCATCCATTCTGGAACCATTCTAGGAATTTTACCCACAACAGGTGTATTACATCTCATAGATTCCAATGGGAATGTACCAAAACTCGCCAATTCATCAACCCATACACTCATAAATGATTTTTGTAGTTCTTTTGCGAACATTTCTCTAGGTAAACCAGACATATCTCTAAATGTAACAAATCTATAATGTGGATATTTCTGATAGAAAATTTTAACAAGTTTCAATAACTCTCTTTTATCTCTTGCAACCATAGATACTGTAGGAATCTTAGGTTTAATATCAGTACTATTGAAATAATCAGGAATACCAATTGGAATAATATCAGTATTCAATCCTCTGAACATTGAGTTGACATAGTTTCTTAGGTTTTCGTTTGTTGTGATTACATCTCTAATATTGAATTGTTCCCATCCTTCACCAATCTCCAACATCTCAAAGATATATTCATAAGACTGTAGAAATACAATTCTTTTACAAGGGAAATTAACTGTTTGTTTCATAATACTTGCAAATGCCTCTGGTATGATAACAAAATCCGCAGGACCTACTTGTAATTGTTGAGATTCAATAGAAACGTGTGGAAGAGACGCATATTCTTCTCCCAACCATTCTGCAATACCCATACCTTCGGCATCTTCTCTCAATTTATAATCATTTTTATCGTGTAGAATTTGTGCGTTATAACCCAATTCTCTCAATTTTTTTACATGTTCATAAATTGTTGCAACACCTGCGGTTGGATTTCCTTTTGTATCAATAGTAAAGAAATAAATTCCAAAATCTTTATTATTGATTTTTTCAATTGATTGTTTGATTCTGTCTAATTGTTCACTCATCTTAACTTTTTTTATAATTCTTTTATTATTCCTTTCATTAGTAAGGTATTAAATGATAATTTAAAGGGTATTGGTAACGAATTTAAACCATGCATACCCATTTTATTATCAATAATGTCATTACAATTTAATATAACACTAACCAATTCTCTATATACTTCATATTTTGAAATGTCTATGTGTAATATTTCTTCTTCTTCACCATTTTCATCTTTCTGAACTGATGGTAATTTAACAATCTCTGCTAATTTTTCAACATCGAAGTAATATTCTTTACCACCGATTTCTAATAAAATGTTTTCCATAAATAATGTTTTTTTATAATTCTAATTAAAAAATGAAATATGTAAATATTATATGTCCTCAAACTCAATAGTTTCAGTTCCTAATATTTTTTCTAACATTTTTTTGTCATCTAATAACTCTTTTAGATCTATTACTGTATAATCAGAATTACAATCTTTATTATAATGATTTATAACTTTAATAGAAATTTTATCATTAGGTTTACAATCTAATGTCTGTGGACTTGCAGTTATTAACATATCTACATGTTCCCATTTCTTATCGTAATCTCTAACAAAAATAATTTGATTAACTTTTGAAGAAAGTTTAGATAAGAAAAATAATGTTGATGGTTTACTATTATTTAATTCTTTACTGATGATTATTGGTGTATGTCCCATATCCTCCAGTAAATTATGTAATTGATTTAAATGTTCAACACTATTTAATTTTGTTTCACCCGCATGACCGAATATTTCCAATGAAGAATCAACATATAAGAATTTATTTAATTCTGTTGTACCACCAGAAAATTCAAAATGTTCCAATAGATTTAGATTTTCTATTTTTCTTTCTGGTGTTTCTTCACCTTCATCAACAGGATAATATTTGTCGTATACAGATTCAAATTTTGTGATGAAATCTCTAACGACACCATCTAAGGTTATACCTATTCTCATAATTTTTCAACTTTATATATTCTTAATAAATCTTCTCTTTTAAGATTTTTTATAATACAAAAATATTGTATCGCCAAATCAATGTTTTGTTGTTTGGTTAGATTTATAAACTCACCATCTGTATTTTTTAAAATGTATTTATCCATTTTCTAAACTATCGAATACGTCTTCAACTTTTTTAATAATTGGATTTCTAACCACATCTTCAGGATCTCTTAGTTCTACACAACCGAATCCCTCAATTTCTTTAAATTTTTCTAACACAACCTCTAATGAACTATCTTTTTTATTTCTAATATCTTTTTGTTTAACATCACCCATAATAACCATTTTTGAATCATTACCGATTCTAGTCATTAATGTTCTAATATTATCCAATGATATATTTTGTGCCTCATCAATTAAAATAATTGAGTTGTCAATACTTCTTCCTCTTGCGAATGCGATTGGTAGAATCTCAATAACACCCAATTCAACAAGTTTTTGTAACCTTGTTCTACCGATTAATTTTCTAATGTTATCTGTGAAAGATTCCATAATCGGCGCCATCTTTTCTTTTAATGTACCAGGTAAATGTCCTATCTCTTCATTCTTTAAAGATGTGATAGATTTAACCAATACAATCCTTTTATATTTAGGTCTACTCTTAATCAATTTTAATGCCTCTGCACAAGACAAAAAGGTTTTACCACTACCAGCAAAACCACTACATATTGTTATTTCATTTTGTTTTATTGAGTTTACTAATTTTTTTTGATTGGGGGATTTACATTTTACATTTATTGAAATTGTTTGGAAAAGTTTTTCTTCTTCTATATTATTTCTATTCAGAAACTCTTCCATTTCTATTATCTCTTCTTCAGAAACTTCTTTTTTTCTTCTTCTTGACATATAAATTATTT